>Ga0105239_10002233_pt1 | contig 24788 bp, 15 predicted proteins | sample KBSC44metaG_FD_92761 | JGI IMG/M metagenome (GOLD analysis project Ga0105239, IMG submission 92761) | Corn rhizosphere microbial communities from Kellogg Biological Station, Michigan, USA - KBS C4-4 metaG | ecosystem: Host-associated > Plants > Roots > Rhizosphere > Soil | place: Michigan, USA...
GACTTCAAGAGAGGGCCAAGCACCCGCGCATTCTCAACAGATGCCAGGTTCGATCAGCAATAATTTCGCAGGAGGCACCTTCCACACGATGAAAAATGCGTTTTACGGTAGCAACTTCACGTCTCATGGTTCGATGAACTTTTGAAAATGAACACCTCACATATAGGATTTGAATAAAAATGGTATGGATATCTCAGCTAGGATTTGGTGGGCGGTAAACACCTTGCAAAGTCCATAAAGAATAGCGAACCATTCTACGCTGACAGACAAGATTCCTTTCCTTTACCACATCCTCTCCCAAGTTCTCCTCACAACATTCATCTCAGCGAGTCTCTTCTTCTCATTCTCCTCCAGACCGCCTTCTTCCCAGTGTCTGCATTCACGATCGATCTCAGCCTTGCCACTGTACAGATCCGCGGTCTTGGCATTGACGAACTTGGTACCCTTGAAGACCTTCCAGAAGATGAACATGACAATTCCGAACGCGAGGCCGAAATACGAGGTCACAAAGCCTTGAGTGTCCCACGGCACAAACACATCGAACCCGATGAAGAGCATGGCCAGGCAGGCAATGAAGATCGCAAAGTATGCCGTGTAGGGGGCGAAAGGAGCCTTGTATGGCAAGGTGTCGCGGTCGAGGCCCTGGGCTTTGCAGGCGTTGTACCAGCCAATGAAAACCCAGAGCATGCCAGTATATGTCATTATCAAGGCTATTGTGGTAAGTGATACGAACCAGAAGAAAACTGTAATCGCACTGTCGGATGCCACCAGATATGTGACGCATGAGATCAATGTGACCGCAATGACACAGTAGATCGGAATACCAGATTTTGTACACTTCATAAAGAACTTAGGTGCTTGTCCGTCGCGAGCCAGGGAGTAGAGAGTTCGGCTGGAGGAGTAAAGGTAGGCGTTACCACAGGACCATCCAGAAAGAAGGATCAAGAAGTTGATGAAGCCAGGTAGTCCAGTAATGCCGAGATTTTGAATGCCAATAACCCAGGGTGACGCAGCAGCGCCAACGTCACCATTCTCGATAGCTCCAATAAGTCTAGCATCTCGAGAAGAGCAGATAATTCCAACGGCGAACACACCAACCACGTAAAAACCGACGAGACGATAAAAGACCAATTTTGCGACTCGGGGGATCGTTCGTCGAGGATTTTGAATCTCGCCAGATGCGAGTGCGATTAGATCTGGGCCTGCGATGGTGAATGCTGCGTATCTCACGACACTCCACCATCCGAGGAAGCGGCCCGTACTGCCAGTTGTATAGTACGCATGCGTAGCCAGTCCGTTCTTCCAATACCGGAAACCGTAGGCATCGTGTTTGGGATTTCCTCCGACCATAGTAATGAAGGTCAAGAGAACCAGGCCGATAAGTAGAAGCACTTTGGTAGAAGCCATGATAAATTCTGATTCACCGTACCATCTGAATTGCATTAGCCACGAAATCGTTCTATCCGAAGTCGTGTGGATGACTTACCTGACAGCAACCACGTTCAATAGGAAGCAAACCACTAACGTCATGGTAATCCAAACAGCGGGATTAACATCGGTGTTCCAGTACTGCATGACTGTAGCAACGGCCGAATACTCAGTGCAGACCAACATGACGCCAGCGAAGAAATAAGTCCAACCCATAGCAAAACCGAGCGCAGGGTCGACATATCGACCGGCAAGTTCAAAGATGGTACCTCGCACAGGCATCCAGGCTGCGACTTCAGCAACGCACAGATTGCAAGGCCAGATAAATAGGAGGCCCCAGAAAATATAGCCCAGGAATAGAGACAAGGGGCCCGCTCTGCTCAAGCTGCCGCCGATTCCAACGAAGAGACCAGTACCAATAGAACCTCCGATTTGCATCAGTTGTACGTGACGGGGCGAGAGACCTCGCTTGGTCTGGCCGAATTTCTCCCATTCTGCCTGCGAGAGACGTCGTTCGTAGAGGTCACCCTCATTGGCGAGCGCCGCGGTGGTCGGCTCGCCCTCCTTGATTTGCTTGACGTCCGTTTCACTGTCCATTGTAGCTTGTGTGTCCAAGGGAATGGGACAATACCAAATTGACTGGTCTGTGATGGTGGAGGAGGATGGACCAGATCAGCGGGGACTCACCTGCGGTTTATATAAGATTTACCGATTTCATGATACGCAAGCAACTAGAAGGTTGCGATCGAATATTCTGATCGCCATGCGCAGTTCGGAAATCTCCACGAACAGGGAACAGCTGACAATGTCTCGCTGTCAATTGCCACGACCCAGGGATTCATCAGGCTGGCCCAATAGCAGGTGCGAGGAGGAAGATAGCAGATCTTACCCGTCTCAATTTGCCCCTGTATATGATAACTCCTGTCAGTTTAGCTGGTGGTTGTCCAAACTGCCCGTTGCTCGACATCGCTAGATCAACACGATACTTTGCATTGTAGCGAGCACGATAACAGGTGGGAAAATATCAGAAGACAAGGATCTCTTCCTTGATACGGCGGGATAGGGTTGCTTTCCGCGATGCCAAGTCCTTGGCAGCTTGTCTTGATCAAGCAAAGTTCAACTCAAGACCGGGAAGCGATCCCGCCTTATCTTCGCGTCGAATGCCAGCCGGGAAGCAGTCAGCGAGCACCAGGGCTGTCGGCTACTGGTCAGTGACGGAATCTAAGCTTGGCGGCTACTGAATATTGATAAGGTTGGCCTTGAGAGTAGCTGTCAGCGAGACGGGTGGACTTCTTGTCGGCCTATGGTGGATTCTAGGGAATGCTTCTAGAACCCCCAGTCTCCGTACCTATCAGACGACGAAACGCATCCATTTCTCCGGGGAAGTAAACTTGTTTCAAATATAAATTATACGAGGTTCGCCCCTTCCCCAGTCGAGTTCTCATCAGTCCACGATGGGGATTCTTCTCGTATACAGTGCAAGGCACTGAGAGTTAGGGCGTGACCCGGCCCGGGCCACATTGATTTCTCCATAAGTCCAGGAACGAGCAACCCGGGATGAGCTGCGACTAGTTTGAAGCTCTTTATCGATGGACAATACCCACTCGATATGTCGACGGAAAGAGGTGAGCTCTTTTGGTTTGTTGATATTGTCTTCATCCAAATCTTGTGATTTGCACACTCCGACACGAGATCACTTTAGTCGTGTTTATGCTGGCTTTGATCAGACGTCTCGAATAGAGGCCGATCGATCCATGGGATTTGGCTCGATTCTCTCAAGGGACACTATTGGTGCGGATTGGTTAAATTGCCAGGACCCGTTTTCCTGTCACCCTTAGTGCTGGCATCCACCCCGGAACTTCCGTTGAACCTTCATCGTCTCGAAGCGCCCAGGCTTTCTGAACAATATTCCACAAATGGGGGATGTTTCCTATTCGATGTCGCAACATTCCGTTCCACCATCGGGACCATATATCACGTTCCTGGCCTTGCTTGGCTTCACAAGAAGCAATAAACCCTGGCCATGTGATCGTGGCTGCAACGTTGGAATCGTATTGTGCTTTCGATTTGATTTCCTCAATGGCAATCAAACGCTGCGCTACAAGATCGACGAAGTGTGACATCTCCTGGGGGTCACAAGGGAAGATTCTCGTGTGATAATAAACCCTCAAACCGTGAGCGAATGCAAGGAGATGGTTTCGGGCTAGGAGCAGACTAGTCCGTGATTGTGGATTCGAGTCCAGCAAAAAGAGCCGTGACAATGGTTCTGATTCTATGGACCATTGTGAGATTGCTTCCGATAACATTGTACAAGCAGTGACGAGACTTTCGGGGAGCGGCATATCTTCTGAGACATAGTAGGATATGTTCTGGGAGCGTTTGACTATTTGTCGCATCAAACGAGCAAGAGAATGAGTAATGCCGTAGGTGACTTCCAAGCCGTGGTGAACTCCTGAAAGTTCATCGTCCAAGTCGTCCAGATCAATGTCGTCCTGCCATGGGATGGAAGGCAAATCCATAGAAGTGGTACTTGCGACAGTTGAGAGGAAGGATGAATTGGCAATCAATCGATCAATGATAGGGGAGGCTTTGCCGTCATCTCGAAGCTGTCGAGCAAGTCGCTCAAGACCGTCCAAATGAATCCAGTATTCGCTCATGGAGCCTTCCATAACCTGCGGCGGATTTGATTAGTAAGTTTTGAAGTGTTCAACCGAGATGTACTCACATCCATAGAAGAGAAGGCCAGCATGGCAGAAAGCAAAGTTTCAAAATGCGAAATGGGGAGGTTATAGGATTTCGATACGGTGTAATGATCATTTGGTGTTGGTGACTCCTCGAGGGCCTTCTGGAGAGATGCAAATGCCTTAGCACGGAAACTCCTTCCGATCAGCTCGAATCCAGAATCGATCCGTCCACCAGAACCTCGAAGCTGGAAGGCGGAGGTTGCCAACAGCGCATAGAACACAGCGACGTTGCTCGAAGGGAGATCTATGCCTGTATCGCCGACTCCAAATATGAGATTTGCTGCGCCGACCAAGGCGTTCGGGACATAGACTGATGCGTATGGACTGTCCGGGTGTGGTAGCGGAGGTAATACATTTGCTACATTGAGGACGTAGTTCTTCATCAGCCGATCGATGATCGGGTCCTGGAAGATCGAAGAGCTGGGTGTTATTGACAGGGGAGACCCATATGCCATTGGCGAGGAGGCTTCCAGCTGCCAAGCCACCTCTACAGGAGATAACAATGAGGCTTGACTTCCAGCTGCGTCCGAAAGATCGTAAAAAGAATCATGGTCAGCGTCAGAATAATCATAGGCATATCTGATATTGTCATCATTTGATACCGATATGGTACTCGCACTTGTAGGAGGGCTGTGCGAGGCACGTATATCGTTCATATGCCCACGAAATACTGAAAAGGGGCCAGTGGAACATACTCGCCCGTCGAGATTCACGTCGTCGAATTCGTCGATATACGCAATTTGACGATCGACCTCATCAAGTTGAAATGGCCATGGTCGACATCCTAGATCAATCACGTGAGTTCATATCGATCAGAGACTGCAGCGGCAGGGGTAATTTTGGAACATAACATTTTGGACAAGAGCCTTACTTTCTAGGGTCATCGCCTGTCGTTTGATGGCAGACGGCGCGACTGTGTCCTCATCGGTGATCCAATATAGCTTTAGATTGTAACCCTCGCATTGCAAGCCCGATTTCGAGCAGCGCAAACAAGATGGGCGACCGGCATCGCACTTGACTTTGCGGCTTCGACATGTCCAACATCTGACAAGATGGCATACGGTAAGTAAGGATGGCTCGGGAAGTTTGGTGCCGCGCGTCGCACTCACCCTGTGAAAGTCTTCGTCTTCGGTTTGGCTTCGCGGACTCTTTTTTTCGTAGTTGCCATGGCTTGCAGGCCCGAATATGATTCAAAGCATACTAATACTACCCATGGCGGCGAGGCAAGCCCGATGTGGCCGCCACCGACACCACCGAGCACGATTTCTCGCCAGATAGTCCTGGATTGTCCCCTCGTTTGGAACCAAATCGCCTACTGTGGTGCAATACGGGTGAGAGTGGGTAAAACGAAACTACACCAAGATGTTCGGATTGAGCGTGGGGTGTGGTGAGCTGGACGAAATAAGTACGGCTTGTGGCTTTGTTGATGATAAAGTTGCGTGAGCCGTTATCAATCGAGATGCGAGGTGGCGGCGCCAAGAAACCCGGGACACGGAGAAACGTGGTTTCTGCAGGGCCTCCCGCTACCCGCCTTTGCGAGAATTGGGCATGGGACTATCGCCATCCCATTTTAGCGGAGCGACGGTCCCCTGGACGCCCACGTTCTCCCGATATGTGTGCAGAATGACCATGGTGGCGTGCAGGGGGTTGCGGCAGTGGTATTTGCTATCGAGGCGATCTGCCCCTCTCAGAAATTGGGCCAAAAGAAAATAATCTCGCAGTAGCGAGAATGCGATGCTGCAGGCGCAGAGTCTGCATCAATCTCTTCGTTTTCCTCCTAGCTGGTCGGTAACGGAATGCACAAGTGGCGCGGTGCTCAGGGGTGTCTGCGGACCAGGCAGTTTGCAGAACCCAGCTTATCGTGCCTGTGGTCAGGAATTCAACCACTTCCCGTGGAAAAGTGAGCTCATTCAATGGCGAAGATGTGATGCCATGGAGGATCACAGCTTCCCAGTTGGCATCCCCGTCTGAATTAGCGCCTTGAAACGATGCCCGTGTGTGTTTGGGGGGGAGGCCTTTGAGGTGCATATTCGCGTTTTCCAGCCTTGGAAATGGGTGGCTAATAGTGGCCGCCGAATGTTGCGCTAGTTCTACATTGAACATTCCCACGCCAGAAAGCTAATAGAGAGCCCTAGGAAGTCTTTTTGTGTGAGACAAACCCTTGAGGGAGTACTTTGTACCTACATAGGTGGCCAATTATCGCCTCAGGAAGCGCTCAACTGGGAGAAGATGAAAGGCGCTACGGTTGAGAAAAGGTCTTTATTTGTAATCATGGTCACAAGATGTATCAACAGGCCATGTTGTGGTCGATGTTAATTCTACAACCTAATTGTACAAGACAATGAAAATCCGCCCAAGGGGAACCAATGTTCCTGAAAGCCACAAAAGAGAAAACAGATTGATTGTGGACGAAGCCATAGATTTTCATGATTTCGTTACAGCTGAGACTCGAAAGCATAAAGGGGTATCGAAACCATGGCACAAAATTCAAAAGGGGAATACGAAATCTCAAGTGTCAGCGCGACCTTGATAATGATGCTCGTAATCTTGCCTCGATCTACTCCTCGACGAGGCCTTGGCAGTATGAGGACGCCTGGTATGTTTCAAGATGTCTTCGTAGTCGTCCTCTTCGTCGTGGAGGGCTTTGGGTAGACTATCAATGCGCAAGGGACGCCCGGCCGCAGCAGCGCTCTGGATATGGTTTAGCAATGCCAACTCCTCCCGGGATGCCAGGATCGGTACGAGTTGGTGTTTTGATCGGCCAGGTCGGACATGGGAGGGAATTGGAGGCACAGGAGGGAGTGCCCTATTCGGCGCTTTAGTAGGCGGTTCCACTGGCGTGGAAGGGGGTCGTGGGAAGTATTTCGCTCCTTCGTCAGAGGAGGCGCTCGCGCTGTAGTTGACAAATGTGAAGGCACCAGCGTCAACGGATTCCCCGAAGGATAGGCGAGGATCAACCTCGCTATCGTTCTGGTGCCAAGTATTCCAGTATTGCTGATGTTGCTGCTCTCTCTTGTCAGGCTCATGGTCTCGTGTCCAGGGCACCTCCATGTGCGGAACACGATTGTCTCTCCGGCGGGTAGCCTTTCGTGAGTGGTCTCGCGACCTAGGGCTTTCTCCAACAACGGTATCTGATAGACCATCGAAGTTGAATGACATGAGAGAACTCGCTGAGGTTGTTGCCGGGGTGGTACTGACTGACATTCCCCGACTCGAAGATGGGGCGTCGCTGATGGGAGATTGAAGTATCTGCGCATCTGGTAAGATGGTTCGTTGTTGTTCTTGCCTCCATTCCCGAGTCTGCGTCCGTGGATTTGGAGACGGTTGCCGAAGGAGATCCCTTGAAGTTTTCCCTCGTACTAAGCGTTCTGAAGACACATTCCCTCGTGCGGTGCTGGGAGTTTCGGATTTTTGCTGCTTGATTTTCTCCGCAGTACAGTGGAGGCGATTGACATTGGCGAATCGACAGATGTAGTCACCGAGCCTTTGCTCAAGTTTCTCGCTGGTCAATCGAGCGTTAGGGTCCCTTTCTAGGCATTGGAGTGTAAGCTGCACTACGGGACCAACAGCGTGATAGACCTGACTTTCATCCCCCTTCGCTTTCTTTTCCGCCTCGTTCTGAAGCGTATGTGCCCAAAGAAACACCTGCCCAAGATTTGCGTGAAAACTTGCATCTGCCAATCCACCGCCTCGACCAGCATTTCGATTCCTAGATGAACGGTGTCTTGCAAAAGAATTGTAACTTTTCTTACAAAGAACGGTTAAGATATCCAGAATCACTGCTCCAAGTGAAAATATATCGGACGTGAACATGTCCTGCTCAACAGATTGCCACGTCTGCACAACGGCGCTTCGCCCTTCCGGAGCGGAGACAAACATTGGGTTACTGCGAACTGAACCTGCGATATGCCTGCCACTTGAACTAGTCGATGAGATGACCGAAGGGGGTTTTGTTGGTCGAGTCGTGGCCTGAGTTGAGATTGATTTGTTATCAGTAGGGGATCTCATACTTCGACCTCGAGCAGTGGGTTGAGGTGGTCCATCAGGACCCATGGCTGCGCTGAGCCTTAGCCTTGCGTAGTTGCCTCTGGAAGTGGGCTGAAACGTATAAGCTGCGGCCGAGGACACGGACCTTGCTCTAACACTATTGTTACCATCTGACGAGCCACCTTTGTCTCCTTTACCAGTTAACTTTCTTCCTGAGCGACCACCAGATGGCAGAGTTACTGTAGCGGAGCCTGTGCTTTGAATTGTCACTGCCCTCTTCCACCTCTCTGGCGGAGCATATTGGTATGCTTCAATGTCATCCGGCTTGACACGGTCGCGAAGTAATCCGTCACCGTCGAGAAGACCTAAGCAGATCTGAAACGAACTGTCGACCTGAATATTAGATGGTCGGATAGCTCCGTGAAACTCACCATTGTCATGAAGCCATGCGAGAGCGTTGGCGAGACAATGCGGCCAATTGATGAGATGACGGCGTCGTTCCACTTTCGAAAGCGTGCTGAATGCTTTAGGAGTGTCGGTCAGAAAAGTTTTGAGATTCCATTCTGACGCCGGGAGGGACAAGACATTGAAAGTGCCTTGGTGTAGATAGGAACCGAATACGGAAACGACGTGCTCATGGCACAGTCTTCTACTCGTCGCTATCTCCATGAGGATATCCTCTTCCGTCAACTGGGCATCCAGGACGATCCGGCGACGGAGAACTGTCTTCGCAGGTTCCGAGGGAAGTCGAACTCTGTCAGTACCATCACTGCCTCTGGGCAGGACTACCGTTTTCAGACTGAGAGGAATGACGGGGATTGTTTCTTCGTCAGCGTAGCGTATGTGCTCGCCTTCCCCCACAACACGTGTGAGGAATCGAAACTGGGTTTTGTAGAATCGCTTGTCCAGTGAGCGGTCAGGTTGGAAAGACAAGCGTAAATCGGGTACGGCATGCTCAACGATAGGGAGGTCTTCATCATCATAGGAGTCATCCACAATACCAAAGATCTGGTCTGGGACACCTGTAGCGACTAATATGAGAAAGAAGCGCTTGGATCTGGTCAGAATCCAATCCAGATAAGTGTCGTCGGTCAGGTCTCCCCCGAAATAGAGAGGTCGCTGTAGGAGTTCCTGCTCATTGGGGCGGAGATGCGAATGGACGTATGCTGAGGTCACGGTTTCGTCGACCCGATCATCGCTCCACCATGGAGCAGACGTGGGTGCCATAGTCCTCGTTCAGTGCTCTTGCATGGGAAGACAACAATTGTATAGGAATTTGGGAGGTGTAAACCAATTGTACAATCATTTCAAAGCCAAAGTGGACCGATCAAAGTAGAAAATATACACAGTAGACACCACCACGTGGGAGATGCGTAGTCTTCATATTTAGTTGGACTGGGGGAGGAGAAGTAGTGTGAGCCTTGACCAGGCGGCACACTAAACGAAGCAAAAAATGGGCGTTATTCTGGACCAGGGTCAAAGAGACTATAGTCAAAAAGGAGACTGAACCGGTGCGGGAAACCTTGCATCTTATGGCTTGCAAAATGACAGAAGGAAGGGTTCATCTCGACAGAGCAGTGAGCACTCCAGGTGTCTTCCCGATCAACTATTACTGGGGTGAGCAAACGAGATTCTAAAGGTGATGACGCTAGCCTAGGGTGGGGTGGAGTGGGAGAAAACGGGCAACAAGCCATGTCCGCGGGTTGGCACTCTCTAGTCGTACATCCTGTAAGACCTGGTGGGCCTATCTTATCTTGACCAACAGGGGAGAGTGACAGGTACTAATTACTCGTGGTCTCTGGATGCCTCATTGGAGTAGCACTGTTCACTGAGACAAAGTCATCCGATGCCATCACTGCCTGCTTCTACATCGAGCCAAGTCCAATTCGCCCTGTTCAGAGCAAAACTGCAGATCAACACCAGAGAAGGAGAAAAGCTAACTCGCAGGCTGCTTAACATTCGATTCGATTCGACGATCAATAAACGCTACGAATGTACCGAGGACGGAGTACCAAGCAAACCAGAGGGCAGCTCAGGCAAGGGTTGAAATTGAATGGTCAAATGAAGCTTGCAACCAAGAGGGCGCCTTCCGGAGTACTTTCGTGCATTCTCATATGTTGAGCGCCGCCGAGGCTCGACTCGGTTGATGCGGGAGAGCGATCGCCGTGTTCGGAGAGTAAGTGCTTATGAGACAGAGGATGGAAAAAGGGTGGGAGTTATGATGGCTGGGTCGCAGCTTGGTATCTGTACTTGGTACAGCGTGATTAGGAAAAGATAGAGAGAGGCATATTGGGACAGAGTACTCCGTACTCCGCAAGCAAAAGATATGAAGTTGCTTTCCATCAGTTTTCGTTGGTAACCAGTTCGCTCAGCCAAATCTCGGTCTCTCAGTGGTTCTCATGCAGCCTTATCAGTTGGAGCTAAACCAAGGTGCTCAGGGTGAAATCGTAATTGGGTCCTTGGATATATCTGAGGCCAGGTAGTCCTGACTACGGAGTAGGAGGTGGAGTTCAAAGCTGTGGGGCATATAATAATCCTTGACTCTGGGAAGAAGCCGGTCCCCTTGCGAGTCAGGGGGTCCTACAGAAGAAAGGTCAGCACAACCCCTGGGAGAGGCCATTCAACCCACTACTCCGTACTGTTGTTAGCCTCTTAACACCCGTTGCTTTGGCTCCCTAAGCGACTCGGGCAAACCCTGCCGGCCGTTGTGGTCAATCACCATGATACTGGTAAAGTCTATCTGCTGGCGCAAGCAGAGGAGGAAATAGTAAATCACTAATTAGGGATTCTTTATCGTGGCCTTGCAGCGCTTCTTCGCAGGTGACAGATCTGGTAGTCCACCCCAACAACAAGGAGGCTGGAATGACGAGGGGTGTAGACATGTAGAGCGATCCATCTGGAACAATCTTTATCGATGGATGCATCCCACGACCTACCAACAACAGGGCTCCAAGGATTCAGTAGTTTGTCTTGGATCAGTCATCTCTGCCGTTCTTTCCTGATTTCAGCACATTGGACTTCGAGGTAGGCAATAAATTGGCATGCCTGATCCTTTCTTTCCAGCCGAGTGAACGAATCATCCGGAGGTATAAATACTCCCTATCCATACATAAGTGCCGACAAGCTTACTCGCCACGCTCTTGTCGATTCCACTAATTAGATCTTCCTGGTTGGTCTATTTGGAGTTGATGGTCGCTTCTGACTTTCGAAAAGGCCAATTATGCGTGATATCATCCTTACCAGGTACTTGTAAGTTCGCAATTCGCCCAAATTGGCATGATGAAGTCCAAGTGCTTATCCGAAGTTTGATCTTGAAACTCGGCTCCAACGCCCATCCCCGCTCCCCGCTATATTGGTGGTTCGAAAGGCGAATACTGCAATCGCTGTACTCGCCACTACTCGTGGCATCCATCATCCACCTTTTAATGGCACCTGGGCATTTACTCGTTCTTGTCTGATGTTGTTGTCACGGTGAGGGATAAACCGACGAATGGCAGAGCAAAAACGACTGGTTGCAGCGCGGGAGTACGAGGCGATTCCCTTCTTTCTACTCGTAGTTAGTGTCCTGGGAGCCACTGATCGATGTCATCAAGTGATCCGATCAGCCGAGACTTTGGAATCACATGTCTAACTTGGAATCCGTCCTTCGTTCGGAGTACCATGCCAAAGTTCCTCTCATAATCTCCATTTCCTCGCGGAGTGTGATGATTTCTTCCCGAGCTTCTACCTAGGCGCCAGCTGGAGTATAGTAATAGCTAGCTACTTACCGACACAATGTGCTGAAGCAAAAGTTTACATTCCAGGGAGGATGCTACTTTTTGGTCAAAGGTAATATGTCTAGGCGTATCCTGATTCACCTGGGTTGGCTCTGCTCCGATATTAGGGGAGAGTATTCGTAGAACGGAGCACGGAGTATTTGCTTGATGTGTAACCTCCCCCGGATTTCACCCGACGGCTTACAGCTACAAGGAGCAGCCCACGCAACCTGGTCTCGATAGGGCGTTGAAGCGATGCATAATAGAGACGGAGAGTCTCTAATATTGCTCGTTAGGCATTTGAGTCTATGTTGTATTCACAGTCTTGTGTTAACTCGATTAGGAAGTTGGGCTTAGGACGCACGGCTTGGGGCACGGGTTGGGGCATCATGATTGTTGTGCCAAACACAAATCTCACTCCCAGAGTGATGTTGTGCGGATCGTCATGGATCTCTTTGTGTAGCTACAAAGCTCATGTACAAGTGCATACTCGTGATATTGACCACTGTCAGATGATGGCTAACTTCTTGTGCTAAGTATCAAAGAGCTACAAGCAGTAGGAAGCCCGAATCAATATTTCGAGTCAGCACCAGCTTACGTCTTCTGTATAGCTGGAGTCGCTGTGGAGAATCACGGCTTTTGTGCCACCAGAAGGTAAAGCAGGCCTTGGTCTGTCAGCGAGGGAAGGGATGGTGATCGACAGGGCAAACAAGTCGCCTGAAGCCCTCCCAAGCCTATCAAACGCTCTCTCAGGGCTTGGCTTCCAGGCCTGTGCCCAATGCCCATTGCCCCACCACGGGGACTTCTTAAAGTACAAGACAGTCAGCCTAACTAAGAAAAAGGCATTCCTCCAGTCATTACGAGCAGGTTGGGTTGTTGGTTTGCATTCCTACTTGCATATGAACAGTGTGAGTCGAACTCGGCACCAAATAAGGTCAATGTGGTAAATCTTGGGCATATATGTCAACTATCTCGCCCGATGTCTCACCGAGGCCAAGTAGAGTCCATGCTCCCTGCTCGGTACTCCGTACTCCTCAACGTCTCCCTATTTTAACTCTAAGTAGGGATGAGGCCGCTACTGGTCAGGCCCCAAAGCAAACCTTGTTCGATCAAACAAAAAACCTGTGAATAATCCCATTCTGGGTGTACTCCGTACCCAGGGAGAGAAACTCTCTGAACGAAAACGTTCGTGGCTCGGCATTGGCTTCGTGTTCATGTACGAGTACGTCCACTACATGCGCACTTCCAGCTGAAACAGCGCTCCAGTTTTGATCCTGAACGCCTGCGATTCCCCAATAGAGCAGATGTCAACTGTCCGAGCAAAGCTGGCGCCTCTTCGTAAAGCTTTGGGCAGAGCTCTCGTAAATTATTGATACTGGTGGAGCCATGTTAGGGTCCTTCCACCAAAGAATACGAGGACGCGGCTGTCCATTATTGAATATTATTATAACAGAGAAGGTGTCTGGAATCCAGAGATTCACCTAGGTTCTGGCTGGCTAGTGACATGTAGCGTACGAGTTCAGGGTTCTTGATTTTTGTCTACGAGTTGGAAGACTCGGTATAAACTGACACACTTGACTTATTGAGACCAAATTCACCGCCCCTTAGACCAAAATGCGCAGCGATCGAGTCTGCAGCTTTGATCTTTGTTTTCTGCAATTGTTCTACCCCATCAGCAGAGGAGAGTTCATTGACGGCAGCGCTCAAGCAGGAGCCATTTGCTAGATATCCATGCCCTTTGATCCCTGGCCCTGGCAATAGCCGTGCCTGGTGTCATCTCAGTGGCCAGTGTGGACGGGCTAAGAAGATGCCGGTGTGTCCTTCCCCTGTGGCTCGTACGATCCATGAGAGTCTAGAACGTGCCAATCCTTCTCCCATCCGCAAAAAACCACTCAACTCAGCTTCACCAGCACCCGTTGTCCACCATCGAACAACTCCACTTTGGATGTTCTGCATGCAAAACTCTGTGCCTAAACCGCCTGCCCCCAGAGCCCGTTCAACTAGTCAGTTAGTCCTGGTGCATTGTCCACGTAAGTTTGGGATCTCAGGCACACAGACACAACCCTTCAAACCGAACCAAGCCCATGCTCAGCTGTCAGAAACTGTCCTTGTCCACCTATCCGTCTACTGTGCAGTGCTGTCGATTCTTGATGTTCCATACCGCATATTTTATCTTGCTTAATCGGTTCGTTTGCTTGTGGGCTGGTTAGCGACTGCATCGTTCAGAGCCCTTTGCCCGTCCTCGCTGCGTGCATACCCACCCACCCGTACGCTGTGTCCCCTGCCTACCGTTCCTCGACCTCTGATCACTTGAGTCCAGCTTGCCTGGCTCGTGCAGGCCCGTCCCCAAGTAGACTTTGCATCGTCTTAATATCAGTCGTTGCGATTCCTCCCACGTAAGCTCTACACTCGTCTTCAGGGAAACACACTGGCTCTCGTTCGATCGCTGTTGAAAAGGGTGTGGCAACGCCAATGACCACTCAGGGTCTGCCACTGGAAAATGGCCTACTCACAATACCGAAGCGACAATCGGTCGTCATCCAGGTCCAGGAGCTAGGATTATCCTCACCGACACAAGAGGTCCCGTCAACTTCATGTCATGGCTTTGTTGAAATCCTGGGCAAGATGGAGGGGGGATCAGATTTCAATCCTTCAAGAGCTTGGATGGAGGGACTGAAATTAGAAAGACCACAAACTGGTGATGGTCGAAGATCGTTGAGAGGGTCTCAAAGTGGAAGTCGAAGGAGGTCGTCGGTGGGGTCGGTGGACTACAAATCTGTAGACCTGCTCAGTCGAGGCCTCCAGAAGCGGCCGATATTGCAACTCCCTGAATTTGTGGTGTCCAACATCCCAGGATCGCTGGGTGACCGAAGCGAATCGTTCCAAAGGTCGAGGAATATTGTGCAGTCAGGAGAGAGCGATATAGCTGAGCAGTCACACACAGGATCTGGCACTCAGCCAGAGTCTTTTGGACTGTTTCCTACCCAGTCGTGGCCATTGACGGCTCATATGGATGCGTCATCCTTCCGTTATCCTTGTGGCATTCAACCTCTACTCACGCCTCCAGAAGACCTCGACTCCTTTAAATGGGACACGACGCTTGAGACGGAGTCCAGTGGTGGAATTCGCAGTGTGCCGGAGAACCACCCAGGGGCCGGTCCAGGGACTCGGACTCAAACTCAAGAACACAATCGATCCTCGCCAACAACAAGACCTTCTGAAATACGAATGCCGGCGCCTTCAAATATGTCATCGGATGAATCAAACATGTCGAACTGGCTTGGCAGAGCTTGCCAGCACCTTGGTATTGTCCTTGGGCCTATGAATTCAAATCATCGTTTGCTAATGAGCCATGTAGTCGCGAATTGCGGCGACCCAAGCAGCCAGCAACATATCCAGATGGTCGTTCAAGCCCTCCCGTCCCAGACGAAGAGATCAGGCAACAAGCCGGTCTTTGAGAAGGTGGTGGAAGTGCTACAAGGACATTTTACCCTTCCGCCTTACATCACCATCACCCACGCGGTTTCGCAAGTCATCAGTATGGATGAGGTTCCCGCCTCGCCGCCTGCCACGCCTAACACACATTACTCAAGCGACGACTATTTCCAAGATCAGACGATATTCACTCATGCTGCCGTTGTGCCCGCCTACCATGCCCAGAACTTTGCGTCGACCGTTTCCAGCCCGCGCCCCAGTAACATTATCGCGGCTCCGAGCAGCATACAATTCAGTATTCTGGAGCGTTACATTCCGCCAACTACTGCCCAAGAAGTGCATGACTTCTTCAGCATGAGTAGGAAATCGTATCTTGCGGACAGACTTCTGGAACTCTCTGCAAACAATGGAACGCTCTTGCTTGTCTTTCCAACCAAGGCCGGTGGGCAGACATTTGCTAAAAGATATATTGGCCCGGTCATCGAGCCATTCCTTCGCCAATTTGTCCTGCTCAATAACCTCTTTGTCAGCATCGCGGTGAATTTGGGACGGATGGCGTCTTTGGAGGGCATGAAGACCTTTCCGGAGCTTCTCCAGGCCGTGCGACAAATGTGTCAAGCTCTTGGCCAACGAGCTCCCGCTCGGGGTATACAGAGTCGGTACGAGGTTGTACACGCTGAAACAGCCGAAGTGGTACTGAAGCGGAACGTGTGGAAAGAGTGGTTCCTTGAACAAGAACAACCAAGACTACGGCAAAACATGGTCGACTATCACAAGGCTGGTGGACGTATGCCATCCCGTGTCGGCCAGATCGAGACTACACCAGGCATGTTGGCGCGAGAAGTCGTTGAAGGGATACGGTCGAGCCGAGAGCCAGCAGGAGATGCCGGGATCGAGGTGGGAGTGTTTGTCATTCGGCGGTCGATGTTGTAAGAATCATCAGCGGGTTTCTTCACTTGCATCATCATCCAAGAGTCTGGGGGCTGGGGGTTTTCCATAAAGGGATATGCAAATACGGATTCTAGCACAGCAGCAAGGCGTTGTGAGTGACATGGGAATTGTTTCAAGGGTTTGGCGACAGTACAAGATGGTTGACGAGACACGAGATACCCAGCAGGACATATTGGCTGAATATTTTGCTTGATAAGATTCGGAAAGGATTCTTTTGTGCTTTGATGACAGAAAAAAGACGTCGGTTTTTCGCGTGAGGCACCCTGTTGATGCTGGAAGGGGCTGGCGGCTGCTTTGGCTGTACGCCCAGTCTGTTGAACGGGCAGCCCACCTAGTAGTAAATAATTTAATCCATCAATCGCATCAGTGGCTGTACAGTATCACAACACGCACGTCTTTTTAGATGTTTCTTGGATGCCCGTTGTTCGGCTGGCGGTATGTGGGACAAGGGAGCTTGCCGTGAACACGTTACCATTGTCAAATGGACTGCAGCATCGGGCGTAATTGTTTATTTGATATTAGCGTCCAGGGCAAGCGTATTATGACTGGAATATTTTGAAACGATTAGACTTGAAGCTGGTACACATCATATCACTGAAGATGTCAGCAGTCAAGTTTGGGAGGGATGTGTCCCACTCTACACAAATGATGGCATTCTGAACGATGGCGGTTCCCTGTACATGGCAATCATGCTGGGGGCTAAATTGGAGGGCACCCAACGGTGAAGTCCACCCGAAAGCTCCCCCGTAACGATCAACCAATAGGCACCAAATTAGGCAAAGAAGCGGCGGGAGGGTTAAGCACGATAGCCCTCCCAGTACCAGTAAGAGAGGCAGGCCCCCGCGCACCAGCTTATCTCGGGGTTTAATCGACCAACAGCAGCCAGGCGACGTCCCCAGCTAAGCCGAGCTACAGGTGATCCACCTCCCCTCCTGGCCACTGTTAGGCGTGTAATCAATTTAACTAAGTGGCTAAGGCTTTAACTAAATCTTTAGCGAACCCGTCACCTGTAGGCTTGGTTTCAGCCGCCTAGGGAGCTGGGCTAACCCCCTTGACCCCCTGCACGGAGCAACCACCCACCCACTGGCTGTTCTGGGATCGATGTCATGGATAACGAAAAACAGGTTATCAACAATCCCCTTCCCATGTTTGACTATCATGGAGAGACGAGCTTGGAAGGCTTCTCTAACGCCATCAGGGCGCAGAGTTTACCGAGAAGGACGGGAAGGTAGGAATCCGCATGCGACCAGCAGTACATGTAGCATGTCGGTGACCATCCGTTGAGACCCTCACTCCTTCAATTACTGCTTTGTCTGTCGTTGTTGATCTTCCTTAAGATCTGCTGCGCACCTTCCTCCGACTCGCTGCTGGTTACGTGTCGCGTGCTTTCCTCTTCTGGCTTCTCGGCGCCGATGATGTCGTTCGTTACTGCTTGATTTGCTCAAACCAGCCTTTGCGCGCCTTGCTCTAGTTGCAGGTCCGCTTCAGGCGCACTTTCTCTCTTCAGCAAACCGAAATCGCGAGAAGATTGAAGAGACTTCAAGTGGCCCTGTGTTGACTGCCTCCCACCACATTGTCATCTTTGGCATTCAGTGACTGCGAGAGGACAGTCACTTCTTGAGACCTCTAGTACCATTGGGTGGCATGCGATCACACATTGTCTTCTATCACACATATTCTTCCCTCACCATCGGCTTTTTGTGCTAATTCCTCTTTCAAACCGCTTTCACATCAACAGGCTGCTCTCCACTGGTGATAATCTGGCAGAACTTCAAGTCATCTTCATTTTGTTCGAAAGCACTGTCTGCTGGAGAACACGAAGGAGCCAGCCCTACCCGCATTCAGGATTTCTCCTCGCGATGGCGCTGAGATTCACCCTGTTTCTCCTTATCCTTGCGACTATTTATGCCGCTGTCAATGCCATCTTGCCTCTCTCGGTGGTTGGCTCCAAGTTCTTCACAAGTGATGGCGATCAATTCTTCTTCAAAGGTACCTAGTCCCAGTGGTTCAAGCCTCAGACAACCCATGTTGACGCGAGGGTTTGCAGGGGTTGCCTACCAGTTGACTGAGGACGATCCTCTCAAAAACACCACCCAATGTCAGCTTGATGCCGCTCTCATGCAGCAACTTGGAGCAAATGCCATCCGTGTCTACCATGTCGATGCCACCGCAGACCACAGTGGATGCATGAGTGCTTTTGCAGCAGTAGGGATTTATCTCCTCGTCGACTGTGACAGCTTCAAGACATACATTCGCCTTGTGAGAAAACTACAAAACTAGGGCGGGCCAGTGCTGATCTTGACAGGGCCCCGAATCTTCCTGGACGGAGAATAAGTCTGATTCGTATCGTGCAGTCATCGATAATTTCCAGCAATTCGAAAACACTGCCGGGTTTCTCGTGGGAAATGAAGTTCTCAATGTTGGTGGGTTGCTTCTCCCTTATGTTACAGGTTCTTCCACTGACGGGTTTCAGTGGAGGACCACCCAGCTGCCCCATTTCTGCTCGCGGCTGCTGTTGACCTGAAGGCCTACATCGCTGCCAAGGGCTATCGCAAGATTCCCATTGGCTACTCCGCCACAGATACAGGTGCACTTCGACCTATGCTTCAGAACTATCTTGTTTGCCGCAGCAACCCGACCGAACGTCTTGATTTCTACGCTCTGAACAGCTACGAATGGTGTGGAACCTCCCCAACCTTCGAAACTTCGGGCTATATCTCGTTGCAGGCTGATGCCGACAATTACCCGGTCCCAATATTCTTTTCAGAGGATGGATGCAATACTGTGCCTCCTCGCACATTCAACGATCAGAACGCCATATTCGGACCGAACATGTCAGAAACTTGGTCGGGGGCTATCATTTACGAGTGGATACAGGAGCTAAACAACTACGGGCTTGTGTCCTATGGACCGCAACTGGATGCTAGTATTCAGCAAGGGTCTTCTATCATCCAGGGGTATAGATCATGCAACCACTCCGCAACTGTAAGTGCAACGAAGCTAACATGATGTAGATTCACGCGTGAGGGCGTGCCAACCCCAGTACAACCAGATTTCAATAATCTTCAACAGGTTTGGAGAACTCTGAACCCCACCGGCGTGAAATCTGCCGACTATGCAGCGACCTTCAAAACAACTGCACCTCCTTGTCCCAGCTCAACTGCCGGAGGATGGGAGGTGGTTCCAGATGCGCCATTGCCCACGATTGGAGTGGCTGGCGTGGCACCAGGTATGCCTGAGAACGTGCCGAAAGGCACCATCTCCGTGGGCAACCACACTGTGCAGACCAGTAGTACTTACAGCTCGACAGACAACCCGTCAGGAACTTCCACCAGTGGTGCTGGTTCAGCAAGCTCTGAAGCAGCAGCTGGTAGGACCGTCTCAAACCCCTTGTCCATATTCGATTATGGGATCTTCGGCATGATTACTGCACTTCTTGCGGTCGGCGCTGGAGTGGTCCTTTGGTTGTGAAAGCGACTGAATCTCCAAGCTACACATGGCTGCAGGGCGACTCAAACACGTGCTCAGGGATGTATTTCACACAGAGGGAAGCACTTGATGATAACTCGGACGGACGAAAATGAACGAATGAATGAGGTGTCCACATAGAGCAGTGCCACATATCCACTGCATCACATAGAACGGGGTACCAGACCTGTACAACTCCAAAAGAAGTAATGATAATGGGTTTATGAGCATCGGCTAGAGTGAGCATGGACTCTTGTATGTACTGGATGTGTACCCTCGATGTTGTTATATTAATTAGTCACCTATGCACGGCAATACGCGCTACTGTGGTCAGTTGTCCACGAATGGAGATTCAACCGCGTCTACGGCGTTAGTCTTCCGTCGGTTCTTGGCATCAGATTAACTCATCGCGTCGAATCTGCTTCCGGCCCTCCATGAAAATTCTATCTCTTCCTATCCCTTGCGGTAATCACGGCATCAACAAAATGCCATATCCCGACCGTCGACCACTGACAGTCCACAGGCACCGTGTCTCAAGTTCCCAAAACGGACTTGGGCCTTGGCGACGAGATGAGTCAAGCTCTTCGCCGTTCAACTGCTCGGATTTTGCAAATGAGCCAAAGGACATAGTCCCATAGTCCGTGCGGAAACCCCGAGGACTTGAACCATCGATCCACAAACCAACGAGTTACCCTTTGCTAAAGTCCGGCCTCTTATCTACTGACGTATTGGCTTGTCTGAACTTGTTGGGACTTTGCGAGCGAGACGCCGTCGTCCACTGACGTTGTCTCAAAAGGCCATACTCCTCCCCTGACGGCCCTCATGATGCCATGTGAACATGCTAGCCCATCTCCACCCAAAACCCTATCTTCAGCACTGCTACTAGTAGCACTTTCAAGTCAGGCTTAGAAATACACTGGATTGCTAGCGGATGATTTCCACCGCCGTCACTCCGACCAATGCATCTTTCTTTCCCTATTTGGCGGTAGCTGCTTTCTGATTGAACTTCATTGCTGATGATTCCCTCCTTTCTTGGTATTTATGTTTTGTTCGACCGTGTGTCAGCCAGCCTTCCTATCGTTTCCCCCAAAGGGTTTCTATACCATTCATTATAATTGTTCGAGGGTGTTCATCGGAGCCGCTTTCCTTTCGGCTAACCTCCAGCCCCCACACTGCACCTAGTGGTACAAGACCAGAAGATATATTTGGGCGAATAGCCTGTTGGACCTGTTCTCCTAGTGTATTCTGACTTCCAAGCTGCAAGGACAGGCAAGACCATCAAGATGTTCAACCAACATTCTCGGGAGATGTTTGGACGGCGGTATGGCCCAGATCGTGAGTTAGCCTGGTCCCCTTTGTATACTATACGGCCATGCTGAACAAAACGCAGTGCCGTCGGCAAATTTACATAATGTTCAGCCGTCTGGAGATGACTCTGTTGAGGCTAGCCCTGTTGAGGGACAGACACCAGAAAGAGGTAACAGTCTCCAGCAGGATGGAACATGGGGTGAACGAGACGTTGGCGGTCACCTCAATCGGGAGGATGCCATGGCCGACTTCGACGAGATGAGAAGAGAATTGACCAAATTGAGCCTGCAAAGAACGCGGACCCGCGACTCAAATATACGCCCCAGCCTGGCGTCAAGAGCTTCAAGAGCCCGAACACGCACATCCGCTGCGAGAAAGAGGACGCGGTCAGAGAGAGCAGAGAGTGTGGCGACTGCATCAACTTTCGATGAAGAAGGCCTTTCTGAGTCCAGCAGCGAAGATGACCTCGATCTCGGTGAGTTCCTCAAGGAAGGCCATTTCGAGAAGCGCACAGAAGCTGGTGAGTCGACAAAGAAAGTCGGTGTTACTTATAAGCACTTGACCGTGAAGGGGGTCGGGGCACAAGCTACATTCACGAGGACCTTGCCTGAAGCCATTGTTGGGACCTTTGGACCTGACCTGTATCATCTACTGTGCAGATTTATACCGTCACTCAAGTTTGGGACGGCACCACCCACAAGAAATCTCATCCATGACTTTACCGGAGCTGTCCGCGATGGAGAGATGATGCTGGTCCTAGGTCGCCCTGGTGCAGGCTGCTCGACGTTCCTCAAAGTCATCGCTAATCAGCGCGATACCTTTGCAGCAGTCGAGGGTGATGTCGAGTACGGTGGAATTTCCGCTGAGGAGCAGACAACCCGTTATCGGGGCGAAGTCAACTATAACCCAGAGGATGACCAGCATCTCCCAACCTTGACTGTATGGCAGACCTTGAGATTTGCGCTAATGAATAAAACCCGGAGGCACGAGTCCAATTCGATCCCCGTTCTCATTGATGCTCTGTTGAAGATTTTCGGCATTTCTCACACGAAGGGCACCCTCGTCGGCAACGAATATGTCAGGGGTGTGTCTGGAGGCGAGAGGAAACGTGTCGGTATTGCCGAGACGTTGGCCACGAAATCGACGGTTGTCTGTTGGGACAACTCAACTCGTGGGCTCGACGCCTCCACCGCACTCGACTATGCTAAATCCTTACGTGTTATGACGGATATATCCAACAGAACCACAATAGTGACGCTCTATCAAGCTGGAGAGGGTATCTATGAATTGATGGACAAGGTTCTGGTGATCGAAGAAGGCCGCATGATTTACCAAGGTCCTGCTCAGCTCGCTCGGCAGTACTTCGTTGATCTTGGATTCAAGGCTCCTGACAGGCAGACCACGGCCGACTTCTTGACCTCCGTTGGAGACCCCAATGAAAGGCAATTCCAACCAGGAAAGGAGGCTTCCACGCCCAAAACCGCCGCGGAACTCGAAGCTGTTTTCCGAAAATCGGACATCTATAGGCAATCACTTGCCGACGTGGAGAGCTACGAGGTTGACCTGGAGAAAAGCGACTGTCAGAAGACCCGAAGATTCCAAAAAGCCGTGGAAGAGCAGAAGAGTAACAGTAAACTCATCTCGACTCAGTCTAGCTACACGGTATCCTTCTGGCGGCAGGTTCTTGCATGTACCCTGCGAGAATTCTGGCTCTTCTGGGGTGACAAAACCAGTCTGTACACGAAAATATTTATCATCATCACCAACGGACTCATCGTCGGTTCGTTGTTCTATGGTGAAAGTCTTGCAACCGACGGGGCCTTCTCCCGTGGTGGTGCTCTTTTCTTCTGCATTCTCTTCCTCGGCTGGCTGCAGATGACGGAGCTGATGAGGGCGATTAGTGGGCGAGTCGTGGTAGCCCGGCACCGTGACTACGCCTTCTACCGCCCCAGTGCAGTCGTCATTGCTCGGGTCCTACTTGATATCCCAGTACTGGCCGTCCAGGCGATCGTATTCACCATCATTCTATATTTCCTGGCAGAGCTGGATATGCAAGCAGGGAAGTTCTTCATCAACCTCCTCTTCGTTTTCATCAGCACCATATCCGTCACCGCTCTTTATCGGATGTTCGCCTCACTGAGTCCGACTATCGACGATGCTGTACGTTTCAGTGGAATTGCTCTCAACCTTCTGATCGTCTTTGTCGGTTATCCCATTCCAAAGCGCACTCTTACTAGTGATGTGATATGGTTCGGCTGGCTTTACTATGGTGAGTTATTTTTAACTGCGTTTGAGGTACTCCCACAATCCTCGACCTTCCTCTGACAAGTGTTCCACAGTCAACCCCGTGTCCTATGCCTACGAAGCTGTGTTGACGAACGAGTTCTCTGGCCGCACCATGGAATGTTCACCGGCAAACTTGATTCCCCAGGGCCCAGACGTCGATCCTGCTTATCAAGGATGTTCATTACCCGGTTCAACGCTGGGCAGCAACACCGTGAGCGGTGACGCATATTTCGAGACCTCTTTCGGATACTCGCGTTCACATCTTTGGCGAAATCTCGGGGCCCTAATCGCGTTTACCGCACTTTACATCCTCGTGACTGCATTTGCATCCGAAGTCTTCTCATTTACCACTGGCGGAGGCGGTGCACTGATTTTCAAGAGAACACACAAGGCCAAGAAAATGGTGAATGAAGAACAGAAGCCTTTAGACGAAGAGAAGGCGACAACTCCCACAGAACATACGTCTGTTGGATCATCGGATACTCTCCAGAGCAAAAAAGACATGGCTGTTGGCAATATTTCTAATGGCAAAAGCATCTTTACTTGGGAGAACGTCGAATATGAAGTTCCCTACCAAGGTGGCAAGAGGAAACTGCTCAATGGAGTGAATGGCTATGTCAAGCCTGGAATCATGATTGCCCTTATGGGTGCTAGTGGTGCAGGCAAGACAACTTTATTGAATACACTCTCGCAACGACAGACCCTTGGCACCGTCTCTGGAGATATGCTCGTTGACGGGAAGCCACTTGGTGTGGAATTTCAGCGTGGCACTGGCTTCTGCGAACAAATGGACCTCCACGACGAAACCGCAACAATACGCGAGGCATTGGACTTCTCGGCCGTCCTCAGACAAGACCGTAATGTCCCTAGACAGGAGAAGTTAGACTATGTCAACAAAATCATTGAGCTCCTTGAGCTGCAGGATATCCAAGATGCCATCGTCGGTTCATTGGGCGTTGAGCAGAGAAAGAGATTGACTATTGGAGTGGAATTGGCGGCAAAGCCAGAATTGCTCCTTTTCCTGGATGAACCGACTAGCGGCCTTGATTCTCAGTCCGCGTTCTCAATTATCCGGTTCTTGAAGAAACTCTCGAACTCTGGACAGGCAATTATTTGCACGATTCATCAGCCTTCTTCCATGCTCATTCAACAGTTCGACATGGTTCTTGCACTTAACCCTGGCGGTAATCCATTCTACTTCGGGCCCGTAGGCGACAACGGCTCGGCCATCATCGACTACTTCGCCAAACGAGGAACGCAGTGCCCGCCGAACAAGAACGTCGCCGAGTTTCTCCTCGAGACAGCTGCCAAGGGTGGAGCAAAGATCAATGGGAAGCGAGTCAACTGGAATAAGGAATGGCTTAAATCAGAACAAAACGCCGAGATGCTCAAGGAGATCCAACGTCTTAAGGAGTCGCGATTAAAC
>Ga0105239_10002234_pt1 | contig 24786 bp, 27 predicted proteins | sample KBSC44metaG_FD_92761 | JGI IMG/M metagenome (GOLD analysis project Ga0105239, IMG submission 92761) | Corn rhizosphere microbial communities from Kellogg Biological Station, Michigan, USA - KBS C4-4 metaG | ecosystem: Host-associated > Plants > Roots > Rhizosphere > Soil | place: Michigan, USA...
ACTAGAGTAGGGTGATTGGATGGAGTCTCAGATGCGTCGGCGACTGAGGCTGCGTATGATGGGGTGCTGTAGGCTGCCTTGGTGTCAGGTGCCGGTGTTGAGTCCAACTCCATGGTCGTAGGCTCTGCCAACGATGGAGATGGGAAATCGGCTTGGACGCCAAAACGAGACTGATATCGAGCTAGAAGATCGCGCAATGAAGCGTTCTCCTGCTCGATTCTGACCTGTCGGACTTCGAGATCAGCGACAGCGGCCTTCTGCCGTTGGCGAGACTTGTCAGCGGCTCTGCGATTTCGTAAAATTCGTTCATTTTTCCGTTGTTCCTTTTCCTCAGCGGTCTTGGCTCGCTTACGCGGCGGGAGGATTTGTTTGATTTCAGGAACTGGTTGACCCCAGGCTTTCCTCTTTTTCTTCTTCTGTTGGTCGGCGGCTTCTGGAGGAGGACTGGCGGTATGTTCTGACTGGGGCGGGGTGGCGGGAAAGGACTGGGAGTAGCTGGACATTGCGAGGGATGCAGGATCAATGCTGACCGAGGGAGATGGTGCGTCCATGGCCGTGTCTTGCAAGCAACGATGGGTAGAGAAAGTTTGGAAGAGCTGTCGAGTACCCAGTACTGGACAGTCTGTTGCTTATGATGGGGGCAGTCCAAATGACCACCTGTCCTCAAGGTGGCATGTTTGTCACGGAGGACAGTGGGATGAGAGGTGGAGATGAAGCATGAAATTGGGAGAAGAGAGAACTGGTAGAAGAGTGCAAGCGATGAGGGTGAAATGAATGGTTGTGGTGAGACTGGATGGGCACAGCAGGGCAGGCAGCGCAATAAATAACAGGCCACGGTGTCAAAATCAAGGGGCGAGGGGGAGAAACTGGGGGGATTCAGTCTTCTGGGTGGAGCCATCATCCAAGGCCCAGGAATGTCAAGGAATGCCCCCTACAGGCTGCAGGCCCAACAACCCCTGGGAAACGCACCGCCTGGAAGGGCTGTGAATGGCTCGGGGTTGGCCCCCTGGAAGTCTGACGAGTGACGAGTCCGTCGCTATTTTGGTCCACCCAGTGCCAGTCTTTCTTCTATCTTCGCTGGTACTGGCACTGGCAGTTGTACTTAGTGGGTGGTGAGCAGTGAGTACCTTAGGCACTGTTTACTCCCGCACTCCCTATCAGCCGCAGCTGGTAACCTGTAAGTCACCGTTACTCCAGAGCTTAACCCACTTAGCGGTGCCCCCTGCTTCTGGCTTCTGGCTTTCGATGGGTTTCTATCAGCTCAGCCTCAGAAGCCCTCGACAAGTCCTCAGCCGCACGTTTCTTGCTCATGTCGCTCAAGCTCAAGCTCCTTTGGCCCACTTTGCACCTCAAATTTTGGTGTAACATGGTTGTCAGGAGCACTCCCTACCACACCTCACTTGTACCACATCCAAACTGTCAGCGATGCAGGGGGTTCTCCACCACGGGGAGACATACTCGTACTCATGGCACGGAATACGGAGTACGAGTACCTTGGTACCTCCCAGAGGCCTCACATGTAATCTGTACTCCGTATGGAGTGCTCTTAGACAGAATACCGTGGGCCCATTGTCACTGCAGATGACCATGTACCAAGTCGATTTCTTGATGACCGGCCTTGCAGTAAGTAGTACTGCAGGCAGACAGCACACAAATCCAATATCATTTCTGATTCATGATTGCACGGGATCCCTCGCTGACTGCGTCGGTGAAATCAACAATTTATTATGCCAGTCCCTTTGTGAGGCTTACCACACTTTCTCCGCCAATGATGATAAAGATCTAGAAACAGGATGCCTGGACGTGCTTTTTTTTCATGCGCGTTGCTACATAATCGTCATTGCTAAAGGGGGTATCTCGCTATGCAGGAAATCACTGTTCAGGCCGCTCCATATTAGTGTGTGCCTGGGAACCCGTAATCTGCTGTCTGCCATCAGCCATCTGCAACGCCTGTCATACGCCGTCCTTAGCTAAGTTGCAGCACATACCGCCTCATTGAGCACGCCACCGCTTTCCAAGCCAAGTCTCAATTATGCGTTACACGAGGATGATTCCGAGGCGCTCGTGTCAAACTGAATCAAGTAGAGTGTTTTCTGTGCGAAAGAGAGGTCAACCAACTGACTAAGGTGAGATCTCAACCGTGTGGAGTATTGGCTGACGCAGCTGCATGGAGCACACGCTTCCTCATCCACTCCGGATCATGGTACAGCTGCTCCTGATATATTTCGTCCACCAAGTCATTCACAATGTCTTCCACAATCTGTTCCTGGTACCTTTCTCCGATTGGCCGTGCATCGGGTTGTCGAGCGTTGTCTTGCTCATAGCCGTACCACCACGGGCCGTCAAATTTGCATTCAATGGCGCCACCCGTGTAGTGACTGATGGCGGGATAGTACCCGAGCAGCCCATCATCGACGTCTCCAACTCCCGTGACGGCTCGGCTACCTTTGTCGATGTATGATGCCGGTGGCAGGAAGGCGAACAGATGCTCCCACACAATGCCGTGGTATTTGCCGTTGACCCAAAGTTCAATCTTGCTGCCCGGGAGTGTGCGTAGATGCGGGAGTTCGTGGTTGGGATGAGGGTCCGTCAATAGATCGTACTTCTTGCCTGTTTCCGGGTTGATAGACTTGTTCTTGGAGTTCAATGTCGGCCGGCTGAGATCATGGTTGGGTGTATATTCTGGACACTCGAAGTATGTCATGCCTTTATGAAGAAACGGATTGCGGTCGCGGATGATGTCGTGATCAGAAGGTGCTGTACATCCTCGAAGCGGGTGGACAGTGTTGCGAATAGCCGTTCGAGTACTCGCCTTCCTGCTTGCATCGTCCTTGGGCTTGGGAGGTTCGCCGTCCTTGGGTTTGGGGCCACTCTTAGCAGCCTTTTTGCCAGCTCCAGCTTTCTTCTTCAGGACCGCAGGTCCGCATTTTAGGTGAGGGTATTCGGCAGGATTGAAGGTCCCTTCCACGACCTTCTTGTGTACCTCCAGCGGTGGCAGCGTGATCATGAGGCCAACAACATCCCCGGGGCTGAGATCCTCAGGATCTTTAGCACCCTCGCCTTGCATGTGGTACATCATGGTGTTGAATCGAACACTGCCGTATTCGCGCGCTCTGCCACTTCGCAAAATAGCCGCGTAGCTATAGGCGTTGCCACCAAGATTCTCACTCCAATGATGCTCGCGCCGGCAAAATCCAACCCGTAGACCACCCCGATTTGTCGCAGCCCTATCGGAGTTTTGGCTATCAGCGAGAGCTCGATCAGGCTCTTCCCTACCCGGAGGAGCTTGGCTGATCACTCTCGCTTCAAAGAAGAACTTGCCCTCTCTTGCAAAGACGTTCGCTCGTGTGGTGTAGCTGCCAAACTCCCCGCTCTTGCCCAGCATGTCCTTGGTAAAGGTGTTTTTCAGATTCTCGACTCCGCATTGTGGATGGTTCTCGTCACTCAGTCGGGCATATCGAGGAGGTGCTTCGTCGGCGTGGAAGTATAATGACTCCGGGTCTCTCTTTGCGCGGACATAATAGCGTTTCTCTTTGCTTTCAACGCTTCCCACAACGTTAGCACATCTTTAACCTCGAGAGGGGGTCTTCAATCCATACTGTGTGCCAAGTAGGTAAAAATCGATCTTGGTCCCGTCAGGGGCGATCTTGGTATGGTCGTGTATTTTGGGGACTTCCTTTTGCTCCTGTACAAATTTGCTATCGTTGGGCGCAATGTAGGTTGGTAGAACAACAGGCTTGTCGTCCTCAATCTTCTCAATTTTGCCCGACACCTGCTCCTTGACCTTTTCGCTTGGTTTCTTCTCTCGGTGTCTACGGCCTGACGACTCGTCCATAATTTCAGTCTTGGGCTTAGGCAGACGCGTTCAAGAGCTGGCAGTCGCGTGGTATGTTACCGCGGATGAGAATAGGTGAGAGTAAAAGCGCAGATGAACTTTCTGATCACGTGACGTCGAGGTTCCGTGTCTCGTTCACCACTGTTATTCAAATCACGTCTACGAAAAGTTCTCCTCGGTGGATCAATTGGAAGGGTTTATGGACTAGCTCCCTGCGCCTAGGTCTAGCCAGCTTCTGACATAGCTGATGGCTGTAAGCACATCGCCAATGGGGCTGGTATCAATACCCAAGCCCACCAAATTCAAGACCCAGCCTTCAACAAGCCACCGGGCAACGACTCCAGCAACCGCGAGCCCCGTCGCGATCTTGTACCCGCAATTTAAGAGAATCAATAGAGCCTCAATATTATTGAGGAGGACTGCCCAGCCGACATAGTTTGAGGCCTGAAACGCGAAGCCAAATGGGTCGCCCTCTTTCGCCTCTGTTGGCCATATCACCAGTAGAATAGGAAACAACTTGGAACAGCTCGATACAAGTAAGGCGGTACTGATAGCATTGGGACTCGCATGGCCTGGGACAACGGTGGCTTGGCTCAGGCCATCCCCCGCCGCAGATGTAGGTGATTTGATGTCGTCCCCGTGGTGGTCTGGTTGCGAGAGGAACACACGGGCCAATGTTCGAATGATGCCGTGTTGTGCAACCGTGGCCAAGACGTTCATTGTAAGAAAGAAAATATACTGCGTAAGGATAGGCATTTGGGTCAATCGATAATGGCCTATGCCATCATTCTGCACTGGACTGGTCCTCTCAATTCGCGCCCAGGTGATGTAGACGTCAAACAGGACCAAAAGGGTTCCAAGCCTCAAGATGCTGGGGTCGAACTTGTCGTCTGATCGTCCTAGCCTGTTGAATAGGAGATGCCGATATACCTGTGTGCAAGTCAGAAATGGTGCTCTAGCTTCGGGAAAGGCGATAGTACTTGGGGCTTGATCAGTAGTAAATCTATGAACAAAACCACAAAGTCATGCTCGACATATTTGTCGGCGAATCGTTTGCAGTTGGGACATTGTGTGAGTCGAACTCCCTTGCCTAGAGATCGATCATCGGCCTTGCTGTAGGTTGTGTAGAGGTGCTTGACAGGAGTGCTGCATGAGATACATATTGGCATCCCTGCATGGGGTCCCTCAGAGGACTTGGCGATTTCTAGATGGCATAAGCATTCACACGCTCATCACGCCCATCGGTAGGCGTACAGTTGAATGAAGTAACTTGATGGTTATCAAAATCGAAGAATGGTCTCAAGGCAACGGTGGAGCATAACTACGGAGTACACAACTTGAAAACTCACGCCATCCATCGGTTCTTCCCGAATGTCAATATCGCTACAATACCTTTACGCCCCGAATCTAAAGCCTGCATTTCTTATGTATCCCAATCCGATACGAAGTGTTCTTTTCACATCCATCATAGGTGGTTGGAGATGGTTCCCTCTACAACTAGTGAAGGGTGTGTTCGACTCCTTGAATTTATTGACTACGAGAAACATTTGTACGGAGTACTCCGTACGCATAACGAAGGGAAGAATCACGGCTCAAGACCAAAGGGCAACATGCTCGTCATCCTCATCTCCCATTTGATCAGAGCATCCGCTCCACAAATTTCAGAAGCGATCACACTTTTGCTCTTCGGGGACATGATGTGCAAACACGACGAGTGTGCCACATCGAAGCATACGGATACCTCTCTCTCGATGGCTCACTCAAAGAACCTTCGCTCTACCGGAAAAAACCAGCCACGCAAAGGTCGCATCAATCAATAGAGGATAAATGGCACACGGAAGATGCTGTGTGTCCAGGGCGACAGGTCCAGACATCTTAAGGACGGTAAGCACGGAAGATCATTCGTCGTAGGATGTGTCTTCCCAGTACCTGTCAACCGAAGCCAATAAGGTGGTTCGAGAGGAGATTTCATCACGAGCGGCGACGTTCTGTGCCTTGATACACCGCGTTGAAAGGAGAAGGCTCCAAAGAGGCTCGATAATAGCTTCAAAGCTCACCGGGGTAGTGGCCACATGCGACCCAGGTATTCGGGCTTCTGGAATATTTCCAATCCTGCTAGGGCCCGGAGGATCTAGATTCCCCTCCCTCGGCTCGATATAATCGTTGACCTAGCGAAGAATCGAGGAACAACGACCTTTGGACTCCTGTGGGCGAAGGAGTTTCCCCAAGGACTTGGCAGTGGTCAGCGCTTGGTAACAACGTTTTGGCAAGCTAGCAGTCTAGAATGAAAAGAAGCCTCGATAGAACATTCTTTATCTCGTATGTACCTGCTTACAGGCTACGAGCATGAGGGTTCACAAGGGGCGGTCCAATGCAAAACGATCGAAGGGGAACCGAAGGTTAACATGACTCGTGGGGTTGCTCTCGAAAAGCAGCCCTAGCATCTGCTCACTTGAAGTTTACGAGCCGTCCCAAAAGGACAAGAACTCCGGTGCCAGTCTTCTAGAATCCGGCCTCGACGTTCTTCAGAAATGCCCACACGGCCTCTAACCTTGTAAGGCATCATACCGGTGGCACCCCCCCTCCCCTCCCAAGATTAACGCCGATGGTTTGGAAACTCAGGCTGAAAGCGAAAAACCTTAGTTCCACCGAACGCAAATTGATCCAATACTTGTTCTGCATCTTCCACCCTTATACTTTGAGTTGCCTGCTGTCTCTGTAACGCTATCTGAATTTACCGCTTCAGCCCATGATTTCCATGGGACGGTGTGTAAGACCCTCGGTAGAGATTCGTCTCGAGTCATCATCAATTCGAGAGAAACCCCTCCATTCTTCCTTCATTGAGCTAGTTATTCATTGGTCCAGGCTACTGACTCTGCCGCGAATTCCTCCACGTGGTTCAAGGTTCGTCTCCAAAGGTGCGACGCGATAGTTTGTTATGGGACCAGCCAGCAGAAGTTGTGACATACTATACTGCGCTGTTTCCATCTGTCCGATGGCTGGTCTTGACCGCTACATCAATCTTAACGCATTAGGTGTGCAATACTCAGTACCCATAAATCTCCCACCTTGTCGTCGCCAGTACTCTCTCTACTGGCGAGAGTTTTCCTAAAGGCATCGGAGGCACGCTGAATAGGTTATCAAAGTCACTGGCAGCAAGGCGAATGATGTAACCACATACACCCATCTGTTGAGCTTTGCGCATGCTCTGGGACTTGCCCCATGGCGTAGTTCTACGCACCTGAAGGATCGAAGTCCCGCAACCCGCGCAAAAAGGCCTGGGGATCGCTGCCTATGGTCACTGCGCTTTTCATATTCCACCCGGAGTCGAATGCACCAAGTCGGAAACAAGAGACTTGGAGGGTGATCGAGAAGATATTCTAATGGACACCATAGGTTTTGGTACACGAAGCCTGGTGGTTTCAGATTAGATTGACTGGTAGAACCAGCTTCCGAGATGCTTTTTCTTCGTAGATAGCATCGTGGTCGAATCGCATTTGATCAGCCATGGTACTCTTCTCAAAGTGGCTCCCCGCCAGGCTCCCAGAAACAGTAGCAAGCGTTGGCCTTCTAACCCAGCAGTATATTTCATCGCCTCCTAGAGGTCGCCAGATTGTAAGTTGAAGGTGCAATAGGATGAAGGCCGAGCCGTCGAGCCTGGGATATGTGTTTGCAAGGTCGGCGTGAGAGTTCGTATTGACATTTGAGAAGAGATTGAGAATGGCGAAGGACTCCTGTGCAACAATCCGCGGCCGAGCGCCAGCAGGACAAGTAACAACATCTTCATTGTGGTTCTAACCATCTTGTCAGAACACATTCCCTTTCAAGAGCGGAACTATGCATCTCCTCCATTCATCCCAAATTGGTCTCACCGAGATCACCTGTGGTGCCCTGATGCTAAGCGGTCCCAATACTCCGTACTCCGTACTCCATACTGATTTCCCCGGTATTCCCATGTTCTTTTCTAGCAAGCGAGAGCTTCCTTGACCACTGGCAGCACTCAGGAGCAATCATGCTCAATACTCCGTACTCGTATTTACCACTCCTACTCGTAAGACCTGGGTTGAAGACACAAGGCGGTGCAACTCGCTAAATAAAGGTGGGCACCAGAAGCTTCGGGTAACGCCTCCTGCAAAACACGGGTCATCCTCGAACGAGTTACGAACCTACGATGCCCTCGGCAGTTCGATAGCCACCTCCATTGGGACAGGCTGATAGGGATCCCCGCAATGCTCCAGGTCCCAACCTTGGGGCATTGGATCATCACCCCGGGCGCCTCGGGCCCTCTAAGCGGTTGTCATCTGAGTGTGGGTGCAGACTTCAAAGCCCTGCTCGCCACGGGTAGGAAGTCCTTCTTAAGTCGGGCCAACTGACCCTGGACTTCCTCCCTTGCATGTTTACCATCCTCACTTGCTGTCACATATCCCATACCCACACCGTGTACTCCATACTCAGGCCACATCTATGATACCTCTTACAGCGAGCAATAAATTCTATCACGGTGGCATGCGTTATTCTTTATTCTGGGTGACCATTCTCAAATGTCATAATGATGACGATAATGGGAGCCTGTATAAGGTCAATTGAAACATGACTATTGGGCGAACACTAACGCCAACCTATCAATCCATCATACAACAGTTCTAAATCATGGGTCTCAAAAGAATGACTCGCCAGCGAACCCCGGCCTCAGCACCGTGCCCGCATTGTGGACGTGCCTTTGCCAGAAATGATAGCTTGATCCGTCATCTCAAGACGCATACAAGTCATATCGAAGAGCGGCCTTTTCATCGCATCATCAATGAGAAATTTCGAGCATGCGATCATTGCCGCCGGTCGAAGATCAGGTGTACTGGCGATATTCCTTGCGCTAGGTGCGAAGTTCTTCGCAAAAATTGTAGCTATGAACACAGGAACACGGCTGGCCAAGCATCTTCTTCTACGTCTTCAACCCGGCCACCCACTGATTCAACCCAAGAACAAGAACAAGAACAAGAACCCGAGTCAAGCACTCTGGTATCAGCAGCCAGCCCGACAAGTAGTACTCGGGAGGAAGCACATGATCTGGATGCGCCAAATCAACTCCTGCTGGATATTTCGACTGTTCCAGAGGAAGGGCCTATTCCTCCGAAAACCACAAGCACTGTGGTAGTCTCTTCTCCAGACAGCACACGAAGCCTGCTCCCAATTGTTAGCATCGATGACGAAGAAACTCAGACCTCGTTCTTTGCGCTTAACAAGGACTTTGCTCTTACCAAGTCCACATGTGTTTCCCCGACATTCCACATCTTAGATCCTTACAGCTATAAGCTTCCATCCATCGCCGATTCGCGAGAGCCACCTACCCCTAGAGCACAACCGTTGGGAAATTGCAACTATCCCGTCTTGCAGTATTTGGACCCGTTCATAGACGTGGAATTCGGATCAAAACTGGCTTGTGATTTACTAGACACCTACTTTTCAAGCGCTTTTTCCAGTCGCATGCATCCAACATGTCACCATGTCCACAACTTCATCTTACGCAAATCAGATGTTCTCGACCCTTTGCAACCCCGCAAGACTCACCCAGCCCTTCTAGCAAGCATGCTCTTTGTGGCTGCTTTGAGCGACAAGGCCTTAGGATTGTTCAATGGACCCGAAGAACGCGACCGAGTCTGCAAATACCTGAGTTTAGTCACCTATCGCCTTCTCAATCCTTCTCGCTATGAGCCGCTTTTGAGTCAAGAAGATCTTGGTTTGCCTCCTGCAGTTAAATCGGCATCAGGGTGGACAAATGAAGACTTACGAAGAGCGCTTCTCTCTCAGAACCATTCCGATTCATTCCCTGTTTCGTGGCCGACGGACTACATCATTTCTCTGGTAGGTTTCTTCATGCGGCGTCGAATACTTCAAATGAGAGAAAGCGGCTTCGGCCAAGTTCTCGCCTCCTTCCCGTACTGGATAGCTCACGGAAGCTGACTTGTACATTTTTGGTTGTTTAGATCCATGTATCATCCGTGATAAGTGGAAGTGAGAAGAAAGCTGCGAGCATTCGATGGTACGTATTCAAGTAGCGCAAGCGATGGCCTTTCATACTTCGTGGAAGCGACAATGTACATCCTACTTACCATGGAATAGGTGGAATGTGGCTTTCAACCTAGCCCGAGACCTTAAGCTCAATCAAGAAGTGGAAATTTTCAATCCATACCACGCGTTGGTCAATCACACATTCAACTGCCAATGCACAGTCAGTCCAGAAATTGGATCAGACAGTATTTCTGAGGTTCATCGAGAGGAGCGTCGGCGGACTTGGTGGCTTCTCTTCCTTATGGATCGACATCTCGCTCTGTGCTATAATCGGACTTTGGCTCTGCTTGAGGCTGAATGCCGAGATCTGTTGTTACCTCTTGACGATATAACTTGGCAAAACGCAAGCCAGTTACATAGTCATGGAATCAAAGCCAATGGTCCGCGTTGTATGCTGCTCCCGATGGGTACAGGACGCATGAATGGACCTCCAATCACTTGTACTGGGCCTGGGCTCTTCGAATTCTTCTTACCGCTCATGACAACAACGGGTCATTTACTGGATTATAACCGAGCCAAAAACAACCCAATTCTGGCTGCCACCGGGTCCTCCATCTGGAGTACTCAAGAGGGACAAATCCTCCGTCAGCTCGATCTCTACCAGGCGAGCCTGGACAGTCTTTCTGGCACGATGCATCTCATGCACAGGCGTGGGTCGGAAAAGGACGGAACCTGGTCGACGACCCCAACATCCATCGCCGAGGATTCCGAAGGAGGGCACATCGCACGAACGGTGACAGCCTATGCTAAACATGTCGTATGCGTGCTGCGTATTCTTATCTCCTCTAAATGGGACCCCCTTTATCTTTTCGACGATTCCGACCTGTTCACTTCATCACGATCATTCAAAGATTCAATCTCGCACACTATGGCAGCGTCTGAGTGCGTGACACAAATCTTAGAAGAAGACCCCGATATCTCGTTCATGCCGTACTTTTTCGGAATTCAACTTCTCCATGGCAGTCTGTTGCTTCTCCTAGTCGCATATCGACTTCAGGTAGACTCCGGCACCGCCATCCTTACTGCGTGTGAAGCGGTCATCCGAGCGACAGAGGCGTGTTTTGTGACACTCCCAACGGACTATCAGCGCCAGTTCCGTAATGTTATGCGGTCTGCCATCGGCCTCGCGAAAGGCAGGAGAAGCGATCCGGCTGACACAGAGAAACAATTGACATTCGTCCTCGCAAGGTACAGGTGGTCGAGAAACGGCGCAGGACTCGCTCGTTGAACATCCTGCATGATTATAATCGCAAATTGCGACTTTACGACCACATGAACAATAACCAGCAAGCATCCTCCCAGGTTGAATAGATCAAAAGGAAGTCTGCCGTCACGTGTCAATTGCGGTTTGTCGCTAGGAAGCCGAAGCCGAAGCACCCACACCAATTGCAGCTCTGGACTGTGATTAATATGACCTGCGTCTGATTTGAAAGCCGGTAGGGAGGTGTTGTTTGGTTGATCGCAAGATGAGCGCAGCAAGTTGCGATTCAATTACTGACAAAAGGCCCGCCCAGATGATTGAAAGGCGCAACTAGTTTGAAGACAAGAAGGCCCGCTATTTTGGGGACGATCGAAATCGACTCTTTGTGCAACACATCGTGTGCGACATGATGTGACCCTTTCAGGAAGTCCAGTGACTTCCTCGTGATGCTGCATTTCGCCAGAAAGAAGGTAAACGGCAGCGATTGTCTAGAGCAGACATATCGCTTTTAACCACTTTTACATGGCTGCTTCGAAGTTCAAAGAATGCCCTTGAAAGAATGCGAGATTTCCTGGCGGATCGGATCGTTTCTCGGATGGGCAGGGAATCTAGATTTGGGCACCCGTCGTGTTGGCTTAAGTTGGACAAGCATGGCGCCACCAGGGGCTTTAAAGTTAGAACGGCTCGTGTTTGTTTCAGGCTTTCAGCTCGAATTCCTGCACTCGCCGAAGCTCGTCTTTAGCGCCCGCCTCGGCCGAAAGACAAGCAGCCCAAAGTACGGAACATTTTGGCAATATTCTCGTAGTTTATGGTCCGTTCTCAGGCGTGGAAGGACTGGGCTATAAGGGTAGATATTCTGCGGTGGCTACCCGCAGAATCTCTGTATAATTCATAGGGGCACAGAGAAATCAAAACCATGAGGCTCCAGCCTGATTCACGACCCAGATTTGGCGTTCGAGGTAGAACTCTGGGGCTGAAATTGGACCCAAGGCTGGTAACCAATGTGATTGGGTTGAACCACAGGCCCCTGTCTCCGCTCTTTTGGTCAAGAGGCTAGTTAAATACGAAGCCGTATTCCAAACACCTCCTTTTGCAGAGGGAGTCACACTGGCCAGGAGAAGCGTTGTGCTTCGGTTGAAGAGGTCGAAGAGACTCGATTTTTCTTCCTTTCCAGCAAGCCTGTGTTCGCCCATGCGCAAAAGGCAAGATGCCTTCCCTTGCGAAAAAGTCGATGAACTTTATGAGAGACGTTTACGCACTTGCGAACGAACACGCGAACTCTGGCTCTGGACGACCCCCGATGCCTGTGGGAGGACTATCATCGCAATTCTCAGCGCCGCCAGCGCCGCCATACAATAATAGCTACTCGAATCCATATTATCGACCCGTGTCTTCTCAAGGCCAAGCTTCCTATCCACAGCCACAAGGAATACCAGGCCCATATCCCCAACAAGTATCGGGACCTCAGCAGCCTTATGGGACTTGGTCGCCAGCATTGACACCGCCGAGTAACTTTCCTCCACCGCCTGTCCACCATTCAATCTCGGACCCAAATCGCCATGGATATACATCCCCCCCTCCACCTCAACCTCAACAGTATCACATGACATCTCCACCACCTATATCGACGCCAGTCTCACCTGAATCGCAAGTCTCGACACCAGGAAGTGGCCAATACCAATATTTCCCGCCCCAGAAGCCCCCCTTGCCTGCTAGACAACCAAGTCAACATCAGCAACCGTGGAACAATCAATCACCTGTGAATCCCAGCCCTTACAACAATTCGCCGTCGGCTATCCCGCCCCCAGTTGGCTCATATCAGGCACCTGTTCAGTACCAAAATCCCGTGCCACAGTATGGGTATGATCAGTACAATCCGAATTACCAGCATCAGACAGTCAATGGGTACCCGAACGGAGCACCGCCACCACCACTCCCTCAACGAAATAATAGTCAAGCTGGAGCTTCCCCAATGCCAGACCTGTCGTCACCGACTCAGCACAATCCCCATGGAGCACTGCCATCGCTCACAGTCTCTGGACCTCCGGCACTAGGAGTATATCACGAAATGCCTGCAGAGCCGGTCAACTTACCCCCAAAACAAGAACAACCTAGCAACACCCAAGGCGCCGCCGAGCTTCATGCTCCACGTCCAGTCTCAGGACATACATTCACTGCAGAGTTGCCAGGATCTCCGGTTGTCCAAGCGAAGCCAGATAGTTCACTTCAATCGACAGCCAGTTGGCCAGCACCGATAGCGAACTCTGCTCCATCGGCTCCACCGTCCCCCTTGCAAAGTGCGTCAACCACCACTTCAGGACATCACCAAGTGAGTCCCCCTGCAAGTGTCGTACCGGAATATCCTGTGAGGCCAGAAGTCAGTCCCTTGGTAGTTTCGCCTCCACAGCAGCCAGTCCAATACCCAGGACCAAATTCAATCCCCCAAGTACATCCTGTAACCACGGTGTTCCCTCCGCCTCCACCGAGTCCCAATCGACGGCAACACTCTCATTCAAACCCTCCACCACAGCCCGGGTTACCACATAATCAGAATCATAATGTGTATTCACCAGCTCATCACCAGAACGCACCAGTGCCATCAGGTCCATCGCTCTCTCCACCTCCAGTTCCGGCACCTACTTCCACCTCTCAGCAAACGTTCGATATGAGTTCGCTTGCTACAGCCGTCAATGACATGAGTGGCAGGCAGTCACCTTGGCAGCAACCGGTGGCTCCTGGCGCGGTAGTGCAATACCAACAAGGTGGGCATCAACCCATGATGGCTGCCGTGCCGGATCCCAGGATTGGAGCAGCTGCTATGATTCCAACCCAGAACTCGCAAAACCAACCAGCTTGGAATAATACCTGGCATCATCAGGCTTCCATGTTTGTCCCTCAAGTGAATGGTCCCGTAACTTCGATGCAGCCCTATCAACATAATTGGCCGGCACCGACGAATAACCAGGTCTACACCCTACCACCGACTCCCCAGATGACTCCCCAGATCCCTACGCCCCAACCCGTGGTCTCGTATCAAGCCGAGCGTCAACAGAACCCTGCAACTCTGCCAAATATGATGCGTGTGCAACGGGATGGAGACCAACCGAGAGTTCGCAAGATCCTCTCATTGGACGGTGGTGGTGTTCGAGGACTCTCGTCCCTGATTATTCTTGATTATCTCATGGATATGCTGAGCAACGCCCGTGGGGCGAGGTTGGAGCCTTGGCAGGAGTTTGATATGATTGCAGGCACCTCAACGGGAGGATTGATAGCTATCATGCTTGGTCGTCTCCGAATGTCTGTGGCGGACTGCATTAAAGCCTACAAGCACCTTTCGCAAGAGATATTTACACCTACACACGGGTCTGCGAATGTTGCTGGAAAGGCTGTCGACTTTCTGAAAGCCAAAGGCAAGTTCCGTTCAGAGCCTCTGGAACGGTGTATAAAGGAGATGCTCAAGGATCACAATCTTTCCGAGGATGAATTATTGGTCGACCGTAACCCAGATTCCCCAGCGATGTTCGTGTGTGCTGTCGAAGGCATCAACAGTGATGCTGTTGTTATTAGATCTTACAAAAGCAAAGAGTTCGACGATCTGTATGGAGTGTGTAAGATTTGGGAAGCTGCAAGGGCGACTTCGGCAGCCTCGACTTTGTTTGACCCTATCAACATCGCCGGCCGTGATTATGTTGATGGGGCCCTGAAACGTAAGTTCACACAGCTACTTGTGCTTGTCCCGTGCATCACGTCCAAGAGAACAAGCTGATTAAATTGTGCATGGAACAGATAACAATCCAATTGAGAAGGTCGATGAAGAATCCAAAGGTAGGCCCATTGCACTTCTACCTCCCTAGACGAATAATGAGTCAGGCTAACGGACCACTGTGACAGAAAAATGGCCAGGAGATGAACGCCTCATAATTTCAATCGGAACTGGCAGCGCCCCTGGTCCGGATGTGACAGGCGATTTGAAATCTATTGTAGAGGCTTTGAAGAAGATCGTGACAGAAACTGAAGACCGCAGCAATGCTTTCCGAAGACGTAATAAGGATATGATTGCAGCAAATCGCCTCTTTCGATTCAACGTGTTCCATGGCCTGGCTGAGGTGGGGCTCGCGGAGCATGAAGCTGCCGGAAAAGTTGCTGCTCACACAGCAACATATTTGAAGAAGTATGATACTGCACGGGAAGTTGAACTATGCGCCTCCTCCTTGTGTGAGACTAGTCAACGGCTTGGGTACATTGCTGGCGAAGGTCGGTTTTACTGTTCGTGATTGAGGCTTGTGTTTGCTGCACAAATTTCTGACGCTCTTCGGCTCCAGAGCTTGCCACATACCGCGAAATCCAGCGAGTCTCGACAACCACGTGCGAATTCTGCGAGGATTGCCATCAAGGTAGGATCTATTCAACAACCCTAATCCGTCATTGCTGAGCGAGGATCATAGGTATCCCATACTCCGACCCTTTATTCTATTGCCCTGAGGATGGTATGCTATTTTGTAAAAACTGCCAAGTCACTCACGACGACAGCCATATGCGCAAACTCCTACGGTTTAGAACGCTCCAATGGATGCCCAAAATCGCTGGTATTTCGGCGACAGCATCTTGCTGGCATTGCGCAAAGGAAACCAAGGTCAGATGGGGATGTGAGAAGTGTGATCTGGCACTGTGTCGAAGATGTGTAGGAAATACGAGTCGTCGGGAAGAGTTCCTGAAAGAACATCAGACCAAGCAGCCAGACCATCGATCATACTTCGGTATCTACCCTCCTCACTGGACCACAAAACAACACTGGATTGAAGACAAGTGTCCCTGTCTCACTTCCTCTCAGAGTACCATTTTCCACTGCGAAAGATGTCATATCATAATGGGCTTCGGGGAAGCATGCTACAACTGTCGTACATGTTCGGCCGAATTTGGCGCTTCGCAGACGCTTTGCCCAAGTTGTTACAACCAAGAGGACCAAACACATCTGTTGAAGCATCAATGGATGACGACGGCTTTTGCGAAGACCCAGGAAGGGTCGGACGAACTTGACAAAGACATGAAGCTCTATTTTAATTGCCAGCAGTGTCCTGAAAGTAAGTCGGATTTTTGCGCCCCTCAAAGACACAATCTGACATTAGAACAGAAATTTTGGAAGGCCGGGAGCATCTTCATCCGCACGACAACCTAGAATTACGAATCAATCCTCTCATGGAAGAACTGTGCCGGTTGATGAACATCCAGATGTGTCAACGAGATCGAATTCGTCGTAATAAGGCAGCAGCCAAAGATGCCACAGCAATAACCTGCCAAAATTGCTCCAGCCCTGTGTGCTACGACAAAAAGGCAAAAATATGCTTCCAGAAGAAATGTCTCTGGGCGTATTGCGAGGAGTGTATGAAGACAAACAACATCCACCATCGGCACACGCTCACTGAGGTGACCATCAATCATACCCCGAGTGGAGCAACGAACCTCGTCAGATGCTGTAACTGTTCCGAGGTAATTGTGGCAGGAAACTTCAAAGGGCTCTGGTGCAATGATTGCAACAATTACGATATTTGCCTTCTTTGCTTCGCTAAGGTCGGAGATGGAAGCTTGACTCTCCCTCCCGGGCTTCCGCATATCAAGATCTTGAAGTCTTGCAAGGCTCGCGACTGGATCTGGTATGCCTAGATACTCTGTACTATAAAGGGCAATTTTAGAAGTTGAAGATGCCTACCTGTGATGAGATTGACGAACTTTTGCACTTACACATTGGTTTTCTTTGCTGGTTTGAAACTCTTGCATTGTGAGGAATGGGCCACACACTCCATTCCCAAGCACGTTCACCTTTACGAATGCATCTCATGACGAAGGTAGAATTACCTAGGTAAGGATGACCTGACCACAGGGCGGACAGTTCAACAATCTGACCTACATCCTCGAACACATCTAAGTAAACACCCATCAAAGTTAGCCCCTAACACCGTTTACCACACCATTCAGACCATCCAGCCGAGTAATTATCTAGTTCTTCTTTCAGATATCCCCGACTCCCCTGGCCTTTGCCCCGCCCCCCCCCCCACATTTAGGTTCCCATTCCCCACAGCTATGGGGAATCCGAGGGACAAGTCGTTCAAGAACCAGGACTTTCGTTATGTGATATTACCCTTCGACGCTGAGAGGGGGTGTTGAGGAACCGAGGGTCGATCTACAATGAAATGTACCGGTGCTTGTGACAGAGCACGCGCTCACGAGAGCCCCCTTTTGAGAACGCAACCGACCTATTACCGAATCCTTCGCTCCCCCTTCGGTGGGTGTCGTCGGGCGCACGCCAGGGCTTCAGAGTTGTCATGCTTCAAACGTTCTTCCATGCTCAGCTTTTTGGGGCGAGAGATGTATTTCTGGTTCCGTTTGATTTGATGAGACCGCATCGATCCTATTTGTTCCCCAATAGAATGCTCGTTCTGGGTTTCATGCGTATATATATAAGTTGTGACTGATCTCTCCCTACGGCAGCTTGGATACATCTTCCCAACAACTAGGGTATCTTACAGTCAGTAAGGATACATCGTCAGCTTTACGCATCACCAACATCCATCCCCTAACGACAGTGATCATCGCCTCCAGAACGCAACTGCAATGTCGCGCCAACGCAGGAATCTCCACGTCGGGCTGTGCGGCGGCGGCCTGGGGGGACTGATGGCGGCGATTGCGCTGGCACGGGGCGGCGCACAGGTGACGGTGCTCGAGGCAGCGGCGGAGCTCGGAGAGATCGGCGCAGGGATCCAGATGACGCCGAACGTCGCTCGGTTCCTGCAGCGCTGGGGCGTCAGCGAGATCATCGGCGCGAATCTCGTGCAGTGCGAGCGCATCAACATCCGCGCCGCCGACGGCAGCCTCATCGCCTTCTCGGACTTCAAGCGCATCGTGCGCGACTACGGCTTCCCCTGGTGGGTGGTCAATCGCTACCATCTGCTCGAGGGCCTGGCAGGCGCTTGCCGGAAGCACGGTGTGGAAATCGTGCTGGATGCGCGCGTGGACGAGATTGTGTTTTCTGACGCTGTTGATTCCAGGGTCGGCGTTGTCACGGAGAAGGGCGCGAAGCACAAGTTTGATCTGCTGGTGGGCTCGGACGGTCTAAAGTCCGTCGTCCGCAAGAGGCTCTTCCCGGACGTGAAGCCCGCGGCGTTGACCATGAATGCCGCGTATCGCGCTGTGATCCCCTACGAGGAGGTCTTCGCCAAGGTCCCCGAGGCGAAGGCGGTGCTGGGGAACAATATCGATGTGTGGACCGCTCCAGGGAGCTACTTCATCTCCTATCCGATGACAGCAGGTAAAGACTTCAACGCCGTCCTGTCCCACCATACCCGAGACAACCATGTCGTGGAGGACGTCGAGGAGGCAGACATGGACGAACTCAGGGAGTCGTTTGCATCATACGACCCCATCGTCCAGAAGATTATCCGCTTGATCCCGGAGTCGAAGCGGTGGCCGCTGCTGATGACCGGGCCACTCGAGAGTTGGTCGAACAAGGCCAAGAACGTCGTTCTGATGGGCGACGCGGCTCATTCGATGGTCAACCACTTGGCTCAGGGTGCAGCGACTTCCATGGAGGATGGGATTTTCCTGGGGAGAGTCATGTCCGAGGTTGTCAGAGGTATCCTCAGCCTGCCCGAGGCGGTCGAGATATATGAGAAAACACGAATGCCTAGGGCGTGGACGAAACAGCAGGTTTCATTCACAAACGGTAAGCAAACACATCCCTTTATTCGTAATGTCCCCATGTGGTACCATTAACCCGTTCCCCCTTGGTAGGCGAAGTCACGTTCGCAGCCGAGCCTGAAATGTCACGGCGCAATCTTGCTTCTCGCGTAGAAACGGCTGCGTACTTCAAGAATCCCGTCGATCCCGCCCACCCGCCGCCCGAATATCGATCGTGGAATTTATGGGGATATCCCGACAATGTCCCGGGAGTGTTCGCCTACGATGCCGAGTCTGATGCCGACAATGCAGTCTGTGAGTTTCTTGGGAAGCAGGGCCCTGTCGACCCGGCTACGAGGGTCAGTCAACGGCTGAAAGAGAAGTGGTGGAGCTGGAGCGTAGTCGAAGCGGAGGATGCGGCGAGGAGAGAGAAGTCAAAGTTGTGACAGATTGGCAGCACACTAGATTAAGCACTGGTGAAGATCGTGTATTTATGCCATAAGTAGCATTCGGTGGATGGGCGGCTGGGCTGCCAGCCAGAATAAAATTGCATAGCCTAATATTTCGCTGCTGGAGATACTCTGGACCACGTTCCAAAGGCATTCCCACGAAATGGCCTCCAGACATGCTCTTCGGCGATTCGAGAGGTTTCGAGAATTCGCGCTCATGCTTGACTTAACTTGTCTACACCAAATAACTGATCTTTAGCAATTTCTACACAAGACACCCGTCCCATCCTCGCCCATCGATAGCGTTAGACCCTCGTTCCTCTCTTCCATCCCTGGACGGTGTCGTACGCGAACAAATCAAGACGGTTAAGACCCTGACGCCCTTCGTACGCTGTTCACTCACCAGCCTTGCATCTTCGGCCTGATATCTGGAATACACGCAAACGAAATGGTCGAATTTGCACAGACTTTCCCAAACCCGGCCGCTCCCCTGGCAGGAGCATAGATGGGAAAGGCGTCATAGAGGCGGGGGAAGTTGTCTTCGCGCTCTTGAGCGGCGAGAACCTCCTGCCTCAATATGTCTGCAAAGATCTCGTTCCGTGAGCTTTCACCCCAGACAACCACGCGGGCGAGATCTGTTCCGCGACGGTAGTAGGCGAACAGCCCAGCACGTAGGTTGAGACGAACTTCCTGCCAGTACGGTGCATCCGCGGGACAATCTTCATCCTGGATGTCCGATTGTTTCGAGCATTCTGAAAACCCGATGCTGAAGTTGGCGACACCTTCGGCTGCGTAATAGTGGGTAGACGCCCAAAAGGGGCCGACAAATGCCGTCAAGGCGGTTCGAGTATACATGACGAAGAAAGTGTTGTCGTTGGCTTCAGGTGATTCACTCCTTGGAATGTTGTTTCCTCCCATTGCAGAATTCAGTTCATTCACGGGCCATTGAGCTTGGTCTCCGGCACGATAATTGGGCATCGTAAGCAGTTGGAAGTTTGAGTACTCGGCGGCATCGAGCAGGTCCTCGACGTAAAGGGCCGGGAGGTGAGGAACGGTGACATGTGCCATTTCGAGAGTGCCGTACGGGACCAAGAAGGCGTCGACTTGTTCTTTCAATTTCACAAGCACATCGGACAACGCCGCGACTTCAGGCGAAGCTGGGTTCCCAGCTCTCTTTCGAAAGTAGCGAGCCCATTGTCGCGAGACATCATTGAAAGAGGCTCGGCAGTCGTAGTACGGCGGGCTGACATTATGTAAGTTTCTTGAGCAACTCCTGGGAAGCATACTGGACGGGGCTCTTACGTCGGATGAACAGACGACGGGTTAGAAAGTCGCTTCATAACTTCGTTGTATCGTGGACTCGCTTCCACTCTGGCAACGTTGATCAATGTGCCATTGGTAAAGGCAACGGAGACGGTGCTGCAGGAGATCATCAGCATTTCATGGACTGGGACCAATCGATCAGAGACGGCGGCCTCTAACTTACCCATATCCAGCGGTCAGATCGAACCCTACAGTAAAGGGCTTCTGCTCAAAGTCGCGATAGTTTCGCACCTGCCTAGGTGGATGCAGCTCTGAGTAGCATGACATGGGAAAAACGAACCAGGCATAGAAGAGGAAAACTATCACAATCACAATCAACAGAAGGGGGCACAAGAGCCAACAACAGATGCCACAAGGACCACCCCGAGTACGAGTTGCTCTTCGCCTTCCTGGGTGGAGAAGGCTTTCGCTCACCTCGTCGTCTCCCATTCTATGTGAACCCCGGCTCGTGGTTATAATCATTACTTCTGATTGATTCCTTGTGTCCAGCCCCCCGTAGGATGTCACTCGAGACATTGGAGCTGTCAATGAGGCAATGGTCTCATGATGAAGTATTTAAGATGTGTCGTTGTTTGGCCTTTGAGAGCATGTTAGGGATTGGTATTATCTGGCTGCCTAATCCAAGAAAGAAGCCACCCCCGTACTCGCCCTTGAGTTAGGCTGTAAACGCTTGACAAGGATACCTGCAAGGGATCTGGTTCGCAGACAAGGGTGCATATGAAGGAAAGACTGTCTCGGCTGTTGGGGGCTATGGTTTTGAGCCCTCAATAATATTGAGGTCAGGCCATCAGATTCGGGCGAGGCTTCTTTTACGGCAAGCAGAGTGAGGGGCAGGCTGACGGATCGGTCAACATAGCCTTCCCATTATTATGCTGTGGATATCCGATAAGGTGAGCTTCGCAGCGCTCTTATATTGCTACCATTTAATTGAAATTAAAATGCTGTTGTTCAATAGAAGGTCTTTGGCAGATTTCCTGAATGACTACCGGGTAATCATCATCCTCCACGACCCTCTAACGACTTTCAGCTGCCATACCCTGCCACTATGCCACATGCTTCAGGTGGCAACTCTGAGTTACGGGAAGGGTCCCTCTTACATACATATCATACCATACAAACTAATCACTCACGTCTTCACAATTTGTACCTCAGATGGTAAAGCCGCATTCCTGGCACTCAAGGCTGTCCCTCTTGCCTGGTCCTCCCCGTCAGGAGTGTCAGCGCTGCTCGTAAGCAGGTTTCGTGCTTCTTTGAGGCGGTGGTCCGGTACGAAGAATGCGATGATAACACAGATTGCAGAGGTCGCCACTGCAGAGTAGGTCATGTCTCTGAGCACATCCGAGTAGGCTAGGTTTACCGCAGTGCGCTCTGTTGAACCTTGGGCTGGAATATCGAGGCTGGTGATCGAATTGTAGACTGCATTGATGGTGTCTTCCGTTGCCTGTGATCCTAAATGTCTGTGCAAGGCATCCTTGAAGTTTCCGTTGTAGATTGCCCCTGCGACTGTCCCACCGACCGAGGACCCTACGAACGTACAGAGCAATACTAGAGCCGTTACCTGAGGCATCTCAACATGGGGAACGACAACTTGAGCCGCCACCACAATGATCATTTCGAGAAATCCCGCGCCGCTGTGATACATAAGAGTCTCAGTCAAAGTTCTTGGAAATTGGGAAAGATGGGGATCTCTGCTTCGAATGACCACCCGGGCCTCGGTTGGGAAAACCAGCCGCATGAGAATAGAGAGTACTTACATGCCCTGTATCGACTGGACTATGAATATCTCGGCCCATGAATTGTTGGCCCCTCGAAGCCGAATCATAAGCCCGAAGCCGATCAGTTTGATAGCTGTTCCGGTGACTAGCAACCACTTGTATCTTTTGGTTTTCCACATGATGACTCCTGAAATTATTCCAGTGAGGCACTGCCAGACGCCGTTGGTGTAGTTAAGAAATGTCGCATCTCGGGGACCCATGTTCTGAACAATAGTAGCCCCTACGACTCTGATCGTTAGAATTCATATTCTTCCACTAAAAGCTGCAAAGGAGTGGCTTGATACGATTACAATTATGGAGCAGATATATGACAGGACCACGAGATGTACCTACAAGTATAAAGGTAGGTATGCGTCGCAGTAAATCCAAAGGTGTCAAGAAAGCCGAGGGAACAACACAAGACGATGGTAAGGTTCCTGAGATACCGCGGGGGCACAATGGGGTGGGTCGCAATGACAGCTTCATAGAATATCAACCCGGCCAGGGTCACGACGCCAATAACAATCAGCGCTATGATGTGGCCCTGTTTCCATTTTCCAGTCGAGGTTCCAGCAAGCGTGAAGGGTAGCAGAAGCATTGCAAACCCTGCTGCTAGCAAAAATGAACCTCCTAGATCGATTTGCGAGCAGAACTCTCGTGCCGTTATTTTCACGGTCACAAGGACGCCTTGCTTTTTTGCTTTCCTTTGATAGTAGAACAGAGGGGCGACCAGTGCTGTTGCAGCTACTGGCATGATAAGGGCAAACATGCCTATGTCAGTTAGCGAGAGTTATTCCCCAGGAGCGCTCCAGATACCTATTCCCCATCGCCAACCAATACCGCCCGGAAGCACAACCTCCTCGACGATAAATGCGGAGATCCAAGGTGTGATTAGAAAGGGGAAAAAGCTGATTGAAATACCGAAGCCTCTGGCTCTCATGCTTGTTATGTCTGAAATGATGATATCATTCAGGATGTTGGCACCTGTTTGGCCTATGTTTGCGAAAACAAACCCTCCCGCATAGGCGCCAAATGAACTTGCTGAGGCGCACAGGATATAGCCTAGCAGATAGCACATAATGCAAAAAATGTATGCTTCCGCTCTGCCAATCGTATTGCTGATCTTTGCGATTGGCGGTTTAGCGACGGCGAAGACTATGGCGCCGACAACGGCAAGCGTCGACAGTCCGGCGACATTGTCGAAGTTTGATGCGGCGTAGTTGCGATAATTGTACAACAAAGCATTATCGAATTGGCTGTAGCTGATCAGTACTGGCGCTTTCCGCGGATGGAATAGCAAGAGTGCTTACTATACGATGAGCATCATGCTGATTCCAAGCCAAACAATGAGCCTTCCATGCTTCCCCCAAACAAGTTGCATAGCCTCGGCTCTCGCCGCACCACTTGTCAAGTTTGAGTCGACCACGATCATGGTCGTCTTCGCATTTTCCAAGTCATCGTTGTGTTGGACGTGATCCGACTGGATAGGTGCCTCGGGCGTTTTGGCTGAATGTTTGTGGACTTCCTCCGCCTGCTCGATATCCTGAGTTGATGACATGATTAAGAACTAGCAATCAAAGATAAAATAACAGCATGATCTTGATGGGAAAGGATCGTTGGCGATCACGAATCTCAGATCCGAGTCAATATATGCTTACCACCGAGGCGAAAGTATCACGAAGCAAGCAAAGGGGCTTTCATCTTTTTGAGCATTGCAGGATCAAGACATAACCGAGCGTGGCACACATAGCCGTTGCGTATCGCACTCGGTACGGAGACCATGCTGTGCGAGCGCTGGGCGAGTGACATTTGTAGCCTGAAATGGAAATTGAGTCGAGAAAGATAGCATAGGGTTGAAAGTTGTAAGATGAAAGATAAACTCCTCCCCATGCTTACTGGATGCAAGAGTTGCGGCGTTCAAAACCCTTGCCCAACCATGGCAGGAGGGTTTCCAATCGTAGCCCGAGACTCTTCTATCAACCTACCAGGATCCTCTTTGAGCCTTGATCGAACAGGGGAGGGGGTTTGAATACTTGCCCTTCTTAGTTAAGTATCTTCGTCCTTACCTACCGAGCCTAGGAGATACCCGTCATCTAACCAAACCAGCTCCCTAGGTCGATATGTGAACTGACCAAGTCCCGTGTAGTAAGCAGCATCGCACTATATTGTTTATCTGCAAACACTCGAACTACCCAGCTTAGATCCCTCCCTAGATGGGCGCTAATACCCTGTGTCGGGTGACCAAGCTGTCGGTAGGACGGCCTAGGTGACTCTCTGGATACTTCCTTAGGTAGCGAGGGACTGGGCGATCTTGCAATCCTTCGTCGATCTTAATTACCATACCCAGGGGTTTACTTATCAGATACCACCCCCCCCCCCCCCCCCCCCCCGTTTTTTTCTATAATACTTTTTTTCTCTTAAATTTTTTTTTTTATAAATAACTTTTTTCTTTTTTTTTTTTTCCCCCACCCCCCCTTTTTTTTTTAT
>Ga0105239_10002236_pt1 | contig 24786 bp, 20 predicted proteins | sample KBSC44metaG_FD_92761 | JGI IMG/M metagenome (GOLD analysis project Ga0105239, IMG submission 92761) | Corn rhizosphere microbial communities from Kellogg Biological Station, Michigan, USA - KBS C4-4 metaG | ecosystem: Host-associated > Plants > Roots > Rhizosphere > Soil | place: Michigan, USA...
CCGGTCAGCGTCGGCGAGCCGGCGCGGGTGCTGCAGCGGCTGTCGGTGGGCAGCGAAGCGCTGGTGCTGGCGCTGCCGGAGTCCTCGCCGCTGGCGCGGACGAAGCGGCTGAAGCTGGCCGAGGTGCTGGCGCAGCCGATCATCATCTTCCCGCGCGAGATCGCCGCCTCGCTCTTCGATGCGCTGCTCGCCTTCTATCACGCCAACGGCATCTCGCCCCACATCGCGCAGCAGGCGATCCAGATGCAGACCATCGTCAACCTGGTCTCGGCGGGGCTTGGCATCGCGTGGGTGCCGGAGGCGATGACGCAGCTGCGGCGCCCCGGCGTCGTCTATCGGCCGCTGCCGGCCGGCCTCGCGCGCGCCGCGCCGCAGTGCGAAACCAGCCTCGTCTGGCTCGACGATGCGGTGCCCGCGGTGTCACGTTTCGTGGCGCACGTGGGCGCGGATCCTCGGTAGGCGCTGGGTTATCGTTCGCGTCTTTCCGCTTGCCTTCGCCCCGATGCTCGTGCACCCGCAATTCAACCCGATCGCGTTGCAGATCGGGCCGGTCGCCATCCACTGGTACGGCCTGACCTATCTGGTCGCCTTCGGCCTCTTCCTGATGCTGGCGCGCATCCGGGTCAAGCGCTCGCCCTTCGTCGAAGCGGGATGGACCGCGCGCGACATCGAGGACATGCTGTTCTACGGCGTGCTCGGCGTGATCCTCGGCGGACGGCTGGGTTACGTGCTGTTCTACAAGGCGTCGTACTACCTGGCGCATCCGCTGGAGATCTTCGCGGTATGGAAGGGCGGCATGTCCTTTCACGGCGGGTTGCTGGGCGTGCTGGTCGCGATGCTGATCTTCGGGCGCATGCGCCATCGCCGCTTCCTCGAGATCACCGACCTGATCGCGCCCTGCGTGCCGCTCGGGCTCGCTTCCGGGCGCATCGGCAACTTCATCAACGGCGAGCTATGGGGGCGCTTCGCCGACAAGAGCCTGCCGTGGGCGATGGTGTTCCCGCAATCGGGCTCGGACCTGCCGCGCCATCCGTCGCAGCTGTACCAGTTCGCGTTGGAAGGCGTGCTGCTCTTCGTGCTGCTGTGGCTGTATGGCAGGAAGCCGCTGAAGCTGGGGCAGATGTCGGGCGCGTTCCTCACCGGCTACGGGGTGTTTCGCTTCATCGCCGAATACTTCCGCCAGCCCGACGACTTCCTCGGCCTGCTCGCCTTCGGCATGAGCATGGGCCAGTGGTTGTGCATCCCGATGATCATCGCCGGCATTGCGCTGTGGGCCTGGGCGACGAAGCGGCAGGCTTAGTTAGGATGGCGTGATGAGACAGATCTTCCTCGATACCGAGACTACCGGCCTGAGCCCCGAATCCGGCGACCGCATCGTCGAGATCGGCTGCGTCGAGATGGTGAGCCGGCGCCTGACCGGCAACCACAAGCACTTCTACCTGAACCCGGAGCGCCGCGGCCACGAGGACGCGATCAAGATCCACGGCCTGACCGACGAGTTCCTCGCCGACAAACCCCTCTTCGCGCAGATCGCCGACGAGCTGCTCGAGTACCTGAGCGGCGCCGAGATCATCATCCACAACGCCGGCTTCGACGTCGGCTTCCTGAACGAGGAACTGCGGCGCCTGAAGCGCCCGGCCTTCGGCAGCTACGTCGCGAAGATCACCGACAGCCTGTTCATGGCGCGCGAGATGTTCCCCGGCAAATCGAACTCGCTGGATGCCTTGTGCCGGCGGCTGGAGGTCGACAACACCAGCCGCACCTTGCACGGCGCCTTGCTCGACGCGGGCTTGCTGGCCGAGGTCTACATCAACATGACGCGCGGCCAGAACGCGCTGGTGATCGACGTCACCGACGAGCCCGGCGGCGCGCACCAGGAGCTGGCCGAGATCGACTTCGGCAGCTTCGAGCTGATCGTCATCGCCGCCAGCGACGAAGAGGCGCTGGCGCACGAGGCGATGCTCGCCGAGCTGGACAAGGCCAGCGGCGGCAAGACGATCTGGCGAAGTGCTATGGCATAATCGTCGGCTCGACGTGTACCCCGGGGCGGTTAGCTCAGCGGTAGAGCACTGCCTTCACACGGCAGGGGTCGCAGGTTCGAACCCTGCACCGCCCACCAGGAAAACGTTGAGAATCAACAGGTTACGGCATCCTCGGATGCCGTTTGCTTTTGGGGTGGTGTAAAAGTGGCATAACTCTCTTTGGGCCCTGCAGCAGGCGTCCATTCCGAGGGGTGGCGACGAGCGAAAAGCAGGACTGCTGGCGGCCCGAGCGGACAGGCGAGAGGAACCGCGGGGGGCGTCGAGGCCGTGACATTCGGCGGTGATGATCGCGTGTTCCACCGACGCTCGGATCGACCGGGCTCTCGCCTAGGCGTCACTTGCTCCGCTGTCAATGTCTGCAATGTCTCCTGATTCGGAGACATCGGCGCGCTTGCTCCCGGTCGCCGGTGCGACGACGATCCCGTTGTCGTTCGTCGTGACGATGATCGTGAGGGAGGACATCATGCAGACAGCTACAGCGACCGAAGTCCAGGTCAAGCGGGATCGACTGCTTCGACTTCCCGAGGTCCTGGCAGTGACAGGATGCGGGAAGACGACGATCTACGTGTTGATGGCGCGTGGCGAATTTCCCCGACAGGTCTCGATCACCCCCCGGGTGGTTGCGTGGGCCGAGTCCGAGGTGCTGCGTTGGATGCAAGAGCGCATCGCAGCCGCGGTGTCCGGGTCGCGACGTCCGGGTCGGCGCTGAGCAGGCTTCGCGCTGGCGATCGGTTGAGGCCAGGGCGGGAGCGACGCCTCGCCGAAGGCGCCCGCTTCAGGAAGCCAGTCGACTTGGAACGTCGCGCCGATTACCGCCCGGCTGCCTGAGCAACGGATCGCATCGGCATGGTTGTTCGGCAAGTCGGATAGTTGACACATCCCCAGAACGGCAGGCCGCCCTGGCGCGGCGCTCGCTCGGTCAGCTTGATGCCGCAATTGACGCAGGTGGGACGCCAGTACTCCCCATCGAATGCGACATCGAGAAGCCTTTGCTGCTGTTCCTGCGTTCGCGTCGCAATCAAGGACAGCAGGCCGTCGACGTCCAGCAGGTTGATGCTGTTCGCTCTCCCGAATGTCACGGCGTCCGGCGTGAAAGTCGACGTCGTGGCGAACTGCCCGCGCTTGACATTGCGAGAGGCCATGACGCCGCGCAACTCACGGATCTTGTCGACGCCGACCCGCTTACCCTGCCAGTGCTTGCATTGAACGATGCTGACGGGCTCGCCGTCGGGCTGGGACTTCGAAAAGAGCCAGATGTCGACGCCGCCATCGGCGCCGTGCGATTGCGAACGGGTCTCGAAGCCGGCCTGAGCGAACAGGGCCTCCACCAAGGCCTCGAAGCGCCGCCATTCGATCACCGCGAAAACGGGCGGACCCCATGTTGTCGGGCGCGACGGTGCTACGCTGGTCGCATGCCGCTGGGGAAATGGGTCGATCATCACTGGCTCGATGCGCTCAACCGGGGGCGGCGGCCGATCCGGGCGTGCCACCGGTCTTGATTGAACGGCAGCCTGCGCCTCGTTGCGGGGCGTCATCGAAGGTGTCTTCTTGCGTAGAACCAAGGCCGTTACGCCGCAACCGAGCAGCAACAGCCATCCGATGTTCGACAGAGGTCGAATACCGGCGGCAATCGGCGATGTACCGAGAAGGTGAGGCAGAAGCACGAATGCGAGACCGAGTACCGCTCCCTTAATGACGGCCTCCTGGAGGCGCTGCTGTGCGTTCTTCTTGGACCGTCTGGCCATGTCGCCCTCCTTACGCGCGCCGATCATAGACGCGCCGAACCCTCAGGGACGCGGGACGGCTTCACGGTTTGCAGGGTGCAGATCTCGTCGGCGAGGTGGGTGTCGCGTTGATTCCCACGCGACGCCGTCGCCATCGATTGCTCGGCCAGCCAGCGGGCGCAAATAGCTTGTTAGGCTTGGCCATGAACTTTGAATCACACAGGCTTCCCTTCTCTTCGGTCCGGCGGCCTCACCACCGTCGGTTCCTCTGCCTCATGTCAGCGCTGATCGTAGGTTGCGCGGCGCCGACGCAAACTGCTCCATCGTCGAAAGACATCGAAGTCGCTTTCTCGCCGGAGGCAGGCTCGGAAGCGCTGGTCGTGAAAGTGATCGATAGCGCACGGCAATCCGTTCGATTGGCCGGCTACTCGTTCACTTCACCGGCGATCGTTCGTGCTTTGATGGACGCCAGGAAGCGCGGAGTGGATGTGCAGATACTTGTGGACGACAGAGGCAACCGTGGCAAAGCCAGCCTGTCAGCGATGAACCTTGTCGCCGGCGCTGGTATCCCGATGCGGGTGATCTCGACGTATGCCATCCATCATGACAAGTACATCGTGGTGGACGGCAAGCACACCGAGACGGGCTCGTTCAACTACAGCCAAGCGGCCGCCCGCACGAACTCCGAGAACGTGCTCGTGGTCTGGAACAACCCCCAAGTCGCCGCCCGCTATCTCGCGCATTGGGAGAACCGGTGGGCGCAAGGGATAGCCGTCGAGATGAGCTACTGAGATTGCGGCGTCGAAGTGGTGCCCGAAGGGCGTCCCGACACGTCGGAAGAGGCGTGCGGGGGCTGGCGCGTGCTTTCTCATAAACCTTCGTTTTCGAGAAGGACCTCACCGCAGGCTTCATCAATTCGGGTGATGTCAACTTCGTGGGGAGTCAGGGCATCAAGGCGCGCAGACTGGCGGTCCGGGCGGATCGCCACTAGGCGATAGTTTTTCTAGAATTGCTTGCCATACAACCTAGCGACGTGACAGGTCGTTACCATCAGCCGCATTATTTAGTCGTTCGGCAACTCTTAGTAGAGGTGCATATGAGTTTTGACGTCGCCCTTTCATTCGCGGGCGAAGATCGACAACACGCTAGGCAACTCGCCAACGAATTGCGAGCACGGAATATCTCCGTATTTTATGATGAGCACGAGCAAGCAACGTTATGGGGGAAAAACCTATATACCCATTTATCGAATATCTATCACAACGAAGCTACCTATTGTGTAGTTTTCTTATCTCGCCACTATGCAGAAAAGCGTTGGACGAATTTCGAACGTGAAACTTCGCAGGCTCGGGCATTTTCCGAGAATAGGGAGTACTTATTGCCGATAAGATTGGATGACACGGTCATTCCCGGACTGCTCACGACAGTCGCATTTGTTAAATGGCCACCACATAATGCTTCAAGTATCGCCGAGCTGCTTGAAGCAAAGCTGAAAACGATTCGAAAGCCGCCGGGTACCATTCGAGAGCCGCCTACTACACCTACCAAGCCTGCAGGCGAAAGCAACCAGCCCAGTCAGGGAGGTGAGAGGGGCGGAGAACGTAAGTCAAGAAATATAATATTTTTGCTCACAGCCATCGCGCTAATTCTTTCCATCTATTTCGTTCCAAAGCTTATCTCTAGATACGCTGAGCATCCACCTGAATCAGCGAATCCCGAAATTCGGCATGACTTAACTACAGAACAAAAAATAGCAATTGACGCATTCATTGCTCAAATTGCCAATAAACAAGTGGCACGCATTCTTGTGGACGGCTACACCGATTCATCAAGAGGGCGCGAGTTCAATCTGGCAATTGGCATGAGACGTTCTTATTTGGTTTCAAACTACTTGAACTTGGCTGGCGTACAAAACGATCTAGTTGAAACTAGCTCCTTTGGCGGCGAAAGAGTTAATAATGGTGACAGTACGCCTGGCCCGCGCCCTGAGGATAACCTTGTGGCAATTGAAGCACTAGCTGATGTCGAAAGTAGGAGGCTAATAGCGCGAGCAACAATTCGATTTTCAGGAAACGAATAAGGAGATCTTAACGCGCTGCTTGCCTTTCGCGACAGCCTGGCCATCGCCGAGACCCTCGCCGCGCGCGACCCCGACAATGCCGGCTGGCAGCGCGATCTTTCGGTCAGCCACGAGAAGATCGGCGACGTGCTCGTCGCCCAGGGCGACCTCGCCGGCGCGCTGCTGGCCTTTCGCGACAGCCTGGCCATCGCCGAGACCCTCGCCGCGCGCGACCCCGGCAACACCGGCTGGCAGCGCGATCTCTCGGTCAGCCACAACAAGATCGGCGACGTGCTCGTCGCCCAGGGGCGACCTCGCCGGCGCGCTGCAGACCTTTCGCGACAGCCTGGCCATCCGCGAGACCCTCGCCGCGCGGGACCCCGACAATGCCGCCTGGCAGCGCGATCTCTCGGTCAGCCACAACAAGATCGGCGACGTGCTCGTCGCCCAGGGCGACCTCGCCGGCGCGCTGCTGGCCTTTCGCGACAGCCATGGCCATCGCCGAGACCCTCGCCGCGCGCGACCCTGGCCACGCCGACTGGCAAGTCGACATTGCGTTTTTTGCTCGAAGCTTGGCATGCTTGTGGGACTACAGCAGGAGGATCGCCGCGCGCACTTACTGAAGGGGTTGGAGATCCTCTCAAGGGTCAAAGCCACGAACAGGCTCGCCCCGAGGCAGGATTACTGCGCCTGGTTCGAACAAGCGTTGAACGATTTGGACAGGTCTGCAGTAAGGCATCGATGAGGCTTCTCACAAACGAATGTTTGTGAGAAGCGCAGCGCGATCTCCTTTGCCCTCTGTTGGACCTGGGCCGGCCAATCGTCGGATACCACTCTCGATTGATCATTTCTGTTTTGCCGGCTGCCGCAAGAGTTTCGAGAGCCCCCCTTCAGACGGCATGGCGGGCGTCTCTCTCCCTGCTTTCCGAATGTCTTCGTGGCGATCCAAAACCGAATTTCGCGCATCAATTCCTGCCTGCCGCAAAACCGACATCCGACACAACCGCGAGCCCAGCAGGCACTTAGATCTCGGGAGGCGCCGACTCCTTTTGAGGAGGGGAGTCGTGGGTGGACACCGTAAGGGTTGCTGGGAGGGACATAGCAGGGAAGCCGCGAGTTGAGTGATCCAGGAAGGGATGCGAGAATTTAATATGAATCAGTAGCAGTAAATAGAACAGGTGCAGACAGCGCAGCATGCTATCAAGACCAGCTTGGATCTCAGCCGTAGTCTCGCCAGCGATAATCGATCCGCCGTGCGTGGATCGGTTGCGCACAGCCCGCCAAGCGGCCTCAAGCTCCAAACGGAACCAACCTTCAGCCGCCAATGCTTTCAAGGCCGCACTGGGAGACTTTCCCTTGATACTTGAGAGCGCCCCACGCCCCCGTTTCTTCATTTGCTCGTCGACCGGAGCGGAAACAAGGTGCTGCGCCATGGCGTCGGCCGCCGCCTGAACGGCGGGTTCCTCCTGCATTCGGTTTGAGAATAGTTCGCGGAGCATCCGCTCTACGCCGACACCGAGTGGCAGCGATGACGCTACGAGCCCTTGATCCCAGGCCGCCAGTATGCTGAGCCAGCAGTCGTAGAAGGGACAACTGCCAGCATGCGCGACTTTTGCGTACGCCGCCACGAAGGCAACGTGCGAACGATATTGCCGGCTATCAAATGGCGGCCAGATCGTCTTGCCGAGGTGGGCGAGCGGCACAGAGAAGATTCTCGTCGTCTCTAAGCTTTCACCGCGGCTAATCTGAGAAGAGATCGTCATCTGAGTGCCTGATGCGATTGCAAGGCCCTCAAGCAATCTTGACGCCGCGACTATGTCTACCTCTTTCACATCATTATGTGCAATAAGCAGGAGGTAGCCTTTGCGTTGGAAGATCGTCACACGGCTACCGTCAGGTGACTCAAGGTTCAGCTTGGTCATCGAGCTAGAACCGTTCCGCTCCTCCACAGCGTTGCAGGGGATGATGGCGCTCGTGTGTACGACCAACTCGAGGCTGTTGCTCTTACCACCAACAAACGGCGGACTACTGCTTGCAATAAATGGCAAGCTCGCTTGCACATCGCTGCCGTCAACCGCCGCATGCACGTTTTCACTTATGGTGAAACGTTCCGACGTCCAAGTGCTTCCGTTCGGAGCGGTAGCCGTCATCGTGAAGAAGGCGTCATCCGGCAGAAGTTCGCCAGCTTGACCACGTAATTCCAGTGCTTCGCCAAGGGCTACCCGTTCGGTTGCGAACATTCGTAGTTCCAGCGCGCCATCCGTTCCGCGAACAATGGTTGCTGGCCCAGTTCGCGTCTGTGGTGGGTTTGAATTGGACCGCGTCAATACTGCGGTAGGAAATACATATTCCCGATTTGGGCCAATTTGTCCTTCCAGACTCGAAATCGATGCCATCTTGAGGTGCCTTTTTGTGCTGCTGATTTTGCGAGTCGCGTTTCCGCATTACTCTGCGATGGAAAGTATGGCGACCAACTGGTTATTTAGGCACTGTGCCGCCTAGCGCTTGACATAAAAAATCGATCCGAATTTACCAAGGGCGAGTTGCTCGGTCGAATTCTTGCTCGTATCTGAAATGCAGCTGTGACGTGTAGACCGCGTTTTGCCGATTGCCTGCAGAGCGCAATCTGACGAGCGTCCTGCGGCACCCACCGCGAGCGTAGCGAGAACGAAACGGCCCTCTCGATCCCTCGATTCCACTGGCTCATCCGCAGAAGTCCCCAGTCCAATCTGAGAGTACCCTGCGATCGAAATCGATTGATCTGTTGACCCGTGGCAATGTTAACTCGTACGCATGCGATATGCTCGCCGCTACCGACCGCTAGTCCTACTCTGGAGTTCCCTGCATGGCGTCACTCGACCAGATCCGCATCGACCTCGAAGGTATCGCCCACGTGCTGGCCGACAATCGCGTCAAAGTTCCAACTTTCCAGCGCTCGTACGCATGGGAGGAGACCCATGTTAAGGATCTACTCCGCGACGTAGCCGATGCGATCAAAGCGGGAACGAATGAATATTTTCTGGGCTCAGTAGTCGTTTCGACTGAGCACGCAGGGGTTCTTGAAGTCATCGATGGTCAGCAGCGGCTTGCCACAGTGACAGTGTTCCTTGCCGCCATTCGCGACTACCTTCTCGAAAACCAACAGGAGGATCGAGCTTCGTCGCTGGAGGCTGACTACCTTCTGAAGCGAGATCTGCGGACGCAGGAGCCTTTGTCTCGACTTACGCTTAATGACATTGACCACGACTTTTTCCAAAAGGCGATATTAGCCCGGCCGGGGACTTCAGATCGGAAGGTGACGCCAACTCGGAACTCACATCAGTTGCTGCTCGCGGCTCGCGGAGCAGCTCAGAGGCACATACAGGCAGTGGTTACGACATCCAAAGCGCCAGTCGACGGCCTCGTTGACTATATCGAGTATCTTAGCACTCGAGCGAAGGTCATCTTGGTCCAAGTACCTGACCACTCGAACGCATTCACAATCTTTGAGACTCTGAATGACCGTGGGATCGATCTTGCGATTTCCGACCTTCTAAAGAACTATTTATTCTACCGCGCTGAGAAGCGCATTACCGAAGTACAGGCGGCGTGGGCGGCGATGCTTGGTGCACTGACCGCCGTCGATACGGACGCATCTGTGGTCGACTACATCAGGCACTACTGGTCATCACTGAATGGGGCGACTCGCGAGCGCGATCTGTACGCGGCGATCCGCAAGCGCATTGCGGGTAAGCAAAACGCAGTCGATCTCTCGCGCGGACTGGAAACGGCTGCACGTCACTATGCTGCGATCTTGAGTCCTGCGCACGAGCTGTGGAACGAATACGGCTCGACAACTCGGCAGCATGTCGAGACTATCAATTTGCTGCGGATGGTACAGGTTCGCCCCTTGTTGCTTGCAGTCTTGGAAAAGCTATCCATTGCGGAGGCAAGGAAGGCGTTTCGCCTTGCCGTAGCCTGGGGAGTTCGCTTCCTTATACATGGCGGACTCGGGGGAGGAGTCTTGGAGGACAGCTACTGTGAGCGCGCCAAGAGCATCCACGCTGGGACGATCACTACCGCAAAGCAGCTCTCGGCTGCCATGGTGCCTGTCGTTCCATCTGATGGAGCATTTGAGGCTGCTTTCGCCAACGCCTCTGTTTCGCAAGCGTATCTGGCACGGTACTACCTTCGTGTCCTAGAGAACCAAGCGCGCGGCGAGTCGCAACCGGAGCTCGTCCCGAACCCGAACCAGGAAGAAATTAACCTTGAGCACGTTTTTCCGCTGAAACCTGAAAAGAAATGGCCCGATTTTGATGACGACTTAGCCAAGGCTTTCCAGCGCCGGCTGGGGAACATGGCGCTTCTCCAGCAGCGGCCGAACTCGACCTTGAAGAGCGAGTCGTTTAGCAAGAAGCGCCCGATTCTCGCAGCCTCAAATTACAAGCTAACGGCAGAGATCGGCATGGAGACAATATGGGACGCATCGACCATCAATGCACGTCAATTGAAGCTCGCGAAATTGGCGGTCGCGGCATGGTCAACCAAGGTTTGACGAACCGCATCCGATCTGCCAGCAGGAGCGACCGTTGATTGCGGGCGGGTCAGGGAGCTGTAAGCAGAATTGGCACGAGGCGCAAGATGCCTGGGCTTCGCTTGGCTCGACGTGATGCTGGGAAGCCGACGTTTTCGGCGGGGCAGTGTGGCCGCCTCCGGAACTTGCAGGGGCCGCCTACGCGCCTCAATCAGCAGCGTTGAACTCGGCTGCCAGGTCGTCGAACCGATGGCTCAAGACGACCAAAATATGTGGGTGTCGCCTCGTTTTCGCTGATCCCCTCGATCACCGGGTGCTAACAGAGACCCGTACTAGCTTGATTTCGCCGCAGGTCAAGTTCCCCGATGTCTCCTAAACAGGAGACATCGGAGTTCTTGCCCATGCCATCGCCGCTGCCTAAAACTATCTCACCCCGGTCGACATTTGACATCTAGTCGGTAGACAGTCCCGGGGCAGTTCCCGACTTCGCCTCGGCGCGGTGCAGTCCCGGCTTCGCAGACTTTCCCGGTCAACGGGGCGACCTTTTTGCGAAGGCCCACCGTGATCACGATCGCCCGCACTGGCAGTGCCGCAGCAGTCGCCGCGGAGGTCCGGGATGTTCCGGCCCGAGTCCTGCCGTACGCCGCGAGTGCTGCACTGACGCGCACCGCGCTGGCAGCGCAGAAGCTCATCGTCGAGCGCATGCCGAGCGTCTTCGATCGCCCGACGCCCTACACCCTCAATGCGACCCGAGTCGTTCCGAGCACCGTGCAGACGCTGCTCGCCCGTGTGGCGGTCAAAGACCAAGCCGGTCGTGGCATTGCTCCCGAGGCGTTTCTGCTGCCCGAGGTCGCAGGTGGCTCGCGCAGTGAGAAGCGCTTTGAGCGTGCCTTGCGCTACGCGGGCATCCTGCAGCCCGGCGAGCGCGTGGTACCTGGCGTCGATGCGCCGCTCGACGCCTTCGGCAATCTGCAGCGCTCGGTCCTGTCGCGCATTCTGGCCGTCACTGCGGCCAGGCCCAGCTTGAAGCGTCGCAGTAAGGCCAGCCTTGCCGAGGGCACCCTCTATTTCGTCGGCGCGATCCGCGGGCAGCGCGGCGTCTGGCGCCGCGACGGCCGTAAGCTGTCTCCGATCCTCATCTTCGTTCGCGCCCAGCCGCACTACCGGTCACGCCTCGACTTCGAGAGCATCGCCCGAGCCGCCGCCGAAGCCAATTTCCCCCGCGAATTCCAAACCGCCGTTGCAGCACTGCGGCAGCGCATGGGGTAGGCCATGGCCACGTCCGAACTCGAACAACTCGAAGCACGGCTCGCGAAGTACATCGAAGCCGAGAACGCGGTCCTCAAGCGCCAGGAGTACCGGGTCGGCGAGGGCGCTACCGCACGTGTCTTCAAGTTCGCCGACTTGGCCGAGATCCGGGTGCAGATCAATGCCATGACCACACGCATCCACATCCTGCTGTTCGCCGCCGAGCGCCGCCGGCGGGTTTTCTTCGTCCGCTATTGATCGGTGGGAGCGATGCCATGAGATCCGACACCTCAGACTTCGCGGTCAGTGCGGTCGAGCTTGCGCAGCCCATCGAGGCAAGACGGCCATGAAGCACATTGCCCGCCGCAAAGTCGCTGTCAGGCCGTCGACGGCCGTTCCTGCTGCCCTGGCAAGCGACACCCTCGGTGGAGCCTTCGCGCCGCTGAACGGCTTTCGCTGGGTGACGATCCCGCGCGACGCGAACGCCGACACCCTGCGGCCATTGCCGCTGCAGCGAGCGCAAAGCCGCGACCTGGCACGCCACAACCCGGTCGTCGTCGGTGCGATGGGCACGTACCTCGACCGTGTCGTCGGCACCGGCCTGGCGCTGGTTGCGGCTCCGGATCGCCGCGTCCTCGGCTGGTCGGACGAACGCGCGGAAGCCTGGAAGCACCTCGTGCAGACCGAGTTCTCGCTCTGGGCCGACAACGCCGACTGCGACATCACCGCGGCCGGCAATTTCTACCAGCGCCAGCGCGTCGTCGCCGGCGCACGCGCCGAATCGGGCGACTGTTTCTCGCTGCTGCCCGACGGAGAGCAGACACCAACGATGCCGTATCGCCTGCGACTGCAGTTGCTCGAAGCCGACCGTATCGGCAATCCCGGCGGATTGTCCGACACGGCGGACACCGCGGGCGGCATCCAGCGCGATCCGAACGGGCGGCCGCTGCGCTACTTCGTCTACCACCGCCACCCTGGTAGCAGCTACGCCACCAGCGACCGCTTCGCCGGCCAATGGGTCGATGCCATCGGCCCCAGCGGACGCCGGCGCATGCTGCACCACTGGCAGCCGACGCGGCCCGAGCAAAGCCGTGGCGTGCCCTGGTTCGCGCCGATCGTCGCGTTGCTGAAGGACCTGCACGCCTACACCGACGCGGAACTCAAGGCCGCGCTCGTCAGCTCGTTCTTCACGACCTTCGTGCTCACCGAGACCGGCGACCCTGCGCCGATCTTTGCCGGCGCCACACTTGACGAGGGCCGCGCCGATCCGAGCGAGATCCGCATGGGTCCGGGCGCCGTGGTGGGCCTGGCGCGCAACGAGAAGGTCGAGTTCGCCGACCCATCCCGTCCGAACACTGCCTTCGAAGCCTTCGTCAACGCCGTCACGGTGCAGATCGGCATGGCGCTGAGCATCCCGTTCGAGCTGCTGACGAAGCGCTTCAACGCCAGCTACAGCGCGTCGCGCGCGGCGCTGCTCGATGCCTGGATGTTCTTCCGCACGCAGCGAGCCTGGCTCGCGTTGAGCTTCTGCCAGCCGAGCTACGAGACCTGGCTCGCCGAGGCCGTGTCGATGAACCGCGTGGCCGCACCGGGCTTCTTCAGCGATCCGCTGCTGCGCTGGGCCTACACCCGGGCCGCGTGGCACGGCGACAGCCAGGGCTCGATCAATCCGAAGGACGAAGTGGCCGCCTATGCGGCGGCCCTCGACGCCGGACTGATGACCCACGAGCGCGCCGAGTGGGAGCTCTTCGGTTCCGACTGGAACGTGACCCTGGCACAGAAGGTGGCCGAACACCGCCGCCTGGCCGCGGAAGGCCTGCTGCCCCCGCCCAAGCCCGGCGCTGCAGCAGGCCCCGGCGAGCCTTCGTCCCCTGTGTCCTCGCCCGCGCCCGCAACCGACACCGAGGTCCAGCCATGAGCACCGGTGAGACCGACTTCGGCGGCATCCTGTCCACGCTCGCCGCCGCATTGGGCGGCGGCGGCGCGGCGCTGATGATCATGCGTCGGCGGCTGAGCCGCGATGGCTCCGAGATCGCCAAGGACCGCGCCGAGGTCAACCTGGTCGCGACCCTGCAGAGCGAGCGCGACGCGGCCCTGGCGGCCGAACGAAGCGCCTTGGCGGCCCATACCGACGATGCCCGCTCGATCGAGCGCCTGACGGCGAGCAACGAGTACCTGACGCGCGAGCTGGCGCGCGCGACCAAGGACCTGGTGCGCCTGCGCGGCCTGGTCGCTCGGCTGGCACCGCAGGCCGCGCCCTTCATGGCCTCGACCTTCGGGCCCGAGAGCGCGCAGGGCAGTGCGCAGGCCGCGTCGGGCGCCGAACCGCGCCTGTGGGGCCGCCGTACCACCGACCGCATCGGCCCGCCACCGGACGGAGCGACCCCGCCATGAAGCTCATCGACCTGATGACGAGCCCGTGGGCGATCGAGCCGGCGAGTCTGCGCGAGGTCTGCGCGATCTACCGTCTGCACGTGCGCGGCGAGAAGGCCGACATCCCGGCGATCGAAGCGCGGCTCGGCCAGACGCTCGCCTACGAGCAGCGGCCGTACGAGGTCATCGACGGTGTCGCGGTGCTGACTCTCGAAGGCGTGATGGCGCCCAAGGCCAACCTGCTGATGCAGGTCAGCGGCGGCATCAGCACCCAACTCGCGCAACGCGAGCTGCGCGCCGCGGCGCGCGACCCGGCGGTGCGCAGCGCCATCCTCGCCTTCGACTCTCCCGGCGGCAGCGCGATCGGTGCTCCCGAGTTCGCCCAGGCGGTCGCCTATTTCCGGGCGCAGAAGCCCTTGCTGACCTGGAGCGACGGACAGCTCGCCAGCGCGGCCTATTGGGCCGCGGTCGCGTCGGACGGCATCTACATCAGCGGCAGCACCGTGATGACCGGCAGCCTCGGCGTCGTCCTCACGCACGTCGACACGAGCAAGGCCGACGAAGCCGCCGGCGAAGTGGTGACCGAGATCACCGCCGGTCGCTACAAGCGCATTGCGAGCCAGCACCGACCTTTGAGCCCCGAGGGCCGCGCGAGCCTGCAGGACCAGGCCGACTACGTCTACGGCCTGCTGGTCGACGACGTCGCCGCGTACCGCGGCACCACGGTGGACGTCGTGCTCGACCGCATGGCCGATGGCCGGACCTTCATCGGCGCGCAGGCCATCGCGGCCGGCCTCGTCGACGGCGTCGCCACCTTGGACCAACTGATCGCTGAACTGTCCGCGAGCGGTACGCGCCGCCGCGTCATCCCGCGGAGCGCCGGCGTGGCGCTGGCGCCCGCATCCCATCTCATGCCAGGAGGAGCCATGCCCCAAGAACAGACACCATCCCTCACGCCAGCGCCTTTGACTCGCGAGACCTTGGAGCGTGATCACCCAGATCTCTTCGGGACCTTACGCACCGAGTGGCTGGCCGCCGGTGCCCTCGCGGAGCGCGAGCGCATCCGCGCGGTGCGCGAGCAACTGCTGCCCGGCCACGAGAGCCTGATCGATCGCCTTGCGGCGGACGGCCACAGCACCGGCGGCGATGCGGCCGCAGCGGTGCTCGCGGCCGAACGCCTGACCCGTGCTGCCGCGCTGGCAGCCCACGCCGCCGATGCCCCGCCCGCCGTGCCGACGAGCCCGGCGCCGGCGCCGTTCGAAGCCAAGGACCGGGCTGCCCAGCTGGCCGAGGCCAAGGCCTATGCGGCCGCGCACGGCGTCGGCTTCATCGCCGCGTTGAAGCAACTCGGCCTTGCCTGAGTCGGGAGTCCGACTCACCCACTTCTTCAGGGAGATCCCGCCATGAACATCTCGATCCTCACGCTGACCGTCAAGGCCGCCGTCGAGCTCCAGCCCAACCGCGGCGTCACCGTCGCCGGTGGCATCCCCGCGTCCGGCTCGGACGTGATCGGCTTCAGCCGCTCGGCCGGCGGACCCGGCGACCTGATGCCGGTCGACGTGCTCGGCACGACGATGGCCGAGGCCGGTGCGGCGGTGCCCGCGGGCGCCTACGTCGAGGTCGATGACGAAGGCCGCATCGTGCCGCACGCCTCGGGCGTCAAGGTCGGCCGCCTGGCTCCCGGTCAGTTCGCCGCGACCCGCGCCGGCCAGGTCGTCGAGATCCTGCTGCTGCCGAACTGATGGCCGGTTAGCCGCAACCTTCTACCGGAGCCCACCATGCCTCAAATGACCCCCTCCCAGGCCCGCGTCATCGACCCGATCCTCACCGAGGTCGCACGCGGCTTCGTCAGCGTCGGCACACCCGTGGCCGACATCCTCTTTCCGCGCGTGCAGGTCGGCCAGCGCGGCGGCAAGATCATCAGCTTCGGCCCGGACGACTACCGCCTCTACAACACCGCCCGGGCGCCCGGTGCGGCGACGAAGCGCGTGCGTTACGGCTATGCCTCGGGCGACTTCGCGCTGGTCGACTACAGCCTCGAAGGCGAGGTGCCGATCGAACTGCAGCAGGAGGCCGAAACCGTGCCCGGCATCGACATGGGCGCGGGCGCTGTGAATTCGGTACGCACCGCGCAAGCCATCGAGCGCGAGAAGCAGGCGAGCGACTTGGCCCTCGATCCCGGGGCCTACACCTCGGGCAACAAGCAGGCGCTCGCCGCCGGCTACCGCTGGGACGACGACGGCGGCGATCCGGCGCGCGATGTGAACATCGGCAAGGAGACGATCCGCTCGCAGATCGGCGTGCGGCCCAACGTGCTGATCGCCGGCCCGAAGTCGATCAGCGCCTTGCGCAACAACCCGAAGCTGCTGGCTCGTCTCAGCATCACCGAGATGCGCACCCCGGCCACCCTGGCGCAGCTGGCCTTGCTGCTCGAAGTCGAGCAGGTCATCGAGGCGAGCGCCGTCTACCACGACGGCACCAAGTTCGTCGACATGTGGGGCGCGGCCGCGATCCTCGCCTACACCAAGCCGGCCAGCTTGAGCGCGCGCGGTTCGCCGAACTACGGCTACACCTACCAGCTCGCCGAGTATCCGTATGCCGAGGATCCGTACTTCGAGCGCAACACCAAGACCTGGTACTACCCGGTGACCGATGCGCGGCAGGTAGTTCTGGTCGGGCCGGCGGCCGGCTTTCTCTTCATGAATACGGCGTCGGCGGCGCAGCAGTTCTTCGGGGCGGCGGCCGTGGCCAACGCTTAGGAGGAGCAGTGCGATGGACGCTCACATTGCGGTCTTCTTCGCGGTCGAGGACGGCGCGGTGCCGGTGCGCCGTCGTCGGGCCGGCGTGGAGCACCTGGTCTTCTACGCTCACTCGGGACAGAGCGACGCTGATGCCTTGCAAGGCTATGCCTCGCAGCCGCGGTACGAGTTGCACTTCGCGGCCACGGACGTACACGACGACGACGAGCTCGACAGCGAGGGTCGGAGCTACCGCGTGCTGCGGGCACTGCGCGTCAACGACGGCCAGGAGATGCACGCCTATCTCGATCCGGTCGAGCCGGCAGTGCCGTGGGACGGCCCGGAGGCGACGCCATGAACAGCCATCGCTACGCGCTGCACCACGCACTCTACGAGGTGGTCCTGACGACCGCCGGTGCGCATCGGGCCCTCGCGGCATTGAACCCGCCGCTGCCGGTCGCGCTGCCGCAGCCGGGCTGGGGCCGCATGCTCTTCCTGCTTGATCGCGGCGACGAGCTGGTCGACCAGCCGAACCAGATCGAACACCGTCGCACCCGTTGCGTGATCGGTGCCTTGGTGCGCGCCGGCGTCAGTGCAGCGCTCGATGTCGACCAACTGCACTTCGCGACCCGCATCGCGATGCGCGGCGCAAGAACGGCACTGGCGCAGATCGATCGGGACAAGCCCGCGCCGATCCTCAGAGAAGTGCAGATCGAGCCTGAGCTGCGCGACCTGAAGAGCGATGGCGCACTGCTGCTGAGCGCCTACGAGATCGAGTACTTCGAGACCTATCCGGAGGCGTAAGCCTCGGACACTTCGCTTCACAAGAGCCCAGGGAGAACCACCATGACCGCCAACAGCTTTCGAGGCGCGGGCCGCGTGCTCGCCGACGTCTTCGTCGACGGCGCGCCGAGCGGCACCTACGTCGAATTCCGGCAGATCGCGCAGTTCAGCCTGAAGTCGCAGTCCGACATCCAGAACGCCACGTCGCACGACTGGCTCGACTTCGGGCAGATCACCGACAGCGTCGCGATCCCGAAGGAGCCGGAGTTCTCGATGAAGGTGCTGCAGATCGACAAGGACAGCCTGCGCATCGCGCTGATGGCGACCGCATCGGTCGTGGCCGAAGCCGCAGCCACGATCACCGACGAGGCCGTGACGCTCCAGCCGGGCGTCTTCGTGCCGTTGAAGTACCGCAACCTGGCCGCCGACGGCCTCAAGGTGACGAGCGTCGATGCGGCGACCGTCTACGTACTGGGCAAGGACTACGACGTCAACTTCCGCTTCGGCCTGCTGCGGGCCTTGCCGGGCGGGGCGCTGGCGGTCAAGACCCCCGTGCTCGTCGACTACACCACCCACGCGATCGCGAGCACGCGCCTCGCCGGCGCCAGGGTGCCGAGCCTGCGCGCCAAGCTGCTCTTCGACGGTATCAACCTGGTCGACCAGCACCCCGCGCTCGCGACCGTCTGGGACGTGCTGCTGACGCCGCAGGGCGACGTCGACCTCATGAGCGACAAGTGGGTTGAGCTGCAGCTCAACGGGGCGATGCGCACGCCGGCGGGCAAGGACTCGCCGTACGAAGTCGAGCTGTTCGAGCACCTCTGATCTGCGCGCTTGAACGACGCGTGATTGCGCGAAGGCAGCGCCATGGCCACCGATCCCAAGATCCGCTACGACATCCAGGCGACCGCGACCGGTGGCCCGGAGGTCGATCGCCTGGCGACCGAGCTGGAGAAGCTCGACGCGAGCATCGATCCGGGGCTTGCCGCGCGAGCACGGGCGCTCGCGGCCGAGGTCCGCCAGCTCGGTGAGCAGCAGGCTGCGATCGAGACCTTCGTCGAGCTGAAGGGTCGCACGCAGGAAGCGCGCGCCGCGCTTGACGAGGCGCAACGGGCCGCCCGGCAGATGGGCGCGGAGCTGGCTGTGTTGGACACGCCGACGAAGGCGCAAGCCGGCGCGATGCAGAAACTGCGCGACGCGGTGCGCGACGCCAAGGCCGAATTGATCGCGCAGACGCAACGCCTCGATGCATCCCGCGCGGAGCTGGCCGAGGCCGGCATCGCGACCGAAGGCCTGGCGTCGCGGCAAGTGGCCTTGCGCACAGCACTGCGCGCCTCGGGCGAGGAAGCCGCAGCGCTCAAGACGCAACTGTCGGAGCGGCTCGCCGCCGCGCGGACCCAGGCCGACGAGGAAGTCCGGCTGAACCAGCGGATCGAAGCCAGCATGCGGGAGCTGACCGCCGCCGCGCAGCAGGAGCTGCAGGCCGAGCGCCTGGCCGCCGAGGAGGCAGTGGCGCTGACCCGGCGTGTGCAAGCGGCCGAAGCCGAGGCCGCCGCGGCCACCGCCGCGCGCGGCCGGGCCCGCACGGCGGATCTGGATTCGTATCGGGCGGCGCAGACCGCGTCGATCGCGAAGGAGCGCGAGCAGTCGGCCGCGATCGGGGAGGGGAGTGCGAAGGCGAGCGTCTTCAGGGAGGTCATGACCGGACTCGGCCCGATCATCGCCGCCGTCTTTGGTGCCGAGCAGGTGATGGCCTTCGCTGGACACCTGGCCGAAGCCAGCGCCCAGGTGACGAACCTCAAGGCGCGGCTCGGCCTGGTCACCGCCGAGGGGCAGGACCAGGCCAAGGTCTTCCAGCAGGTGTTCGACATCGCCCAGGCGACCGGTGCACCGCTGGCGGCCACTGGCACGCTCTTCACGCGCCTGGCCGGGGCGACCAAGGAAGCCAAGGCGACGCAGGCCGAGATGCTCGGCGTGACCAAGGCACTGACCCAGTCCTTGGCGATCAGTGGCGCGACGACAGCCGAGACCGAATCCGCCACGGTCCAGTTCAGCCAGGCGATGGCGCGCGGCGTGCTGAACGGCGAGGACCTGCACAGCGTGATGGAATCGGCGCCGCGCCTGGCCACCGCGATGGCCGCAGGCCTCGGCATCTCGACCGGCAAGCTGCGCGAGTGGGGCGAGCAGAACCGGCTGACCAGCGAGGTCGTGGTCAAGGCACTGCTGGCGCAGTCGAAGACGATCGACGATGAGTTCGGCAAGCTGCCGGTCACGATCGCGCGCGCCGGCCAGCAGCTCAGCAATGCCTGGGGCGTGTTCCTGGAGAAGCTGGACTCGACCTACCAGGTCAGCGCCCACGTGGCCCAGGGACTGAGCTTCGTCAGCGAGCACATCGACGAGCTGTCGCGTGTCGCCACGGCCTCGGTGCAAGGGACCGCCGGCGTCCCGAAACTCGTTCAAGCCCTGGCCGACCTGTACCAGAAGACCAAGGAGGGCAAGCAGCCGGTCGACGACTCGGCCGCCGCGCTGGCGGCGCAAGCCGCTGCCGCCAAGCTCGCCGCCGATGCGGCGGCCGGCCTCACGCCCGAAGCGCAGAAGCTCATCGCGGCCTTCGAGGCCCTCGTGCAAAAGGGCGAGCCGGCCTCGAAGGCCATCGAGGCGGTGCAAAAGGCCCTGGACTTCAGCACGCCGAAGGGCATCGCCGATGCGGCCGCCGCGCTCGACGAGCTGCGCAAGACCGGTGCCATCAGCGCGAAGGCGCTGCACGACGCCTGGATCTCGGGGCTGAAGGACATCAACCTGGCCGACTTCGGCAAACAGGCCCGCTTGATGTTCGACAGCTCGGAGCAGGGCGCACGGCGGCTGCAGGCCGCGCTCGATGCGGTCAACAGCGAAGCGCTGGCACGGGCCGGCACCTCGGTGCTGGAGCTGCGCACCGGCTTTTCGACGACCTTCAAGAGCGCGATGGCCGATACCGATGCGCTCGTGACGTCGATCAAGCGCATCGGCGCGACAGGCGATGAGGTCGGCCGCGTGCTGAGCCAGTCGCTGGACAAGGACCTGGCCGCGGCGCACACCGAGAAGGCAGTGCAGGCCGTCATCGACAAGTGGCGGGAGCTGGGCAAACAGGGGCTCGTCAGCGGCGAGCAGCTGACCGCGGGTCTGCAGAAGGCGAAGGACAAGCTCGAGGAACTGACGCCAGGCATCCAGGGCTTGAGCGAAGCGCTGCACAGCTTCGGCCTGAAGACCAAGGCAGAGCTGCAGGACGTGGCCGACAAGAGCGCGCAGGCCTGGAAGATCGTCTCGACGAGTGCCGGCGTCAGCCTGCAGGACCAGGTGATCGCGTTCAACAAGTATCACGACGATGCAGTGGCCGCCAACGGCGGCGTCGAGAGTTCGACCTTGGCCGCGCAGCGCCAGATGCTGCAATGGAAGATCGACGCGTCGACCGCCGCCGACGGCATCGTCGGCAACCTCAGCCGGGCCGGCACGAGCGTCGACGGGCTGCGCTCGAAGATCGACAGCGTCACCGCCGCCTACCGCCGCCTCGAAGACCAGAGCGGCCGGGCGGCGTCGAGTGCGAGCGGCAGTCTCGATGCCCGCAACAAGGCCGACTTGTCGACGACGGGACGCTTCGATGCGCTCGACGCCCCCGGCAACGGCGGCGGCGGCCTGCAGGCGCTGCAGGACAAGCTCAGGGCCGGCACCCTCACACCCGACGACATGGCCACCGCGCGCGCCGTGCTGGAGGCGGCCCAGTTCAACAAGGACCAGATGGAGCAGGCCCTGAAGGTCAACGCCGCCGCCTTCACGACGAACTACATCACCGCGACCAACGGCGCAGTCATCGCGGCGCAAACCATCCTGCAGAAGATTACCGAGCTGGCCGCGCAAGCCGCCCAGGCCTCGAAGGACATCGATACCCCATCCCCGTCGCCGGCGCCCTCACCAGCGCCTGCACCGACATCGGCAGCGCCCGTGCCGGCGCCGCATCCGGCTCTTGTACCGACGCCGGCGCCGAACCCGCTGACCCCGTACACCACCGCGGCCGCACGCACCGTCAACATCGACTTCAGCGGCCGGCGCGTGGCCTCCATCAACGTGGCCACGCAGGCCGACTCGGATGCGCTGGTGACGCTGCTGCGCAGGCTCGAATCCGCGAAGGGGGTGGCAGCATGAGCATCACCCTCTCGGCCGACGGCGTCACCGTCGAGCTGCAGCCGGACATGTTCTGGTCCGACGAGCTGAGCTGGGCGTCGGTGGCCCAAAGCGCCGATCGCGCCATCACCGGCGCCCTGATCGTCAGCATGGTGCAGCTGCAGGGCGGCCGGCCGATCACGCTGGAGCCGATGGACGACGCCTCCGGGTGGATCCCGCTGTCGGCCGTCGAGCAGCTCCAGGCCTGGGCGGCCGTCGCCGGCCAACAGATGCAGCTCGCCATTCGGGGCATGACGCTCACGGTCATCTATCGGCATCAGGACGCCCCGGGGCTCGACCCCACGCCGATCGTCAAGGTGCGCAACCCGCGCAGCGCCGACCGCTATCGCGTGACCTTGAAGCTGATGGAGGTCTGAGCCATGGCCATCCTCAGCGGCAACATCAAGCTCGCGGCCTCGCAGGTCATGGACGACGTGCCCGAAGGCGGCGGCGCGCCCACGGGTACCAAGATCGCCGACGGGGTCAGCAACGCGATCTTTCCGGACATCAGCGAGCTCGATCGCGCCGGCGGCCGGGTCAACCTGCGCAAGGTCTTCGTCACGGTCGACACCGACGACACCGACAGCTATTTCGGCTGTAACCTCATCGTGGCCGAGCCGCCGCGCGATCCACGGGTCAGCGTCACGCTCTTCACCACGCGCGATACCTTCGACCGGCGCCTGGCGGCGCGCCGCGCGATCGAAGCCTACCTGGCGGTCGGCTCGGCCTATGCCGGCTATCTGTTCGGCAACCACCTGGACGGACAGAGCACGGTCACGCTGCTGCAGCGCGAGAAGACGGCCTTGCCGGTGACCGGATCGACGCTCGTGCTGCGCCGCTTCGAAGGCCAGCCGACCGAGGCCGAGCAGTACATTCGCATCACCCACGTCGATGCGCAGCTGCGCACCTTCACCGACGACAGCGGCGACTTCACCCGCGTCGAGGTGGTGCTGGGCTTGAGCGACCAGCTGCGCGGCAAGTTCCCGGGCTTCGATGCGATGCGCCAGGACGCGGCGATCAACTACACCGGCAAGACCAAGGTGTACGACACCATCGTCGCCGATGCCGCGCGCTACTACGGCGTCGTGCCGCTGGCCAAGGCGGCCGGCGTCGGGGACATCAGCGTGCATGCGGCGGGCATCTTCACGCAGCTGGTGCCGAGCGCCCAGGTCGAGACGCCGATCGCCGATGCGCGGCTGAACCAGCAGTCGGCGCTGACCGTGCCCGGCGCCTCGGGCAGGCTGACGCGCCAGGGCTACTTCAGCTTGCGCCCCGACGTGAACCTGTACATCGGCGGGGCGCTGCTGCCGGGCAGCCTGAAGCTGGTCCTGGCGGGCAAGACACTGACCGACGATGGCGGCTTGTTGATCAACCAGGCCGACGGCACGCAACTGGGCACGGTCGACTACGGCAACGGCGTGCTGTCCGTCAACACGCTGGTGAGCAACGGCGAGAACGGCACGCTCGGCTGGACGCCGGGCGCCGTCGTCAGCCTGGTGGCCGAGTCGATCGGTCTGGAGGTGACGCAGGAAGGCCAGCGCCTGACCTGGGTCTTCAGCCTGCTGCCGGTGCCCGCCAAAGGCTCCCTCACGATCAGCTACCTCGCCGGCGGCCGCTGGTACGTGCTCAACGACAACGGGGCAGGGCAGGTCAAGGGCACCGACACCGGCCATGGGTCGGGGTCGATCAATGCGAGCACCGGCACCGTGAGCTTGACCTTGGGTGCCTTGCCCGACGTCGGCTCCAAGATCATCGTGAGCTACGCGCCGGTGCAGGTGGTGCCGCCGACCGTGCCTGCCGTGCTGAGCAAGCAGAGCAGCGATGTCCGCTTCTGCTGGCGATACCCGCTCGATGAAGCGGTCGTGCCGGGCTCGGTGCGCCTGTCCTGCGCGGACTACTGGGGCACGGGCAGCGTGGCCGACAACGGTGCCGGGCTGCTCGGCGACACCGACGCCCACGGCGCCGCCATTGCCACCGGCACCATCGACTATGGCTGGGGCGAACTGCTGGTCGCTTTCCGGAACCTGCCCCCCAAGGGTACGGCGCTGACGATCAAGTACACCAAGGCCGTGCAGCACACCGAGCAGGGGCTGGTGATGGCCGAGCAGAGCGCCAGCTATGCGCTGACCTTGCCGGGTGGGGTGCGGCCGCTGTCGCTGCACTTGATGGCCTACGTCGGCTACAAGGGCTGGAACTTCCCAGGCGTCGACTACCCGGCGTACCAGGTGGCCCAGCTGACCGACGACGGCGCTGGGCGGTTGCTGTGGGCCGAGGGCGTCGCCGGCACGATCGACTATCCCTCCGGCGCGGTCGTGCTGAACAAGCAATTCGACATCACGACGACGCACAGCCAATGGCGGCGGGTGCAACCCGATCCGACCTCGCCCAAGACCTCCATGCGCCTCGCCGGCACGTGGACGCGGGTCCAGAGCGCCACGGTCTTGAACGGACCGGTGGAGGGCGACCTGGCGACCGAGGGACCGAACGCCAACAGCCGCGGCGGCGGCCTCGATGGCGGTTGGTGGACGCCTCAGAACCAGGCTTATGTGGCGCAGTACGCCGGGGCCACCGACACGGCGCGCACCTTGACCGTGCCGCTCGACACCCTCGGCCTGCAGACGGCGCTGCCAGCGAACTTCACGCTGGCCAACGGCTTGCAGTTCTCGATGGCGGGCGAGCTGTATGCGAGCGACGCGCAGGGCCACCTGCAGAAGAACATCGATGCCGCGAGCGGCAAGGGCGCGATCGTCGGCTCGGTCGACACCACGCGCGGCGTCGTCACCCTCTCGGCCTGGCCCAACGGTGCCAGCCCTGTCGTCAGCGGCTTCTGCGCCGTGCTCGTACCGCCGGTCATCGGCAAGGCCTCCCCGATGACCCTGGAATCGGCCGTGTTCCGGGCGGCGGTTGCGCCCTTGCGCAATGGCAGCTTCAGCCTGGCCGGCAAGGTGCAAGGGCTGCCGGCCCTCGCCTGGCCGGGCGGCACCCTGTACGTGCCGACGGTCGACGAGACCGGCCAGGATTTCCTGGTCGCGGCCGACAACGAGGGCGTGATCGCCACCGGCGGGCCGCCGGCGAACGACGGCAGCGGTGGCACCTTCGGGGTCTTCGGGCG
>Ga0105239_10002237_pt1 | contig 24773 bp, 25 predicted proteins | sample KBSC44metaG_FD_92761 | JGI IMG/M metagenome (GOLD analysis project Ga0105239, IMG submission 92761) | Corn rhizosphere microbial communities from Kellogg Biological Station, Michigan, USA - KBS C4-4 metaG | ecosystem: Host-associated > Plants > Roots > Rhizosphere > Soil | place: Michigan, USA...
ACAGATCTCACATTCAAAGGCCTCACCACGGTACACGGCCTCTGGGGTTTTAGGGACTCGAGATTTACCAGATGGGCCGCTCGTCATTGTACTGGCGAAAGAGCTGTGCGAGGCGACAGAAGGTGCAAATTTTGAACTTGATGGCAGCGACGCCCCGAGGGCTGAATCGTGAAACACCGAGGCTGGTCGAAACAGCGACAAGGTCAATGCCTCCTCTCGCGCCCGGTCTTCGGCGGTCATATCTTGATCACTCCGCAGCCTCTGATGTCTTTGCCAGTTTGCCTCTCCTAGGCGCTCTATCAGGCCAATGTCGGCAGTAGCAAATCTGTCATAGACTTTCCGAACGTAGTGCTGAGCGGCTTCTGAGACTTGGAATATTGGCAGTGTCTTCGTCAGTGCCCTTGTGGGCTTGTTGGCGTGGAAGTACGTCTGTTCCAGCGCTGGACAGGTGTCCATCAACAACTCCGTTCGTCTCTTGAGAGAGCGCAAAAAGCCATCCAGATAGTCTGTCTTGCTTTGCACTTCAGCTTCACTCTCAGAGCCGGCAGTATCTGACTCGGACGAAGTCGTAGGCTCTTCCGCACTGAGGCTCTCTAAGACAGTGTTACTGTCCTCAAGTAATTGCTTCAACTCCTGTGAGAGCCTCTTGACGCTGATTTCCTTGTGCAGGTCGACCCCGAGTGGCAGCTTGCCAGTTGTTACTATCCCTATTAGTTAGCATATACTCGAGTTACATAAGTTCGAAGGGGGAGGATTCACCTTTTAGGAAGACCTGTCCGATCTCGCGCAGCAAGTCCAAGATACTGCGGTAAAGTTCAGGCGATTTATTGAGACAAAGTTCCAGCCGTCCGTCGAGAGTATTGTCCCTCCAGAGGCAGAGACGGCCGTGGATCTCTGCATAGCGTGTTCTCTGCACTGGTGTCCAGTCTTGTCCGGGTTGGCGCAAGGAAGTTGATAGCCGAAGACAAATACTGAATAGCTCTGCAGGGAGTCCGTATGCACCACCAGAAGATGGATCTGCCTCTTCAGGCAATGCTTGGGCGACCCAGTTCAATAACTTATTTCCACCGGTGCTCTGTGGAGGCGGGGAGAACATGTCCACGGCAAATGGGATCCCCAACGACTTGCAAAATGGCACGCTTCGTAGTCTTCATGGAATTGTCAATTCTGGGATATCTGCGACGAGAATGGCAAGATGAGGCTGAAGATCGAGAAACGAAGTCAAGGCGTAGAAAGCGCTTCTCAGCTGCAAAGTTGGCACAGCCACGGCATTTTGGAGCCTGACCGTCTCCTGGGAGCTCTCAACTCTCGTGTGGTGATAGGCTCCGAAGTCAAGGCTCAGCTGCCGCAGCATCTAGCACAGCCACCTTCACCCGCTTTGAGAACCACAGACTCCTCCAGCCCCTTTCCACCTTTCGAAGCATCACAACATGTAAGTACGTTCTCATCAGAGTTCTAATTTTCCCATTCACTATTTGGAAGCAAGGAATTCCTTCACGATGGCAGAGGCAGCCGGGTTCGTCCTCGCCGCCGTCCCAATCTGCATTGGCGTCGTAGAGAAATACTCAGAGGTCGCAAGGCTATTGCAAAGGTTTCGCAAATACGACGAACAGGCTACCTATGTCTCGCAAGCCATCGGCATTCACAAGAGCATCTACAGAAACACAATACGGATCCTTCTCGGTTCGATTGTGTCTGAGGATGAGAGCCATCAAATGCTCGCTGACCCCGCGCACCCGCTTTGGAAGGATGCGTACATCGACGACGAGATCGCTGCAAGGCTGAGTGACTCCCGGGATGCTTTCATCGATGCCGGGTCTGCCATCATGGATAAACTGACTGCCCTTGAGAAGTTCTGTTATGAATGTCATGACCAGGTTTCAAGGGCTAAAAATGGTTCTGAGCGCAATCCCTGGCTGAAAGCAAAAATGGCGGCTCCCGATCCCAAGGAGGAAGTCGCAACGAAAAGGCTCCTTCGAAAGGGCATCCGCGACAAGGTCAAGTTCGCCTTCGCAGAGCCACAGATTGAATCGCTTATAACTGCGATCAGCCGGCTGACACAGGAGATGCAAACACTAGTCCAGCAGACCGAACAGACCTACAAGCAGAAATCTCTCTCGCAGCCGAGCATAGCTACTAAACGCAGGATTGAGAAATTCAGCGCGGTGAAGGGAGCGGCCGAAAATCTCTACAGAGCATTGAGCCATGCCTGTACCGTGCATGCTGAACATCAAGCCCACTTGAGTCTGCATCCGTTGCATAACGACTCATCACAGGTGCAATTCACGTTGGCCATGAGACATAGCGCCCCGACAACCGCCGCAGCAGTGCCGGCAAACCAACCGAGACTGTGGCTTACTGTCGAATCTATCGTTTCAGGGACTCTCCAGTCCAGCAATGACTCCGAGATCCTTGGGGAACTCCACCCGCGGGAGAAGCGTCGACGAGAAGTCGATCCGCCCTCCGATGAGCCGTCTTCGCCTAGTGAAGGAATCCCGTGTCCGTCAGTGAAGACTAAGAAACGTGTCCAGTTCGCCCCAGCCGTCTCCAGCGTCATTCCGCCTCCTCCTTTATACATGAAGCAACTGGACGTCCTTCCCAACTTCTGCACCAATGAAAACTTTTGCACCCAGCTCCACAAGATCTCCAGAGAGTCTTGCAAAGGACCGGTAACATGCGTGGGCTACCTAGAACTCTCTGGTAGCTCGAAACATCTCGTCTATCTCAAATCAGCGGCTCAGACGATCAAGACCTCAATTTCCGCTCCAATGGTTGCTCTAAAGGATCTCTTTGCGCCCACGTATCGTGCAACACTCCCATGCGGCGGCCTGTTGCCGCACGACCGCATCCGAATCGCGAAACACCTGGCTTTGGCCGTACTACAGTTCCAAGCGACACCGTGGCTCGAACGACCGTGGACCTCCAGTGAGGTCTCCATCTTCAGCCTCCCCAGCGAATCGGCAACGGGGACGGACGCAGACATGAACGGACCGTTCCTCGACGTTTCGATTAAGAACTCGCTCGAACCGTCCACGAAATCAGTAAACCTCCCCAGCCGCATCCTCATCCGCAATCGTCTCCTGTTCGGCCTCGGCGTGATGATGCTCGAGCTTGCATTCCAACAGCCCCTGGCTGTACTCCGTCGGGCCCAGGACCTTGATCAGCACCAAGACCAAAATACCGACTACTTCACCGCCGACAGGATCAGACACCAGGCGTCCGCATATCTAGGGCCCAGGTATGCCGAAGTGGCGCGGAAATGCATCCAGTGTGACTTTGGCCATGGCAGCGACCTCAACGAGATCAGACTGCAGGAGGGTTTCTATCAGGATGTGATCTGCGAGCTTGAGGCTCTCGAGAAGACTTTCCGCGAGTTTCGGTTGAGTATTTAATGTTGAGCTAGACGCAGGAATTGAGATGCTGAATCTGAGTTGCGCCATTCTTGATTGGTGATACTCTACAGGCAAGCTTGCAGCTCACGAGGTACGAGAGAGACCTCTACACAATTTATCGGAAAGTGAGGGATGGGCTTAGCCGAGGGCGGCATTGAACAAAGTCATAATTAGGAAAGTGATTGAAAGCCGTAAAGTGGGTCAGGAAGGGATGCCCCATCTCGCTATTATCGTCAAGGAGCAAGGCTTTTCCCTCCTTATCTACCTAAATTGACTCTCTTTGAGTTCGGCTGAACATCAACCTTACTACTTACTGGCTTCCGTACCCCTCCTTTCTCATATCTTAAATTCAATCTCATCCGATACCACACACAGGGCAAGCGCGAAGAGTATGAGTGCTAGGGTCAGGGCTGGATGACAAACTGCTCAGGCCAAAGAGTCAGCCTCAACTCGCTGCCGGAGGCATCTACCACGTCGTGCAACCTAGCAGGTTTGTGAGTGTCGAGGCGGAAGATCTCGTCGTCGCGACCCGCGCCACCGCCGCGCAACCAGGTGTCGAAATTGTCGAAATTGTCATGGTTGGCAGCGAAATACGACACGACGCGACGGAAAAGCTTCGGCCAAATAACCAGGCCTTGCAACGTCTCCTCGCTGTCCACATTTGCGGCGCCGTTTCGGTCGGCGGTCGACCGCGGCCACAGTCCCAGCCCATTTCCGCGCGCGGCTTCCGACTTGGCCGCTAGGTGCTCGCGCAGTGTCGTCGGCAACGTGCCGTAGAAGGCCGGGTAGACGTGCCCGTGTGAGAGCAACGCCGTGTTGAGCGATTGGTCTACTTTCGCCGTGTCGACGGCCACAGTCGACCCATCCGCTTCAGCATTGGATCCGTCCGCATCCCACACCATGCTGTCTTTGTATATGAAACCGATCATCCTCCCGTTCACATCGATGCCGTTGGACAGTACGAACCCGGGCAGGCTGTTCTGGCTGGCAGACTTGACTCTGCCGGGGTTGCTGGGGAAGAACTCGACGTCGGTGAACCCGAGGAGGCGTAGTAGCTCGTCACGGGCTTTGTAGGCGCCGTCCTTCTCCTGATGCTTGTTCTCAAAGTGAGTCTCGAGGGCATCGATCGCCTCGAGGCGTACGTTGACCCCACCGCGGCCGTTGATGGCGGGCGGCCTGCCAGACGGCTGGGGGAGGCCGCGGACTAGGTCGAGGTTGTCTGCTTCGAACTTGATTGTGTCCCCGTCAGGCTCAGGACCTTGGTTGGGGCTGTTCGCATAGCGTATGACGAATTCTCCGCGTATGAGCGTATAGGCCATGGTATTTCAGAAGCTCGATCGAGAGGAAGTGCGGGCGCTCGGGTCTCTCTGTATTGCGGCCAACTGAGTTCCCAGGGCCTGGGGATAAATGGATTGTGGAAATGAGAATGGCTAGTTTCTGGGGGCCACGGCCCATTTGTACAGGAATCCAGTCCTTTGACCACGTGGACAGATATATTGCAAAGTCACAGGTTGTCGTATTCGACCTGTCACCTCAGCCAGCCCGGTTTCCAACTCTGCAGCGCCAGCCTTCAGCCTTATGACGAGTGTGATGAGCTCCAGCTTTACACAGCACTTCGAAACCTTACTCTCCCGGACGTTTCCAATAAGAACCTAAGAGAAGAAGGGGAAAGTTCTTATGAGAGCCATCTTCAAAAAGCACTGGTAGAACAAGGCGGCCTTCATTCATTTACTCCGTAATTGTTACCCCAGCCACTCAGTAGTTGATGCAAGTTTCCTTCGTATCTCTTCAGCTCTACTGTGTGACAGGTCATTTTGCAGCATGCCATTTTCAGCTGCCAAGTCAATGTTGCTTATAGAAGCCTGAAATTTGAAGGCACAAGTGCAGATGGCCCTCGCCTGGCCTAGAAGTAGGTCTCCCATCGAGCCTATCCAAGATGCCTTGGTGTAGAGTTGCTTTGATGCCATCTTGGTAGGCAATACAAGGGATCTTACTGGAAGTCGATTTATCACAAAGTCACTCTTTAGGTCACGATATACACTATTCGGCCTGTCTCGCGACTACGGAAACTGTCACACCCATGTTTTCCAAGTCGTTCCTCCTGCCCTTACAGAACGCGTTGCCCACAACTCCCAGCCCGGTTCGTCACAGATATACTGCCACCAAAGATACGTTTCCAGTACTTCTGTACACGCTTGCCAGGTGGAAATCCTGCCCTGCAGGATCTCCGAACAGAGTAGCCTAAATTGGCTGGCATACCATAGCTTATCTATTCTATCAGTGGCTGTAATACCTCCCATAACTGTAAGCCATAGCATGGTTGGCGGCTCTTCTTGCCAGCATGGGTATATGCTACTGCAATCTAAAGCCTTACGGATCTGTATAGCTAGACGCGACGGTACACGGGAACAAGCGGGATATGGACATATGACCACATTACTATAAATGGAGTTCGAAGCCGACATGCTTCGCACAATGCGCAATTAAGGCTTGAGCTTCCGTCGGCTCAATGAAGAGAAAGCAGTTTATGTTGAATAGCATTAGGAAGCATTCTGGCATCAGTGCCACAGATGTTTTAGCATATAAAAGTTGTTCACGGGCGGGCCCGTCACTGTTTGACTTGGCGCCTCGCGACTCTGTCCATGACAGCCTGGGATTTCCTTCTGTTTCCGGGGGTTTCGCATTTGCTAGCACCCTGCGTGCTTGCTAGTTTTGTGTCTCCTCTTGGATGCTGTTTTCTTGCTGGGCGGAAGAACGTGCCCATGTGCAGTCATGCCTTGCTCAACTCCGAACGAAACGAAAGCAAGCATTCGAGGGGTCACGAGAACCGCGACGTATTCGCGTCCTGCACTCCAAGTTCCATGCGAGACACGGGACGAAGAACCAATCACAGCCTCGCGAAGTCATCGGATTCGGGTTCCAATCGGGACTACAAGGCAGACCAGCGCAGCTCGTTGGGCCTCTTGCCTGTTCACTAAGAAAAACCATTGGCATCCCTCCATAGAAGGCAGAAGATGGACGAGAAGCGTGTGATTAAACTTTAAGCGAGAAGATTCCGTGCCAACATGCAGCCCTCAAGCCATCCCTAGGGGACAGTTATGAAGTGGATTCTGCCTTGTGCGAGCTACAAAGGCTGACTTTACCTTGCAACGTTCCTTACAATAATGGTTGCCTTGCGTCAAATACTGGAAGTAATACTAACACACGCCAGGGAAGTGAGAAAAGTTATATATTGACCATCTCTTCGCCGTCACTGGTATCTGAAGCCAAACAAAAACCCGCTGAGATCTCATATTTCTCTGCAAATGCTATACAAACTACAAGGCTGATCCTTTAGCAAGCTGCTCAACAAAGACTCGGTGGCCGGTCCGGTATTTACAAAATGCAAGACGCTGGTCAGTTAATGCTAGACTCCCGCAGTGTCAGCCCGCCTAACAAAGTCCCAAGCCGACCTTGACAAATTCAAATTCCTCGATCATCCAGCGAAAGGCGCCTCCATCGTCTTTGCCGTCTTCTTTGCCGCCTCTTGTGGCTTGCATATATGGCAGAGTTGGTACGTTGTCCAAAAGGCATACCCTGGATCCGTAAACAATATCACATCTCTCGACTACTCTTACCAGAATTCGTCAATAGGAAACACAAGTCATTCTTCTACACATGGCCGCTCCCATGCGCCTGCATTCTCATCATGACCGCATTCATCTGTCGCGAAATCACGGCACAGGGAAACTATGCAGAGGACCTGGCGAGCGTGGTTCAAGGTCTTTTCTATAGCGCCGCGTGAGTCGAATACGCCCTTTCTTTCTTCAACTTCTCCAGCATCCAATACTCTCTAACCGGGGCTGTTAATAGGCTCACCTACATCCTTCCCCTCCAACTAGTCCTGCTACACGTCATGCTGTCCCGGCCTAAGGTGATCCCCGGGCCTCCGAAACTCCACTTCGCCGTCGTGACGTGCTTGAACACGGCCAGCATCTCGACCTTGTCACAAGGTGCAGCGACGTACTTCAACCCGGACGCCAAGCCTGGCACCGTCGCCTCGGGCCTCGCCCTCATCAAAGCCAGTCTCATCCTGCAAATCGTCATGGACGTCGGCATGCTCGGCGTTCTCTACCTGCTCCACCGACGTAGCCAGTGGACTCACGAACAGATCATGATCGGGGTCGCCTTTTTCGCTATGGTCGGCCTGGTGTTCGTGCGCACTCTCTTCCGCACGATTCAGATCTTCCTCAGTCCCTTGTCGCCGCTGTGGATCGACGAAGTATACTTCTGGGTCTTCGAGGCGTGTTTGATGTTGGCGTTCACCACATTGTGTCATATCATGCACCCTGGGACTCTACTGAGTTCCCTTAGCGGAGACATCGGCACCTCCAGACGTAATAGTTAGGGCTCGCAGCTCAACTTGGATTCTTTTGGGGGAAGTGGGTGTGACGTGGTGTCGCATACTATATAATACTCCAACTGGGTCGGGAAGAACGAAAAGAAGAATGGAGAGATATTTTCTTGCATGGAGGGTCGGTCTTACTGTACTAATTATGAATATATGGTATTCTAACTCTGAGAGATAGAATATTCGCATGAAGGCACTTCAGCTTTTTCTCTGGAAATGGGCTGTTGCTGGAGGATGTTGGCAAGCATGTGTTTTGGGAGAATCGGGTACTTTTGGAATGCAAACGAAGGCCCCTTTCGAGGGAGAGGATCGGAAGGAGATCGCTCTGATTTGAGGATTATTGTCATTGTTGGATTCTACTTAGAATCATCTCTCACTGTGCCACATGGTGGGTCATCACCCATCCACCGATCCCTTCAGTGCAGCCAATCCAATTCCACACTTCCCTTCTTCATTTCCTTGCCACGTCCTTAAAATCTAGTCGAAGAGGGTGAGCCTTGCACCCCAAGCACCCTCGACCTTGGTGTATTAAGTAAGATGATTCTCGACTTGTTTGACGGATATGTCGTTGTATGGTGCAATGACTTGGAGGGCCGCCTCTTCAACTCGTCCTGGTGCAAAAGTCGCAGCTTGCTCACATTCTATGGCAAGAGTAGTGTGGGGAGGGCAGTAATGCTGCCAAAAGGAAATTGGCAAAGAGAGTCGAAACGGGCTGGCCAAGCTCGAGTCTGGGAGTCTGGGTTTCTTGAGTATGACCTGGAGGACCGAGCTCGTTACGAACTAAGAATGGGAGCGCCACTGCTCAACAATTGCCTTAATATGGATGAGAGGTGTAAGATCATTGAAGATTCTCGGAGGAACTTGCTATTCTAACCCAGATGACTGTGAGGCTGAGAGGCTACTCTTTCCACGTGATAGCAGATAGAAATCAAGAATAACGATGCCTCTCGCTAGCTATCAATTCTTCATTCAAAACCCTCGCCCTCTCGTCATCTTGGGAACTCTCGATGACGTCCTGCTAATTACGAGCGCTTGCTAGACGTCTACCGTGGAAGCTCCGTCCGTAAAGATCACTAAATCCGTGTCTACCTCCCACCGAGATCATCCCAGCTCATGGAATCTTCTAGTTTTCGAAAGCCAGCATCGTGCTGATCTAGCTCCAGTTCTTGGAGCTTGAGAGCCATTTTCTGGAGTGAAAACGGCTCTTGGTTGCGTCGTGGATCGGTCCATCCCTGGGCGACGAGGAAATCAAGAAAGCCACGAGCAAAGTGCTGACAGTTGCTCTTGAGTAAGTTATAGCTTCGCCCAGGGTTCTCTTGGGTCAAAAGTTCTGCATTGAACCTCCAAATGTTCTGTGGTCGTTTCATATCGTACCTCACGAAAAATTGTGCTAGGTAGTGTTGTAGGTGTCAGCTTCGCGCTTCGCCGCCGACGGCTATCAAGCATGTCAACCTTACTCGTTAGGATGAATTCGGCGAGACTGCAGTATATCTGCAACTCCTTGGTGTTCTCCTCCTTCTGGAACTGCCCGTCTCGAAGGGTTGTTTTCCAGCCTTCCTCGGTCCCCCATACACTTTCGACAATCAATTGCCCTGTCTCTTGGGAGAAGTTCAGGCCGTACATACGGTATTCATCCTTGTTGATATTGGTCAATTCAAGCTCCTGTCGTTGCTCTAGAGTCAGGGAAACTCACACTCTCAGCCTCGCGAATGTATAGAGCCCAATGGGCAAGTTTCTTTTGCAACCCGAGCTTTTGGAAGGAGCGTTTCAGGACCGAGCCCGAGCTGTCCTGAAATACAAAAGGGTTGATGGCAACACCAACAACGTGAAGGCTCCGATCGAACTGAGTGCTCACAGGGATCTTGGCCCAGGTCTTGTTCGGCTCTCTTCGGTAGAAACTGACTTGCTCATAACCAGGCTCGTTCACAAAGTTGACTCTCGCGACATATTTGTATGGGGCCTCTGCATCTACGGCTTCTCTCCCTGGGTGGGCCAACAGGCTCTCCCCGAAGTCAGTGGCCTTTTTCAGTGCGCGGGCTGAGGCGGTTTCTGGCATGGTCGGTCAAAGCTTTGCGTTTCGAGCCACAGTTGTCAACAGGAACGTGCGCAAGCCTAGTTACAGCTTGCGCCCTCAAATTCCACAGCTGGAAGCAAATTTGAATAACATGAAAGAATCAGGGTGAGGTGAGTCAAGTCGTCACGAAATATCCCGTTGCACAAGCATCCCATCGTCTACTATATATATCGTATGATAGTATCTATTAGTTGACATTCTTTCAGAATTAGGCACCTAGCTAATAGCCGCTGAGACGCTGGCCAAAGAGCTAAAAACATCTGGCGTTCACTCAACGATGCAACGATGCTACATGACTCGGTAGATCTTGATGCAAGCACTCAGCCCCCGTGATACTTTCCCTAAAGACGAGGAAGCCGAATACGAGGGCTTGGCCTGGATAGATGATGATTTGACAGGCCCAGCATCCTCTGAACTTGGAGCAGAGGTACGCGATGTGTGCCACAGTCCAGGGTTGTGCCAACCGGGACGGTCCGTCGTCTCAATATCAGATTCAGGAACCGGCAGCTGTCAAAACTTCCTCAGAGCTTAGCCGAGTTGATATTAATCAGTGATCTCCGTAATTACGGAAGTACTTACCTCCGCCTTAGCTCGCGCCTCTCTTAAAATGTGTTGCTCCCAACATCTCGCATTTACTGTACTCCCCAGTCAATTACTATCTCAGTCCTTCTCGCTCATCCAAATACCTGCCACATGACACATCCCTCCGGGGCATTGCCCACAGTAATAAGCAATTGCAAGTCGATTGGACTTCGTGTCCTTCGCAGCATCTTTCCGTTCCATGCAGCGGCGTGGAGGACCGCCCAGGCGTCTCTGTACGAGATTCTGAATGCGACGGACGACGCATTGTTGATTGCCCGGTTGGAGCAGTGGCAGAACTCCATGCAGGCACAACTCGCAAACTCGGGAATCATTGTACGCTTCATTGTCACCAATAGCCACCCACCGCCTCCGGTTCCCCATCCGCCTTTTCTTAGAGGATCTGGCTAAGAAACACTTCTCGTAGGGTTCCGTGTTGACTGCCGCGGTCGTGGGCGGCTTTACGTGGCCAGGTCTTGCCGAGTTACCGGCCGTCGCGTATACGATGATCAGAGTGGCCTGGTACAGCAGCCTGATTCTGTCCATCGGCTCAGTGGCTGTCGGCGTCCAGCAGAGCGTGTTCCTCATGCGCCTCCATTGTGTTCCGAAATACCACGTCATCCTGCGAGACATACTCGGCGTACGGGACGAGACTCAAAAGTATCTTCCTCGCGACCATCAGATTATCCTCTGGCAGCTGGCGGTTGGCCTTCTGGAAGTGAGCATCTACTCTTGGCTGGGTGGGTTCGTGGTGTTTGTGTGTGCTTCTACACGAACTTTTCAGAAAGATCAAAGTGTTTCCGATCAGTTGGTAGGTTGGGCTTGGGACGAATTTGCTTCTTGAAACCGTAATAAACTCTGACCCTCCACCCTACAGGTCGCAGCGTTTTGCTTGCTTGCATTTCTCTCAACCGTGATACTCTACCTCTTCAGTATGCTCCGACTTTGGTATTCCGTTTGGCAGCAACGACATAGGCTTGAACCCAGCATCTGAGGCGTGAGTTCCCTTGCCTGAGCATTTCACTGGACCAGAGGCGGCACTCCGTAGTTAGATCATGGGCGAGTTCTGAACCCCCCCCTTTGTCGTAGATTTGAGCAAGCTATGTACAGTAGTTAAGCCCGTGTGCGCACGGACCCGGGGGCAAGTCATCTTCTACACCACGGGGTCTCCTAATTAATTATATTTCTATTCTATTCACGGACGAGTCGGACTGCGTCATATAATTAGCCATAGCCAAAGCAACCCCTTCCCCCCTGCGGCGTCTTCTCTTGTTCACATGTTATTACACAGTCCCACAATTGAGGAATTAGATAAATGGCAGGTTTATCCACCGAGAAGTTTAACGAGACTGGTTATGTTGTCCCAGAAGGGCTTGTGGCTTGCTGAGGGCTGACAAGAAAATGTCTGAACCGATCCAGTCTAGTGGCAGTTCTTTCTTTCTATTAATTACGACGTTATTGTCAAATCAGTCGAGATTGGGAAACCCTCATTATTTAACTAGAGGCACTTTCCACCGATTGATTATAGCAGGAAACCCCCTAAGTTATTATAGACACACATGGCAGGGGCATATTATATTATACCATATCATACATCTCATGGACCAATCAGACTTGCTCAGACTTGCTCTCCTCTCCGCCTGTCGCGTTCCCTTTCCCTTTCCCGCTCCCTGTCTGGACTTCGACTTCGACTTTCACGCCGAAGCCGCTTTCGCGCGGCAGGAGAGCGAGAGCGCGAGTAGTATTTGCGTCTGCTGTTGCTGTTGCTGCCGCCACGAGGACGTGACCGCGAGCGTGACCGCGAGAGTGATGTAGAGGAGGAGCGTCGGCGTTCGCGGCGAGGAGAGGGTCGATCGCGATCGCGATCTCGATCTCTCCCATAATCCCTGTCCCTTTCTGTGTCCCTAGGTCGTTCATAATCTCTCCTGGATCCAACAGCGCTCGCGTTGGCACCCGTCGGTCCCGTCCGTGCTCCTCCGCCTCCCCGTCGGTCATCATCGGGTAAGAAACGCTCATCCAGGCCTCTAGTGTCGAGTTCTGCACCTCCAGGCCCACCAGGACGACGACCACCACTGCCCCTCCAGCGCTTAACATCCTCACCAAATCGGCCTGTGTCCTGGCCTTTGAGGTCCGTATACCGCGTGCGGCCCTTCTTGCCCAGTTTCGTCATATCGCGCAGGCGCATATACTCCGGCAAAGTTGATTTATCGGCGACCTGGTCCTCAAACCGCGCACCCATGACGTCGCGGCGCTTGAGGAGCTCGGCGTTCTCATCACCCTGGAAGAAGGCGCCCTTGTGGTGGTAGCGCGCTAGGTACTGGTTCTGCGTGTCGGACGAGCGCCCGGCGTCCCGCTCCTGCTTCTGGCGCTCCAAGTACTCCCTGTCTTCCTTCTCGCGCTCCTCCGCCGTTAGGTTCCGGCGGCGCTCGACCTCTTCGATCTCCTTCTCGCGCGCGATCAGAGCTTCGCGGTCGCGTTTCAGCCGCTTTAGCTCCCGCACTTTCCAAGCCGCATACTCGGCCTCTGGGTCTAGGCCGTCTGTATCGTCGATCAGGTTTTCGGGTGCGATGTCCTCGTCATCGTCCCATGCTTTCTTGCCCTGTGCTCGTGCGATGATGTCCCGCTCAAGTTTGTCCTTTATCAGGAGGTCGGCTTGTGCGAGGCGTCGGGCTTGTTCGTCGAGTTCGCTGGTTATGTGTGTACTGGATTCTCTCAGATCGGAAGCGGCTGTGTCGTTGGGTTCAGGTGCAGGAGTAGGTGTTGATTGTGCCTGTGCTTGTAATTGCTCTCGGTCGGATTTCTTGATGAAGGTTGGGCGCTGGAATTTCCGCCTGGGAGCTTCTTCCTCGGATGATGACGACTCTTCTTCTTCCGACGACTCTGTTTCTGCCGAGGAAGATTCCTCATTCCCTTCACCATCCTCGTCCCCGTCGCCAGGATCAGGTGGTTTGAGTGCTCGGCGTATAGATGCTTCTTGTGACGCACCTAAACCCGTTTTTGCTATTGAAGCTGTAGATGTATTTTTCTGGTCCTCTTCATCGTCCTCCGGGTCCGTCACAAATCCCTCTTCGTCGTCGTCTTCATCCTCGCTTTCTTCCGGGCGAGGGACAGTGCGCTGTCTCTGCTGTTGTGCTTGGGGTTTTGGCTGGGGTCTCCGTGGCTGTTGTGGCTGTGGTTCCTCTTCAGACTCTTCTTCTTCTTCTTCGTCAGACGACTCGTGCTCAGCAACTGGCTTTCCTGGACGATACCTTGCAACTGGCCGCGCTGGGTTTGCGGTCATGCGCTTGGATGGATTTGGCATTGGGGGAGGCATTTTGGGGGATTGTCTGGACAGAGGACACCCCGCGCGCACGCGTATAGGAGTGACAGAGATCGCGTAATGGTCCCCCTGTGGAGGCCGTAGGTAAGACCGTGACTCGTAACCTTTCTCTTGGAAGTTGAAAGTCGTTCGAGGCTCGTTGAAGTACTCCGTAATAATTCCAATGTCTGTCGGCGAACCTGCCTGGATAGAGAGGACTGACGTCGGTGGGCGCTACGGTGGACCATTACTACGTAAACGCATCTGGCTTTGGCAAGCGGGAGCCATGACAAGGTGTGGTATCAAAGTGTCAAGTACTGAAGCATAAGACATGCCTAATCGAGAGGATAGGTACTCAGTACTAGTAACTACTAAATGGTTTGGTACAATGTATTAATTTGACACATACAACTAATAGGTTGAACGTCGATGTTCACTTCACTTTAGAACCAGATTAATTGGCTGAAACACAGCCGGTAGGATAAGAGCACACGAATGGATCCAGTTGGATAGGATCCTGCTATCACTGTCACTACGACCATTTGCGACCGAGCTCCCCAAAAGGAAGGCCTAGAGGACTTCTTCTGCCAATCCTGAGTTTCGCCCTCGTCTGGCGCTGTCTGTTTGTTAGAAGGAAGATTGGTCCGGCGTATGAGGTGCTGATCAGGTACTGTAGTGGTCGCGTCGAGTTTGAGGAAGGGGACTATTTGGAGCGCAAAGCAGAGCAGCGGTTAAGCGATTCTCAATCGGGTATCTCGGATTCGTCTCTGACTGTGCTGAGCTTGGGTCTGGGTCTTAAGGCCTCACACTGCCATGCTTTTGTCGACCGCTGCTTCGCCTCCCCGCGCTGGAAATGGAGTTCGATTCGCAGCCGGATGCATAGTGCATATCTTGCTAATGAGGGAGAGAGCTGTTTGTTGGCCCGCCTGTCAGCAACATGACTAAACTAGCGGACCAGGATGACGGCTCATTTAAGGTGCGAAGACCTACATAGTTAGTGATTTTGAAGTAGAAGTCATGTTGACCATCCCACGTTCGCTGGGTTTCCGGGCTGTTGACGAGGACGTTGTTGAGAAAGTTGTTGACCCGTGTTGTCGGACTCAAAGAGCACGGATTTTGTCGAGTCTGTATGTCGAGTATGCTCGATGTGAGGCTGTCGGTTTTGTTTGCTTGACTCTTTGCTGGAACTAGCGCTGTCCCTAAAATAAAAGGCTCAGAACACTCGACGACCTGCTGTAATACTGTTACATACTCCGTCAGAGAAGCTTTTCCGTACATATTCAAATGAAGTAAAGCCTGAAGTCTCCAACCAGCTGAAGATTTGTATAATATAAATATAGAGAATATATATATATTCATCTCCTTTCACAAAAGTCCCTTATTGCCAGAGATGCTGATACTGAAGCATCCCGAGCAAGCCATACCCTCCTTGCCACGTTGTTGAACAAACAAGACACCCCAGGAGGAGAAAGTACAAATCGAAGCCAGAAGATACAGGGGTTGAAATAAACCCGCCAAACTAGACGGTAGTCCACTCTTTGTCGGATGAATCGCTCCCAGCCGCTTTTCCTTTGTCCTTGGAATCAGAAGGCGACTCTGCCTTCTCGCCCTCGGTAATTGCTGCGTTGATGCTCGAGTTGAGGATGGTCTTCAGACGCTGGTCTTCGTCTGCATTCCACTTTCTGTCGGTGTCAGATCCGGCCTTGGAATCATCGCCGCCTTCAGCGAGCAGTCCCTGGTCTTCTGTCGCCTTAACCTCGGCCTCTAATTTCGGTCCGTCCGCACGTTGCTTACCCTTGCCTTCGTAGGGTGGACTTCGTGATCGGGAAGCTAGACGTGCTCGGGGTGGTGCGTACGGTTCTGGAACTAAATCTGATCGGCCTTGTGCCGAGGAAGCCTGGCTGAAGTAGTCGATCGTGGGTGAATCAGGGGAAGTACTATTTACGACGCGGGGATTGAATCTCGGCAGTTCATAGTTTCCGTCGTCGTTCTCGTAGATCTCACGTTTGTATGGTTGGTACACGGATTGGACATCCTCCGTCACACCTTCGACGCCGAAATAGGAACTGGTGTCATTTCGAGCCCTGCGAGCATTATTTGTCAGTATTTCAACTAATGAGTCGGGGATTGTTCGGAAGCGTTCTCACTCTTGTAGGAAGGAGATCGTATCTTGGAATGATGGAAGAGAATTCCAAGCAGTTGAATACCATGTCGAGTTCGCCTGCTGGGTTCTCCTACTAGTACTTCTGCCCAAGCCTTGTACGGACCTGCCAACACTGTTGCGTCGGGCAATTGCAGCAGCTTCTTGAAGCTTAGCTTTCGGACCTTGTTTCTGGACTATTGATAAGGTGACTCTGGGTTTGGAGCCTTGCTGTAGGCTGGGCTGAGATCGGTTCAACTCCTTCTCGAGTTCGACCATGACTGCCACTGTGCTCGAGTCCGAGATGGCGGTCGGGCTGGTTTGAGCGATCCTGCCTAGGGCATTCTCAATTCGATCAAGACATTCCTGAACTGTTGACTCTGCTTCAGCGGTATGATCTGTGGCAGGGTCACCGGAAGTGGGGGTTTTGATTAGTGATGATAAATTGGCAGCAGCAGCGGTGCTTCCATCAGTCAATGCTTGGATACCACCCTCAGAGAGTTCGGCCGTTCTGCGCACGGCTTCATACTTCTTTGTGGCCTCCTGATTGGCGCGAGCGAAAAGTTCAAGCAGTGACTTCTGGCGTTCGTCAATTTGCGGTTCACCCCTTTTATTCCAGTTAGATGAGAATTCTAGCAAGGCAGTGCTGAGAACTTACCCGGACTCAGTAGGATCGGCATAGTTCAAAGCATTTTGTACCAGGACAAGGGTGCTTTTTAACTTCTGAAGGTTTGCCATCAAAAGGACCATCTTGGGCTGAGCGAAGGCCCATTTTGATCTTTCCAAGGGAGACAAGGTCAACCTTCCTTTCGTTGATCGTTGCAGGGCAAGTTCTGCTGCATCCTCCAAGACTGCCCGAATTTCATTGAAGACGTCCTCACATTCCTTTACGGTTTCCTTTGCGGTCGCGAGAGTTGCTGTAGAATACGAACTCGCTTGATCATCTGCCTTCAAGTCCTCATCGAGTTGTGTAAGTAGCGAGGAGATGAGAGAGACATCCTGAGCTATGGATTTGATGTATCTGTGATCAGTGGAGACGGTTTCGGCGAAGGTGAAAAGTGTCACGGCCAACTTAGTGCCGACACTAGCGATGCCGGCGACAGTGCTGATGAATTCCGTGTCTACCATGGTGTATCGAGATTCGAGAATGGAAAGTCGTCTTTTAATACATGGTCGCCAGAAAGAATGAAAATTATCGGTGTGTACAGCGGGTATCGTGTTGAGAATGAAGAGATGAGGATGAAGGACAGTTTGGTTGTTAGCGGAGGTAAGCTTCTCCTGAGCTGAAACCACGCCAAGGAGGACTGGGCCAGCACTGTTTCTTCCTTGTGAGACGCAAAGTCAGCGGCCGCTTGGGTGTCCGCGGTGGGGGAGGAGGCAAGGGTGGAAGGGAACACGAAAGTTGTAATTAAGGCGACCTGCGGTGGTGGCAGCGGATGGCACTGGTTGGGAGTGGCCACTGGGCAGTGGTGGCTGGTGAGGGAGCGAGCCTATAATTAGCTCGACCATTGGTGCGTTCAGCCTTGTACTAGCCCGTTTCACGGCCACCGAGCAATTTCAACGAGGCTATTGAATTCTCGTGTCCATCGATGCTTGCTTCAATATCATATTTTTTGCACTGCAAAGAGTATCAGCTTAGAAGAGCCGCCCTCCAGGGATCCAACTTGACTTATCATTGAAGATATGGGCGACCATGACACCGAGTTGGCGCTGTTTGTAACTGTGTGTGACGGCCCCCAAATCCACCCTGAGGCTCAACCGAACTTGAGGCGTTTTGTCAGCTTTTGGTGGACTCGCTTGAGGAATGTTACTAATATCAGACAAGGAGAAACCAGCGAATCCGATTCCAATCCATCCACCAGTTTTGATATTCAGAAGGAGCCCAGAATCCTTCAACTCCATGGCTACCTACGGGTAACCGATTGACAAGGCTCCAGACACTTTTGTCTAGCCGGCCAGACGGGAGGTTGGCAGGGAGGCACGCGAATGGCACGCGAATGACACGCGACTGTTCTCCACGCGACAGGCTCACGTGCCTACGCAGGGCCCTATGAGGAGTCCCTAAACAGTGACTCGTTCCTACTTATATTAGTAATTAAACACTGTTTAGTTGGTGGCGATAGTCTAGGAGTCCTCACAAAAGGCGAGCACTCCTAAATTAAATGATCAGCCTAGCCTGTCTCTCAAAGAAAACTAGGAATACCGCAGCATATTCCTTTTAGGGTTCAGGCATTGCCGCAATCAAAGTTGGATTCCTAACTAATAACCACTAGTAGTCTGCTAGAATAAAGATAACAAGAGGGAGCAATCATCCCCTTGCAAGTTCGTCGGCTTTTGGTGTGTTTACGCGAAGCACTCGTATCCGGAGTGTGTGGGTGAGAGAACCGCGCCGTGTCTACTTCATACCTGCAAGTCGAAAATGAGCTTGAACAAGGACCTGGTCAATTCAGTTTTTCATCAGATGTACATTTCATTCATTATCACTCTTTTGGGGGTGATATTTTCTCTAGTTCCGTTCTTTACTAAGCCTGTCCATGCACCTCGAGTTGAGTCTCCTCCTCTAGGACCAGTATATGGTCAATCGAGCCAAGCCCCTGGATTCCCGAGCTCCAACATTTTGCACCGCAGGGCCTCTGAGCTTTCCCCCGGACTATTCTGCATGTCGGACCAGTATTAAACTCCAAAGTAGCCGAGAACCTACTGCTTCTTGGCAGCTTGTACTTCTGCAAGGCCCTCCTTGAGAGCAGTGAGGGCCTTGTCAACTTCCCCCCTCGACTCATCTGTTATACTGACACCCATGTGGCCAAAACGAATGTACTTGGTGGCGATTTCCTTATGCAAGCCACCTGCAAAGATGACTCCTCTGGACATGAGTTTAGGGAGAATCTCTGGCGGGGTGAACCCTTCGGGTAAATAAATTGCCGTCATAGTGTTGGCAGCATTCGCCGGGTCCGTGGCCAATTGCTTTAGGCCGAGTTTGGTGACTTCTGACTTGACATATTCGCTGATCTTGCGGTGTTTGGCAAAGCGCTCAGAGATGGGGCTCGCTAGGATTTGCTTGAGGGAGGTGTTGAGGGCTTGAACCAACTGTGTTGGAGGAGTAGCAAAGTAACTGGGCTTCTTTGCCTCGTAATTCTGCATGATGGGAATCCAATTCTTAAAACTGGCATAGTAGGATCCCGGAGGGGATTTCCGGGCTTTAAAGACATTAATGGCTTTCTCAGACACCATGGTTATGGACAAGCCTGGAGGGCATCCAATGGCCTTCTGTGATGCAGTCAATGCCACATCCACGGACCAGTCATCAAAGGCAAGTTCTTCACCACCGATCGAACAGACACCGTCCACAATAAGCAGGGTATCGGGCGAAACCCGCTTTATCAGCTCAGAGAGGGGTTTGATCTGAGAAAGAACACCCGTTGAGGTGTCAACGTGGGTGACGGTGACAGCCTTGTATTTCTTCTCTTTCAAGGCAGCTTCAACTTCGGATATTTGAGGCCGATCGCCAATAGGTGCTTTTAACTGGGTGGGCTTTCCACCATAGGTGGTAATGGCATCGGCGAAGGAATCGGCGAAGTATCCAGTGTGCAGGACCAAAACATCCTCGCCAGGCTCGATCAAATTGGCAGCCACGAGATCCCAGCCCAAAGTACCGCTTCCAGCGAGGACAAACGGTTGGGAGTTTGGATTCTTGGTTTGAAAGAGGTCTCTCAGTAGAGTGAGTGTTTCTCCAAAGGTATTGACAAACGGTTGGCCGACATGGGATTGGGCATAGTGGGCCATTGCTTGGGAAACCTCATCGGTGATCTCGATAGGCCCCGGGATCAAGAGAGAGGCATGCTCTGCTTGGGTAGACATCTTGGTGGATGATGCGGTAGATAGACTGCGCTTCTGAATCTTGGGAGACAGCGGGAGTTTTGGGGGTGGGGGAGGAATGTAAGGCAGGTCGTCGTCAGAGGGCAACGAGGACCTTTCAGTTGTATATGGGGTGTTTATAGGAGGATAAGAGGATTGATGATAGGTGTCGAGGTGTCTTGAGATCAAACTCAGACGAGTTGAAGCAGTTGAATGAGGGCGATTGGGAGCCAGGACTGCGACTGTGGGGGAGGGGATTCGAGAGTTCAAAAAGGTATGCCGGTTGGTGGTGACGATGGTCGCGGGATTGTGAGTGGCTGCTGTGCGAGTCCGGTGCTGTGGCCGAGGCGGGCGGGAAGTGCGAGGCGTGTGCGTGGGAGTCCTTGGGCACTGGTAGGTCAGAGGGCGGATACTGAGTCGATAGGCGAGGAGTGGCGAGGCTTTGAAGGTGGTAGAAGAAGAGATGCTCAAATAACTTGAACTTGAGATGCTGGAGGCGCTGAACGGAGTCATCGTGGCCAAATTGGGTGTAATATCTCCGTCGCTGTCCCAGAAAATTTAGTATGAGCACCGCTGCTGGACCAGCTTGTGTGGTGCAGCTCCACGTTCGGGCAAAAAAAATAACAGAGGGCGTCGGATAGGGACTAGGGAGGAGAGAGAGGTGGACCAAGGGCCAAGGGCCTCGAGTAGAATTGCCGGGGATACTAATGAGAAATTCCTGTCAACAACTCGAGGGCAATTCGTATTAATTCATTATTACTCGTTTCCCTTTTCTACCCCAGAGTTGGCCTCGTAAAGCGTCTGGCGAGATTGCGGCCAGGTCGGCGTCCAACCAGGACTTCCAAGCGAAAAGGGGGAACTGACAGCAAACCTCCCAAGGGGCCGGAAAAAAGAAAACCCGAATGGCGATGGCTCACGTGACCCGTATCACGTGAAGCCACGCTTATTTCGCACTTCTCACACTCATTCTCTCTTTTCTCACCTGTCCGAATGTCGCGTCCAAGGCCAGGAATTAAAGAATGAATAGTACTCGGTGCAACCCATGGAGAATGTCCCCTGCTTTACTCCTCTCATTCTGGAATGCGTCCTTGGCGATCGCTATGATCAAACCTTACCCTTTGCCCTCTGCTTTTCTTCCTTTTGCTCCGTCAGATATTCGAGAATGATATCTTCCCACCAGTCCATATCATCCTCCAGCTGGAACTGATGTGGATCATATGTAGCCGGATCGAGCTGTTCATGCGCTGCAAGGTGCTTCTTCAAATACTTGTGCATCATGATCTGCACACCATCTGGCAATGTGGGCGACCCAATCCGATGTTTTCCACTTTTCAGAAGTAAACTGGGAACACAGGATTTGCACAATTGAGTAAGCTCCGCATACCTTTCTGGAGAGAGTTGCTGCACATTAATCTTGTTGAATTTCTTCATCTCGTAAGAAACCTCCGGCTGAGGGACTTGCTCAACTTCCGGGGCCATATCGCGCTCATAGATGATGTTACCAATTCCATGAACAGTTGAGTCTAGGAGCTCGGTTGCTGCAATGTTCTCCTCTCGGATGAGCTTTTGAAACAATGCTGGCTGTTCGTTCCGTATCAACCGGTAAAGCTGTTCCTTCTTGGTCTCATCACTGCCATGGAGAAAGTGCATCAATGAGGTAAACATTGCCTGGCGTTCATCCTCTGGGACCCGGATACGTTGGACTTGTCTCCAGTGGGGTTGGGCTCTGATCTTACCAATCTTAACCGCCTTTCGAGTTCTTGGTTTCTTGTGCACCCGTGAGGTATCACTCTTGCTCTTGTTCATGTGGCGCTTCTTCTTATTCCTGACATCAGGTCTTCGAGGCGCCATGGTTGAGCGAGACCAGGAAATTTGGTCATTAAAGTCCTTGTATTGATGGTTGGATCGTGGGCTTTAGACGGATCTCAATTTCGGAATGTGTTTGAAGAAGCGGTGGAGAAGGAGGAGGAAGAGAAGTGAGGATTGTGTTGGTGAGTGCATAATATTAGTACATTCAGATCCACTTCAATTGTGTTGGCAGTCGAACGCATCGTTGTGAAGCAGTCGAGCATCACTGCCCCAGTCTGCCTTTGATCTGACAGTCACATATTGGGACACAAACAACCCAAGTCACATGTCCAGACGTCGAGCATCATGATGGTCTTTTCCCTACTAACAGGAGACAGGCAGAGTCCCATTCTATTCCGAGAACACTGCCTACGCTGGAGCCTGGGACGAGGCTGCCTTTCATACCCTTTCTTATAACAAACACCTCTAAGGATTTCAGACTGCCAGTGCCCAAAGCAATGAACACCATGAGACTTGAAGATAGACAGCATGGCATGCCAGGATTTGTTTCCAACATCGCAATACTACCAATTATATAGGGCAGGTGTTTGGAAGCGAGGCTTTTGCTGATATCCTGTGCAGATGCATTGCCCGTTTCCCACGGCCAGCCCATGGCCACATAAAGATTTCTGGTCTCTGGCTTCTACAAGAAACCTAAGTAGTCCTACCTTTACCCACAGCTTTGTCCATCACTCCTTGTGCTTAACTCTAGTTCCCCATGCCTTGCATACTCAAGATCTAACTGAGTGCGCAATCTCGCCGCTTACCTAAGCAAAGCCTGCCCGGCTTTCTCAGCGGGCCCCAGGATACACAATCCAAGCCAAACAAGCGACTTGCATTTCGAGGGAGAGTGACCTGCTTGGTTTCGGTGTGATGTCTGTCCGGAGGATGGCTGGCAACACCCGATATAGTATCTCTATCTCAAGAAAAAATACGAAATACGATGCAGGAACCGACTCCGCCCAACATTTAATACTCCAATTACTGATCTGCACGAAACCATCCTCCCATTCCTGATTCCTCGTCGATTGGTAAGTCCTACATGCGGGCCTCGTTTGTTCCGAGGTTCTCGATTGAAGAGTATCATGACATTCGCATAATACTGTACTTCATGGATCATGCTTGTGTAGCCGATAAGCGAGAGGTCTTATCTTCAGGAATGTGCAGTTCAAATCCTCCAGCATCTTAAAGCATTGCCCAACCTACTGGGTAATTGTACATCACCTCACTGTGATTTCAACGGCATTCCAAACAATGTCGACTAAACCACCATACCAAGGGCCAACCTATACGTTTCCGCACGCACAACTAGGCAACCTGAAAGGAAGATGCTTTGGGTCACCGCATTTCCCAGCATCGCCAGTCGTTCAATTCCGCTCCATTCCATATGCCACAGTCCCCAAACGATTCCTGCCATCCGTGCCGCTGGTCGAAATCCCATCGGTATTTGACGGCAGACCACACAGAGACTTTACGCATTTTGGAGCAGCATGTCCCCAGCCAGGTGCTACGAAACCGGCCTGGTTCGCTCCCCAAGGAGGTAACTTGCCAGACGATGCACTCTTGGAGTTCGATGAGTTCACATGCCTCACGCTTTCCATATCTGTTCCAGAGCCTCAATTGGCCGCACCGACGTCCAAGGCGTTGCCAGTCATGGTGTACATTCACGGAGGGGCGGCACAGGATGGATGTGGTCACGTCGACGGAGTACACAACAACGCACCTCTAACAGCGCTTTCGCACTCCATTTCCTTACCGGTCGTCGTAGTCAACATCGGCTATCGCTTGAACTGGCTCGGCAGCCTCGTGTGCCAGGACCTCTTGTCTGAACACACTTCGAACCCTACAAGCATTCACGGGCCTTTCAATCTTACCATCCAAGATCAGCGGAACGCATTTGCCTGGATCCACAAGTTCATCGGCGGTTTCGGTGGTGATGCAACCAATATCACTGCATTCGGCGAATCTGCTGGAAGCATCTTCGCCCTGTATCATATCATGGGATCAGAGCAACGCATGTTCGACCGCGCCATTCTACAGTCTGGCCTTGTTATCGGTGACCTACCTATGGCTGCCAAGGAAGCCGAGTACCAAGCACTTCTAAAGCACTTCGAGATCAACGGCGAAACCTACGAGGCGAGACTCGATCAACTACGTCAGATTGACGCCGCGACACTCGTCGAATTCCCAGGCACGCACGTGATGCCCTTTGTCGGAGAAACCCCCGGCGTCAAACGGGAGCACTCGCTCTTCACCAGAGGGGTCCCCACCTTCTTGAAGCAGTTCGAGCTCGCGCCGACAAATGCATGGTTGGGCGACATAATGATCGGCGACGACCTCTGGGAAGGGCAGACGATCCTGGAGATTCTCAAACGAGCGCAGCCGGCGGCCTTTGTGGACACCGTCAGCTCGCTCTTCGGAAAGGGTGTCGCACAGGAGTTGCTCGAAGCGTATGACATTCCCATCTCTGGGGAAATCGACAGCAACCGCTTCCTCCTCCAGCTATCATACTTCATCGGCGACCTGCTGTTTTCCGCGCCGATCCACAGGCTGGCGAACATCCTCGCGGACACTGGAGCTTCGGGAGTGAAACGGAAAATCTATCGATACTCCATTGCGCTCTCCAACCCGTTCGCGGGCAGCACACACAGCTTCGCCCCGGGCCACCACTTCATAGAAATCCTGTACCTCTTCCTGACACTGCTCGACCGGTACCCGACCCGTCGAGGTCGGTGGCTGGAACGACAGGCGCGCGAGACGGCCAGGAGATGGATCACGTTCGCCCACGGGCAGGCGCCGTGGGACGAATACCGCGTCCCCGCGGGTTCGTCTGACGCATCGGGGGCAAAGATCGCGATTGCTGACGACATACACGGCTGGACGACGAGGACTCTGGCGGAGGATGAGGAGATCAGCAAGAGCGATCCCTGGGGTGAGAGACGGTATGCTGCGTGGAGAGCTCTTGAGCGGGCCACCGAGTCGCTCAGAGCTGGAGCGTCAGACGACGCATATGCCGCTTTGCTGAATGGCGTCAGGCTCCAGATCTTGAAAGTGGTATCGACACCTGTGCCTGTGCCTGTGCCTGGCTCGGGGTGAGGGATGCAGCTCCGTTATCAGCGAGTATACATACATACATACATACATACATACATACATACATACATACATACATACATACATACATACATACATACATA
>Ga0105239_10002238_pt1 | contig 24772 bp, 20 predicted proteins | sample KBSC44metaG_FD_92761 | JGI IMG/M metagenome (GOLD analysis project Ga0105239, IMG submission 92761) | Corn rhizosphere microbial communities from Kellogg Biological Station, Michigan, USA - KBS C4-4 metaG | ecosystem: Host-associated > Plants > Roots > Rhizosphere > Soil | place: Michigan, USA...
GAGAAAGTAGGGTATAAACTCACCATCACTGTCAAGCCAGGTATACAAGATCTCAATGTCAGCCGACTCAGGCGTGACACGACCGGAGATAGTCCAGCCCCACTCATCACCATTCTTATAGCCCGAACTGGGCCAGATATCGCCTCCCTCACGACAATCTGTGCCGGGCCAGTAGAACCAGTTGCTGGAGGGGACCTCGCCGATGAACTTTCCCGTCAAGTCGTACCCATCACCGCTCTTGGTGGCGCCGAGCTCCCAGTGCTGCAGCTCGGTGTACCACTGGTCGGAGCTGGCCTGAACCTCAATGGAGATTTCTGCGCCCGTCGCATGAGGGAACCAGATGTAGTAGGGGTTCTTGTCATATGCGGCGCGCGTGAGGCTGTCGTTGCCCGGCACCGTGATGCCGCCGATGGCAAACGCGTTTTTCACCGTTTTGAAGGTTGTTGTGTCTGGACAGTCGCCGCCGCTGCCGCCGTGCGTGACACTGGTTGTGCCGTTATACCATGCCAGGTATGGCTCCATGGCTGAGTCGATCCATGGGTCGCAGTTCCAGTAGTTCTGCCCTCCGTACCCGAATGCAACGAATGAACCTATGTACAAAGAACAGTCAGTAACAGAGAAATGCCTCAAGAAGGTCCTCCGGGGGCCTCCTTACTTCCACAGCCCTCCTGGGCCACCACTGTAGTCAAAATACCCACCAGGGCAAGGATGGATCTGCTCTTTTGGAAGACCATAATGCCAAATGGAAATGAGTGTGTCTGTTAAGAAAGGGGTCTTTCAAGAAGGAGATGTATAACGAATGCTGTCGTTTCCTTTTTTCCTGGCTCTGAAAATCGCATTCTTTGGAAGTGAACGCAGGTTATTATACCCCCTTTACGCATACCAGCACCATATCTGCCCGCCCTCCAAAATTACACATACAAACAAGGCGCACTCGCTCCCAATTTTGTCCCTAAGTGAGGCGGTATCGGCCTCTATTGCGGAATGCTTGGCATGCCACAGAGCCCGCTTAAAAACCACCACTGACCAGCGTCCAGTTCCCAGACACATGGTCCTTGGGTCCCAATCTAGACTTCCCACTCTGCCACCTTAGGTAGGGTATCCAGTATTTTTGGTGGTGGGAACAGATATTTCGGGTTGCAAAGACAAAGCACCGCAAAGACTCTTTCCCATAAGCTCGGAGTTAAGCTGTATTGCTTGATTCCCATGATTGAGATTCCGCCTCGTATTCACTGCGAGCTCTAATCTCCTTCCGCTGGCCTTGGCATTGTTTAGATACGAGCCTCAGCTGCATGAGGTTCCGCCCCTTATTCGCTTGTGAGAACCCTCTTAACTTCGCTGGGCTTGCCACTATCTATTTGGGCTGGCTCTATTTTCTCAATCCCATCCTTGAACCGAACCGAGACGTGAAATGTCGAGATACGAGAGTTCAAGGCAGACTTGTCACCTGGGAGGCCCCTCTCTCGAAGCTTTTTATTCGTCCATAGCCTCAATTATTGTCGTCTGGGCTGAAGAAGACAGGTCTTGGCCGTGCTTTTGCACAATGCATGTTGACTTGTTGATACTGTGTCAGAAAAGCTATTTCACGAATAGATTGTGAGATTCCCGGACCATTCGTGTCTGATTCCAGGAACACGACCTCTTGTTCTCGAAATCTCGTGTTGTCAGTATCGCTTTCTGTACTTTGCATATCTCGAATGTGGGAGGGTTGATATCCAGATTGCCAGGGCAGGAACTGCCACAGGGGGCTCATCGGTGAGCCAATAGTATAAAATATGTTGATCTGTTGGTCTGCCGTGAGTTGGATCCGCACCAAGACTGTGCTTGAGCGATTCCTTCAGGGTCCCAGCAGCCCTACAAGCCTTGCCATAGTCTTGATTCCCGCGATGACGTTCAGGAAATACGCCTTGAGTTGTTACCAGCAAGGAGAAGAGTTACCGAGGAGAAGAAATGCTTAGTGACTATTTGTTTGGTGCTTGTTTGGTTCCTGTATGGCATTTTTTCCCATTCGATAACCTCCAAGCCTCGAATGATAAGGTCAGAGTGATTGCGCTAATCACAAGGTATGAGGTGACAGCGTGGTGGCCCATGGACAAGGATGATTGAATGTTCTCCACCCAAACATCGGAACGAACAGACATCCTTGGTAATGTCACGAAGTATGCCAGCACCAGGCCGCGTCTGACACCGCAGTCTTGGGCGGCCTTGAAAGTTTTAATCATTGAACTTCGATTGAACTACAATGTCACCATCACTGAATACAGAATCCCCGAGTGTCCAAACACACACAAGGAATACGTAAACCCTGGTGGTACTGGTGCTAGGGCAGAGCCGTGCCATGGTATGGCATTTTGGGCAAATTTGGACACAGCCAAGGGACTTTTGACACTTGTACCGGGGCTGAGTTGCAGTGAAACCACTGCAGCTAAGTAAAAGTAAGGGTATTCGATAGGCCAATGATGAATGCTCGCAGTGTGTATTCCAAGAAAGTATCGGTCCCATTCTACGGGAAGTGTTGTATTCGGAAGGTCACGTGTGCCCGACTCCTGAAGTTCCACAGGCGGTGCAGCCCTGGAAACAGTCTTACCCATCGATCACTTCGATCCTAGAGCTGTCTCAGTCAGATCAATGTCCAGGTGGACAAGGCATGCGCCTGTATGAGACATGTCGGGAATCAAAACAACATCTAAATATTCTTGGCAATCGATGTCGATATACTCCGCAGACCAGTCACAGTGAAGCTCAACTCTTTCTCACGATCATGGTCAAGAGCCATCACATCACGCGTGTGGCGCACTCGGAAATTCCAGCGCTTTCAATTTCAAACCAGCGAGCGTGAGAGTCTCGAGATAACAGAAACCAGCAAAGCCGGTCGCGCATGTACCCCGTTGTACTCATACGATTAAGAAGTCCAAGCATGCAGAAACAGTGGTGTGACCTTCGAAGATTTTGTACTGTAAGTCACTCATATTCAGCCAAAGCAACTGACCCATCCATTAAGTATACAAAAGAGTGTTTTGTATACACAATTAAGCAACCATATCCTCAATGTGCCGTATTACCATCCGAACCGTACCCTCAATGTCATGTGCGCCTGTTGAGACTGCAAGCCCCTCGAGTCCCCAAAGATATGTAAACAAAGGGCTATTCATGAGTAGCTAGGACACCCATACTCATAATATTTCGAACATATCAAGCTCAGATGACTGCTTCATCCGAGGTCGACTGTTCTGGAACTCTGTACATGTGGAATTGAGCAAAAATGGTCACATCCTCAACCATCGTTCCCAAGCTGCCAATCAGCCACGGCAGATTCTTCCAGACGTAAGCAGACTCTGTTGAGTGACACAGAATTCCGGCGCCGTAAGTGAGATTGCCCAAAAGAGACAAGATGAAAAAGAGAAGTGAAAGGCCTGCGCTATACGTTAGCCGAGAACGACTTGGGCTTGTGGGACGAGATCCATACCTTCACAACTCCTGTCCCTTGCATTCTTAATGATCTGAGGAATCCTAGCTCCAAGATAAGCGGCTGCACTGAGATAGCCCAAAATCTGGGCACCTGTAGCCATTTTCTCCCCGTCCATATCAGTAGAAGTCGGTGTGGGTTTCCAGGCGCCAGACTCGTATGCAATTGCCCACCCTGCGGCACCAACCACACCGATGGCGATAACACTCATCGCGTTTTTGAACCAAAGTCTACCGCCATTTTCATCATTTTCCTCGAAAATCTGAGCTAGTTGCTCATCTTGATGAGCAAGACTACTTCTCCTCCGCCTTGTACTTGCGCTGCTTCGTCGCCTGTTATCGGCCGAGCCTGGAATAGTGATACTGTTTGTTCTGGTGCGTTTGAGCAGAGGTTCCTCCTCATCATTCACACGCACAGGTTGTTGCGCGCCGGCGGTCGATGAAGACGACGCCGCGTTCAACAAAGCTTTCCCTTCCCTCCTCTTGTTTTTGATTCCGTAGTAGAGACATTGACTGATAAGGACACCATCTGCGATACAGAAATATACCCCAATTGCAACCACCACGGGCACCAGTCCTGCCCAAAGCGCTCCGGCAAGGTTTGCGACGTCACCGATGAACCAGACGAAGATGAAGGCGAGACTGATTGCTTCAGCGGAGGAGTTGCGGTAGTTCTCGAGTAATTGAGGCACAAGCAGGAAAATCCAGCAGGCGAGCGAGATTGAGCCAAAGATGCCCGACAATGCCTCGCGGGTGGTCAGAGGGATCTCGGCGACAGCACCAGCACCAGAGGCGAGCATGACAAGGGCACTTGCCATGATTTTACAGCGATAATGGAAATAAAGTGAAAATCAGGTCATATCCAAATGCAGAAGTGTGTGGGAGACAGAGGACGGAACCGCAGCCATCAAGGTTGCAGCTGAAAAGCTTCACGATCTCAAGTGGAGTTGTGATCGGCAATCGAGGTCCTTGTTAGCTACCAAACCAAAATTTTGTCGTCTGACTCTGGGTTCAATCATTCAAGCTCCCATAAATGCCCTATTCTACGTGATTATCCCCGTATAGCTTCGTCAGACAAAAAGAACAACTTCAGCCTTATCGGCTCAGCCTTGTCCAAAAACCGACCGCCGAAATATCACGACCAGCGCGATATAGAAAGCGGGCACGTCAAAGTCTCATTGCCAATCGATGTTGCAGCTGATGTTGCAAAGGGAGACAGAGGCAGCAGAAGGGGAGGTCACAACCGGGCCGGCCAGTTGCTGGTCAGGCCTGATCGATCAAGCAGTGGGGACTACATTCATATCCTCTCCTAGAACTCATGACTGAATAACTCTAGGCAACTGGCGCCGTTCTGCCAAACGCGACGACGAAGACGAAGAAGCTAATGCTCACAGACGGAGCGGAGGCCACGACACGTGCAGACAACGATGAGCAGAGAGGAGCGGGGTGTACAATTTAGTTGTATCATGTATCCCTTCACGGAAGGTTGTGGACATCAGGCATACTTGAAAGTAAGAAAGAGTATTCCCTACCAACAAGATTAATTTGTGCAATTTTGCGCCAGCTTCCCGGCATCTACGCGCATGTGCTAGCCACAGCCCATGACTTAATGCCGTTGCCGTTTGAATACATTGTTTATCAGACCAGTGTCGCTGGCGGAGCTGTACCTCTCAACTCTGCGAACAGCAATCTCATCGGCGCAGATGAGGATCAGACTCCGCGCGACAGGGTCTATAGCGTAATACAAGAAGCGACAGACCAGCTTGACATTAAGTACGTAAACTGGACGTCTCCAGGATACATCACAAAGCATACACCATAAGACCAAGTTGCCAAAGACTGATCCGATTCTACCTAGTGACACAATGATTCACCCAGCGTCCCAGCAGAGAGAGCTCCCCAAGGCATTCGGCGCGGGCATTTTCAAGTGCCAGGAAATTCCTCTCAGCATTCCTGGTTGGTTAAGGACAAGAATCTCCTGCCTTTTGTCCCGGGCTGCATCCATGCCATGGACACCTGTCCTTGGCCAATTTTCTCCTCATGAATTTGTCCTAGTATGTTGTGTCTGAAGACAATCCCCGCCTTGCCTTCTATGTCAGAGGTATTTGTATTTGATATGATATATACAGCGTCACCTTCAAAGTGCGACTTCTCGGCAGATTTTAGGTTTACCCTTGCCCCCGTTAATGCTGGAGTCTCGTATTCATGCGGCTGGAAGAAAGGCAAAATGGCCAGTGCTGACCATCGCACAGATCAGAGGGAAAGGAGATCGATCCCTTCATAACGAATTGATCGCCTCGCAGTTGAGTAAGAAACTCCAAGATATTGAAAAATGCCCAGGCCTAAGATCCTCTTACTGGGGACTATCGACCAGCAAGTGCTTCTTCTCCCTTCCACTTTCCATGATCTGTTTCACTGCTCTAACAAATATTCAGCGCGCACAAACAATGGGAATCCCTGTCCAAGCTGGGGGACCTGATAACACCAAAAGCGCAGAACAGACAAGACTTCCTCGAAGAGTGCAGGTCCGGGCAGTTGGACGGGGTGGTAGCTGCATATCGGACATTCTACTCCGCGAGCATCACAGGCCTGCTAGATGCTGAACTAATCCAAGCACTCCCCAAATCATGGCGGTACTTAGCTCATTGCGGCGCAGGCTACGACCAGATCGACGTGGAGGCGTGCTCGCGGCGTGTTCCCCCACTGCTGATCTCTAACGTCCCTGTTGCCGTAGACGATGCGACCGCCGACACGGGCATGTTCCTGCTGCTCGGTGCGCTGAGGAACTTCAACGCGCCGATGGCGAACTTGCGGCGCGGCGAGTTTCGAGGCGCAAGGACGCCTCCACTCGGCCATGATCCAGAAGGCAAGGTCCTTGGAATCCTGGGGATGGGTGGAATCGGACAGAACATGGCGAAGAAGGCAGCTGCGTTTGGGATGACGATCATCTACCACAATCGCCGAGAGGTCAACGCTTCGCAGGTCAACGGTGCGGAGTACGTGTCGTTCGAGGACCTACTGCGTCGCAGTGATGTGCTCAGCTTGAATCTGCCGTTGAACTCGAGGACGCGACACATGATCTCGAGAGAGCAGTTTGCGATGATGAAACAGACCGCTGTGGTGGTGAATACTTCGCGTGGAGCTATTATAGATGAGGCCGCGTTGGTTCATGCGCTTGATAAAGGGATTATCGCCGGTGCAGGGCTGGATGTTTTTGAGGACGAGCCTAGGGTTCACCTTGGCTTGTTGACGAACGACCGCGTTATTCTCCTGCCGCATTTGGGGACTTATACCTTTGAGACTCTAGTAGGTTTATTTTCTTTAGCAACACCTGATATGTCTTCTTTGCTTTGGAGAGCTGATACACTGCCACAGGAGAAGATGGAGGAGTGGGCGATTGATAACCTGAGGCTGGCTCTGGAGACTGGGAAGCTCAAGTCTCCGATCTTTGAGCAGGAACATCTAACGACGGAGGAAGGAGGATTATGAAAACCTGGGACAGGCAACAAAGTGTGAGAGACTAAGAAAGATTGATTGGCAGTATATATATAGACAACACATTGGATAGAGCTCAGTTGACTATAATCCTCAGAGGGTAGTGCTCAATTATAGATCACTTTAAGAGTGATAGGTGGAAGCGGTATGTATGTATACACGAATAGTGGTCTGCTGATGCTATAAACCATTTCCTGTCCAACCCTTGTGATACAGATAGAAGACTCGTGTGCAAGGACGAATTCCTATCCAACCACAGATAGGCGAGCCACGCTCGTTTCATTCAAATTCAAAAGTGTCGTTCATCGCCTCATAAGTCCAAAGCGCGCCGCTCAAAATGCGAAAAAGTCTTGACAGGATGCGTGCGAGTCCACGGGGTCGAAATCATCATCCGAGTCATAATCAGCTTCCACGAACCTCATCCCGTTTATGAAAGGCGATGCGTTCTCGTCCACAGTGAGGTCGAGCTCGTTCATTACGTCCCTCATGACTGAGTGATTTTGCAGTAACTTCTGCATATTCTTGGTTTTGTTTCCTTGGGCGATCGTACTCGGTTTCCGCACTGAGCTATTTCGTGAGTCCTTGGGTAATCTTTTCTTTGGACTGTTCGAGGTATTGCCACCTGTCACTTGCAACGGTTTGATTCTTCCTTGTAATTGCTGTGTCCCCCTTGCTTCAACAGCCGGTCGGGATTTCTCTCCATGCCCTACTAGGCTCAATTGTGTAGTACCAGTCGCTTGGGTTGCTCCGTCGAAGGAATGTGATTCAATCACGCCCACAGGAAGATCAATCACCCAAGCCTTCTCACTCATGATCGTTGTCAATCCTTGTAAGATGGGAACCCCACTTCCCGCAAGAGTAGCCTTGCTACCGATGATAAGAAGCTTGCTCCGAGCTCGTGTTACTGCAACGTTGACTCGTCTCCAGTCTTTCAGGAGATCCCCAACATGATTGTTCTCATTGCTTCGCACACAGCTCAAGATCACGACTTCTTTGTCTCTGCCCTGATATTTGTCTGCTGTATGCATTTCGACCTCACTTGCGACAGTGCTTCCAGTACTTACTTTGATATCACTCCTAAGGAGAGCAAGCTGCGATCGGTAAAATGTGATAACACCAATACTTCGGGGTGCAACACCGGAATGGATCAATGCTGTGACGAGTTGCGTGGTCAGTATGGCTTCGGTAGAATTGGTTATTCGAGCGCCAGCTGCAGTCTCGAGCTTGGCCCCAAGAAAAGTGATGCTGTCAGTGTTCAAGAACAGGCAACGATTTTGCGGAGCCAATGACTTTCGGAGCCAACATGAAGTGTTGGAGGTACAAATATTGGTGGCGGAGCTTGAGGACCTGGGCAACGATGATGCAGTAAAATGATGCACGGCAAGTCCACGATCTAGGTCTGGTATATTCAATGTTCGCTTAGCCACACCATCGTTCCCGCACTTGATTCGCCCAGAATAGACAAGTTCTTTGGAGAGCAGCATGATGTCTTCTGCCATACGATATTGATGCTCAAGATTGACGACAGAATCTGGGTGGGCATCCGACAGCAGCTTGAAGAGACTGACATCCAAGCCACCCTCTTGTGCCTCTTTGTTTTGCACGAGGGGTGGTAGCTGGTAATGGTCACCAACAAGAATAAATGTTTTGGCCATTCTGATCGGACCCAGACAGACTGGTAAAGTGATTTGGGAAGCTTCATCCACAATGCAATAATCGAATGTTCGAGCGTTAAAGATACCGTGATTTACACCGAGGCATGTGGTAGCGACCACTTGGCTCTCTTGCCAGGCAGCATGCAGATCCTCAAGAGATCGTTTTGGGATGCCTGACACATCTGCAAATGATTGAATATCTGGATGGACCTTATTGATAGCCCCAATGCGGAAGGTGGGGATCTTATCATTCCTGATCTTTAAGAGGATGTTGTCGACCGCGGTGTGTGTATAAGAAGCAAGTAGGACCGATTTGCCTTGCGATACTAGTGCTCGGATGATATGAGCAATGGTTGTCGTTTTTCCTGTTCCAGGCATTCCCAATACCAAGGCATAATCCTTTGCGCTCATCACCTTCTCGATGGCATTGCGTTGGTCAGAATTGAGGCTTTGCTGAGAAGCTGGACCGGTCAGGGTGTAAGCCGTTGGTGAGATTTTGAAATCCGGCGATTTATTTTCAACGATCAATTGCCTTAGCTCCTTGGCTTGCCAAAGGTCTTTCTCCATGATGCGAATGATATTGTTTCTTGCCGTTGCCATACCATTGGCGAATTCATCCTTATCAATGCGATACAAAGTCGGGTTTTCTGTATCAATCGAGAAGGAGGGCGAAGCGTGGTCTGCACCCAAGGTCCCTGAAAAGACCTGATTAGTCGACGGATCGAAACCTGCCTCCTTTCGACGACCATACTGCAATCTTCGATCGACGGAGACAACCACTCTGTTAGGTCGTACATTGGTAACATAGCCCGCAGCAAAGTTGAAGTGCCCCTTCTCATCAGAGATGACAATCGGTTCTCCTATCGTGATTTGAGATTCCGCGAACGAAAACCCAGCCTTGGGTTTGTGCTTGACAAAGGTATACTCAAACCTATTGATCTTCGCGTTCTCCATATTCTCGACCACAGAGCCAGGTAATATGACAACTTCCGAAAAGCAACGGCCGACTGCCTCTCGCTCTGAGCTCAACATTGTCCACAACTCACGACGAAACTTCATGGTGTCTCGTTCTTCTTTTGTCAAAAGATCATCCCATTTCTTAAAAAATATCTGATGGGCTGGAGAAAGATGACTAGTGCTTTCATTGAATTTCTCTCCAAGACCACTGGTTGCGCCATCACCATTCTCTGAAAGCTTGTGATAGGTGAAGCATGCTGCCTTAGAATAACAGCTCTTGCACATGTGCTCTTTCTTGATCATCGGGGGTAGCGCTAGTTTGTCGTGGACATAGCAAGCCAGTTCGTTGCGTTCAAGAATCATGTGGCGGATTTCGTTTCGTATACCTTCTACACGGAATGTCTTTGACGTTTCCAGATAGTAGAGAATACCAGAGGTGACATTGATGTCATATCGATCCGTGAGAAGTAGGGTATAGAGAGCAGTCTGCACGCGATGCTGCTCTACATTGTCTCGCTTACCCGTCTTCAACTCCAGGGGAACGACCAATGTCCTTTTATCCGCTTCATTTGGTAATTTCATCTGAGCTTGGACAGTAGCATCGATGTTCCCTTTGAGACCATACATAGGGGACCAGATGTGCTCTTCAAGTTCTAGTACCTTATTGATGTTGGTTGGAACAAGAACACCATTCCGATCGCGGATAACGGAGTCACCATCAAAGTCGTCGCTCACAAACACACTGGCCCAAGCCATCATCTCAGGAGTTTTGCCTAGGAGATATTCTGTGGCGTCTTGTGTGCGGACACCAATCTCGTACAACGATTCAAGAAAGGAGGGAAGAATCTTGTCGATGATCTCTCTCAGTGATGATGAATCCCATTTGTTCAGCAACAAGGCCTGGCCAAAAACTTCGTGGAGAATATGGCCATACACCTGAGGGGCGGTTGCTGCGCTTGTTGCCTTGACTCGGTCCTGAAGGACGGCGCGGCGCATACACGTAAATGCGTCGCCAACCACAGTTGAAGATATCAAATGATCGGGATGAAGGATGATCATATTTTCTGCGTCGTTGATAATGCATTGGCCTGTAGGATCAAATTGGCCGATCACATGTACATATGAGCCTTTAGCACAGCGAGTGTCGTACCAGCAATCGCGCAGTAATATGATATATCGCATGCCAGTTTTTTCATCCTTAACGCAGAGCATCTATTCAAACATTAGCCTCGAACGCAAGCAAGTACACAAAAGAGTGGCATACCTTTTCCGGGCGGGTACGTCCAGGCTTGTATTCGTAATGCGATTCCAAGACGTCAACAATAAGATAACGTTTGATAGCTCGATTATCAATTGAGTTCTATATACTCTATCAGCATAGTCACTTAGCAAATTGCTATTCAAAACGAACACATTTCGTTACCCCTGCTTTTAACGCCTTGCTAGCAGGTGTTGCTTTTGCAATATTGTCCCATAATTCGTCATCGTCATCAAAGGCATCCTCGAACTCGTCAAGGCTTTCCAAGCGAGCTGGCGGTTCGTTTTGAGGTTTTTGTTGGCATGAATTGTGATCCAAAGCAACACTGTCCGCGTTTGCAGCAGCTTGTTGCTGAGACTCATACTTCGCTGCCAGATCAAGCATACCATTCATTAAATCTTCATCATAATCATCGAATTCATCATCAAACTCATCTCCTTTTGCCACATTATGAGCTTGGTCATGCGTTGGCGCCACCGGTAAAGCCCCTGACTGATGTTGATGGCTGGGATACTTTCCTGCTTGGGAGTCAATGGTTGTGTTGGTTATTGGAGCATGACGGCTGTTTGTACTTGGTCCATTGGTCATAACTTCAGCAGCATTGCTCTGGTTTACCTCACGTTGCTCCGCTTGCTGAGCCATGGCAAGCTCAACACTCTCGAAGGCCTCTAAATCAAGACCGTCATCGCTAAACTCAGAGGAGAAACTCTTATGGGGCTGGGCTTCACTTTTCTCCAACGTTACTCGGTGCGCATCAGCGGCCGCACTAGGACCAGGAGCTGTTGCTGGTCGACCTCGGCTTTGTGGTCTCGTAGGAGACAGTAGCGTCTGAGACCGTCGATCAGGCAATGGAGATGAACTTGACGGACTTTCCTCTGCTATCGGTTTTTTTACAAGACTTCGTTGAATCTTATCTAGGAGAAGACCAACACGGGTATTGTTAGACAACTCTCGACCAAGAATGTCCCTTCGTGAAGCGGCAAAAAGTTCCTTTGTACGGCCGTGGGGTTCAGCTGTTTCAACTTTCCTCCGCTTGCTCTTTGAGGCAGGCCACTCAACTCCACAGCTGTGTGTTCGGCGCAGACCACTATCTTTTCCTGTGGTGCTTGGAGTCTGTGGAGAGGAAGGCAGGAGATGAGTGTATTGCGGTAATGTTGGTTCGTCTTGATTAGTTGTAGTAACGTTTGCGGCGGAATAGCGATTCCAGAGGTCTTGTGTGGGGTCATTGTTTGGTGTGCGTAACGATTTATTCAGTGTGTCCAGATTCATGGCATCCCTGGGGGCTGAAAAATGCTCTGAGGCTCCCAACTGCGATGAGGCCGGTGACGAACTGCGCGCACGCTTTCTGCTTCTCTGTGTACTTCTAGCCGTGGCAGAAGCATCTGAACTATCTGGACGCGTTTGCCATGTAACATGGTCTTTGGGCGTTGTAGTCGGAGGAGTGCAGTTGAAAGCATCTTCGGTGTTTGCAATGAGGTCTTCTATGGGTATTCGGACTGCTGGAGTATGGGGAAAACTGGCTTCTGAAAGTATTGGCCGTGCCGGTGTGCAATCTTGGCTTGCTGGCTCATTCTCTCCCAATTGCTGGTTTTCTTTGTCTTCTTCGTCTCCTGCTAGCTTTCCGTCAAACTCGAAGGACTTCAGTTTCTTTCTAGACTGCGAAGAGATCTCAAATGGTGCTGACGGCATGGTGATGGTGACAAGGAGTGAATGCTTCACATTCTTGCTAAGATAATAACATGTAGCAGTGGGGAGAAGGAGTGTCCAAGTCGATGAAAATGTTGTGTTGTTGGTGTGGCGGCGGCAGGAAAGGTCCCACCAAGCAAGCAAAGGGTAGTCTGTTCAGAGTCCAGCAGTTGCGAACTGTATCACGGGCACGACACGACGCGTGTCGCGTTTAACCCTAAACTCCGAACGCGACCCAAACACGATCACATGACATCCATGCCACCAATGACATCATATCTCGTGCCTCTTCCTCCACCATCCCTGAAGCGCACAGCCTCAAGTTCAGGAGACAACATCCAGAGAGCCCGATCTCAGCTTTTGCTTGTTTCTGCCTAACATAGCTTTTCCACACTTCTTACCACCGAGACAAGACATCCCATTATCTAAATCTTTTTATCAAAGTAACGACACCGCTTTTATCATCCGGTCCAAGGCCAAATATTGTCAAACGTGCTCGAACATGAGTCGGCTCGGCTTGCCTCTATCCCCGAGGACTCGAACTTCAACAACTGCAAGACGTTTTCATATTGCGACCAGCCCTGGCACCGCATTATCTCAGCCTTACTCATATGACAGGCCGAGTCACGAGAGCCATCAAATATTCCCAGGAAATCCGCTACTTCCATAGGTTCACAAACAGCCGTCATTTCCATATAAACTAGGCTGATTAGTTCTTTCCATCTCATTCTTTCTGGACCTTTGTCCCCCTCTTGCTACTTTTCAAGTTTTACAATGACTTCTTCAGCACCACATTCGCCTGCTAGGTACAGAGACGCGGAGACCGACTCAAATGCATCTCCCTCTCGACCCTCACCATCAAAACTACTCCGCCTTCAATTGATCGACGCAGACCTACGGGCAGCGTCTGTACCACCTCGCCGGGTCGCCTCTCCCGCCAAGAAAATCCAAGTCCGCCCAAGGCTGAATCAGTACTACACCATTGACCATGCCGTCTCGCTGTTCAAGGAATCCAAGAACATCGTCGTGCTAACCGGCGCCGGCATCTCGACCTCTCTAGGCGTCCCCGACTTTCGCTCCAAAACTGGCATCTACAATCTTCTTGACGGATCACCCTACAACGACCCACAGGACTTGTTCCACATCGACAACTTCAAAGCCAATCCGGAGATATTCTTCAAGCAGGCGAAAAAGATCTTTCCTAGAATGCAGGGTCATGTCCCCGCCCATGGCGTCAAGGATGAGAGTAGTGCGAAGCCGATCAACTACCAGGCAATCCCGAAATACAGCACCACCCACGCTTTCATCTCTCTTTTACAGGGGAAAGGCAAATTATTGACCAATTATACACAAAACATCGACGGGTTGGAAACCGCCGCTGGAGTGTCGTCTTCGAGATTAATTCAATGCCACGGCAGCCTCTCCACCGCTACGTGCATGAGTTGCGGCAAGCAAGTCTCCGCCAAGAAATACATGCCAGTCGTGCACGCCGGCGGCATTCCGGTGTGCAAATGCTCAATGGAGGAAGAACCCAGAAAGAAGAACAGCGGCAAGAAACTCCCCCGCGGTCGCAGCGGAAAAAAGAAGCGCAAGCGCTACGAATATGAAGACACGGACTCCTCCGAAGACAACGCGCATCAAGACTTCATGAAAGGCCTGCTCAAACCTGACATGACATTCTTCGGCGAACACGTCTCCTATTCTTACGCACCAAGATTAGCAACCGACAAGAGCAAAGTCGACCTCCTCGTTATTATCGGGACGTCGCTGAAGGTGGCACCGGTCAATGAAATGCTTTTTATGGTACCGCCAACTGTGCCGCAGATCTGGATCAGCAGGGAGCGATGCCAGCGCGAGGGTGTCAAGGTCGACATTGAGCTGCTCGGAGAATGCGACCTCATTATCGATGAGATCTGCCGTCGCGCGGGCTGGTGGTCGTTTCTCGCTGAGCGCAGATGGTCACCTGAAATGGCCGAACGGAAGACGGAGCTCAAGGGCCTCAAGGAGAAAGGCAGTAATGCAAGCCTCAACCTCAACCCCAAGCGTGAGCGTGAGCGAACAAGGGACGCATTCACTGAGGTCAAGAAGAGAAAGCCCTCTGCATCTCCCATCAAGACAGAAAGCCAAACCCAAACCCTCGAAATGCGGCCCAAGGTCAACGACAAACCCAAACTGCCCGGTCCCATCCCCAAAATAACACTAAACTCCCAAGATCTTCCCATCCCCTCGCCATCAGAAGAGGCTAGTATTCTCGACCACCTGACGAAGTGCCAAAAGCAGCCCAAGAAGGAAGGAACAGAAGATCTGTTTATCGTGATCAAACCCGAACCAGAACCAATTCCGCCGCCCAAGGTCACCATCGAGCTTGAGCTCGGCACACGCTCCAGATGGTTCGTGAAGCGTGCGGCTGTCTAGAAGAAGGCTAGCACTTGGTATTAGATAGTTTGCTCAGAGGGCATACGATATATCGAGGCCAGGAAAACTTACGGGCAACAGCAGCAAAGGGGAAGTGATACCGGTGGTCGTTGCGGATTGGACATGCACGGCTGTCGCCCGTGGATGCTAGGCTGTATATCGCTAGGCGACTGATCAACCACCGCACCTACCAACTTCATCACCATGCATCATTATTACCAACATTACAACACTACCGTTCACTCGCTACCCTCGCTCTATCACCCACACCCACACATCGAGAATTCTTTAGCGAATCAGCTGTACGCATATGGGCTTGGGATTGGAATCGGAATCAGGATTAGGACTTGGATTAGGATCAGGATTAAAACTTCAGAGTTGGCCTCATGACTAGGGCTCTACATGCGATTGGAAACTCGCCCATTTTTTTAAGGATTCGGCGATTGTTCAGGGAAACTAACGATGATTATTAGGCTCGAGACCGTAGCTAGCAAGGAAGCTGCAGACTCATGTAAAAGCACCCAACCAAAAATGAGAAAGGAAAGGGGGAAAATCATTCAATCTATTTACGTGTCGATATTCTTCTCCTCTTCCCCTCCCCTACCCTTCCCTTCCGTGGAACACAGCCAGATATCTACGTAAGTAAGCAAGTATAGCATTGTTTTGGGTGCTTGCCAAAAAAAAAGGGGGCACGCCGTTCAATCCCAACAATTGAAGGTCAAGACACAAGTGAGTGCGGTGCGGGAGTCCTATACTATATCTCGGTGAGGCCACTGGGTAGACGGAGTCACGGACAGGCAGGCAAGCAAACAAGTAGAGACTAACTTAGGTACTCCGTACAGTACAGAACATGGTTTTCCTTCATGGCATTTTTTCTAAGATTTAAATTCCGATTTCCAAAGTTGAGGAGCACCACCGCCGCCGCCGTTGATGAAAGCGCCCTCCTCAGTAGATAGTATAGTTTCTTGGTTCTATCTCCCCTCTTCATCTAGAAAATGGTTTCTGATGTGAATCTCATATATGAAATCTTTTGTGCAAGAATTGAAAGAAGGAGAAAGGGTGGAGGGGGGACATGATCAACAACTCAACAGTAAGACAATTCTGATCCGATCCCAAGAGGTCCCTGGTCCGTTTCTATTCACCCTGGGTATTTATGTGACAAGAAAACCCTCTTTGCACGCCTTCCAATGTCTTTTCTTTACTCTGGTGCTCTATTCTTCATCATCCATCTCAATACCACGCCAATGATAAGGTGTAAAAAGGACCGAATCCTCGAGAAACTATCAGATCACCGCCATCCGATCCGATGCCTACTCGACTGGTTTTGCGCCCATTTTTCTGAACCAATCCATGACACCGGTGTAGACAACGAGGAGGACACCACCACCAGGACCCAATCTGAGAACTTTAGGCAGGAATCCCTTGTAAAGCGCACCAAAGCCTTCTTCCTTCATGATGGTACCAAGACCAGGCCATGCCCAGTTATATTTCGGGACTTGACCAGCGACTTTGGTGGTGTTCTGTATTCTACTCTTGACAACATCCATGGGAGTGTTGAGAATGGTACCAACTGTGCCACCGATAGCGCCGGAGGTGAAATCAATCAGCATGGCTTTGGAAGGGTCCTCCTTCTTGTTCACCTTGGGCAGCAGCTCCTTGACCTGGAAAATACAACCAAAGTAACCTGCGTTCCAGAGAATGTGTCTCCACAATGTGGACTCGAGACCGTTATACAGCGCAAGGGGACCTTCGTTCTTGACTGTCTTGACCACACAATCGGCGATGCCAGTGTATTTGCCTGCGGAAGCTCGGTCCTGTAGACGAATCTTGACGAGTTCGAAAGGGACGACGACGAAGGATTCGGTGGCACCGGCGGTGGCACCGGTGAGAATAGCAAGAGGCTGCGTGGGCTTGTCAACGTTGAATAACCGCCGGTAGAAAATGCCCCAGGAGTCGTTGGCAGCGAATTTGGTCGCTCGCTTGGGTGCTTCCATCATGATGGGCGCGCCGATACCGCGGTAGAGGCGTGATGGTCCTTCATTTTTCACGATCTTTTTGAAACAGTCTAGCATGCCAGTGTAATAATCTTGACCTGGAACTGGTGCTTTGCCTTGCAGTTGTCTGGACGGGTTGGTCAGCCGGACACAACAGCTATTTAGAGGAGGGGTAGGATCGGAAGAACATACACCCTGGTCTTGATGACATCTAGCGGATACCTGCAGAAAGAACCAAGTTAGAGGGACTCGTTCGGAACCATGATCGAGAGAGGTTTACATCAACAGAATCTAACAGGCGCAGGTGGGTCAGCAGATTGGACGCAAAGAGAGCAACATATGTCACTAGAAGGGTATGAACACACCTCTGAAACACCAGCAATGGCGCCAGCACCAAACTGGTAGATAAAAGGTAAAGGTTTCTCTGTCATCCTGTCGGGCTGTCGCGTGCAGATTGATTGCGTGCTCTATCCGGTGTGCAATGCAAATGGGACAGAAGTAACAGTGCCCACGAGTGGATATCCAACGAAGAGAAGCAGAGAGGGAGGGTCGCCAAGCTCGATATCAGCTAGACAGATGGCGTCCTGAGGGGTGTGAATTGAAGCTGGAGTATGAAGAGTGGTGGAATAGTAGTATAGAAGCAGGCGGCGGGAGGTTGAGGTGGTGAGTGGGATGGGGGTGGAAAGGGAAAAATAAAATCTGGAGAAGGGGCAATCACCTCCCGACCTCCGACTGACAGATTCACGGATAGCGGATTGCAGATAGCAAGAGACGAGGAGAAGACGAGAGAGGGAAAGAACCGCTTGACTGGGTATCCCCAACCCCGAACCCCAATTCTCATTATTTCCTAGTGTCCCTTACGCCTTTACCAGATAATCGGAGAGACGGAACTAACCTGGGAGAAGCAAAGATGGGTGCGAGTGCTCGTGGAGTCGTGGGTACCCCTTCCGTACGGAGCACTCTGTAATTACGACACCGCCTAGCCAGGAGCCGGAAAAAGGAATTCCCGGGTAGGCGTTGGGTGCTGGTATTACGGGCATATCCGCCTCCCTATGTCACCTACCCGGTCAGCCACAGACAGCCGGCTAAGGAACAGAGGGAACAGTCACAAATATGAAAATGCTAGGTAGCTATACATAGTAGTTTACTAACAGGTATAAATATTATTACCTCCCATACCAGATCAACCCACTGAGTAACTAGTAGGTCGATAGACTACCACTCCATTTCATGCTAGGTATAGGTACTTGGCTGACAACAATACAAAGCATCGATCCCAGATAAGGAGAGAAAAAGAAGAGGAGATATGGAAAACGAGGGGGTATCAAACATCAAAGCACAAAACCTGTTCATCCTCAAACTTGAGATGGAACACACTCCCCCTGATTGAAAATCACAAAAAAGACAGCATGTGAGCAAGTCACAACCATGAAAATTCCCAACCCACATATACTCGGCAGCGCATTCATTCGCCGTAAGAAATGCATCTGGTGGCAATGAAAGAACCCTTGCACCCTGTTGTTGCTGTGTATAACATAGAAACCAGGTCTCTGGCCCTGATCCTGAGAGCACCACAATCACAGTCGCATCAATTTCACTCCTTGTGCAGCCCATCGTTTCGTCGTCATCATCACATCTCCATAAATTCATCTTCTTCCTTGAAGCTGATCCCTCCATGCCCGGCAGAGTGCCAATACTGAGTTTGCCCCGCGCCATTGCTGCCACTGTTGGTGCCACTACCACCAGAGTGGAATCCAGGGCTAAGCTCAAAGTTGCTCTGGGGGCTCAGGCTGGAATTGGCTGCTATCCGATCTCCTGCAAGATTGGTATGTTGAGGTACCCGGAGTCCACTTCCATCTGCTCGGGAATATGAGAAAGATGAGGGATCATTCTTTTCCATGGCTTCCATAAGCTCCGAACGCATTCGCTTCTCTTCGTCGGTGACTTGGAATGGCCACGATCCTCCCAGTCCCGTAATGTATGCTGCTAATTCATCGTCTTGTTGATACTTGTGATAGAGCGCCCACATTAAATCTCTCGTCCAGCTGACCGAGCCATTGAGAATATCTCCTTTGTTGGGCCCTTTCTCCTTCTCCTCCAGTGGTAGCCCAATTGTAATATTCCCCGCCGTCCTCCGACCTGGTCCTGCCAGAATCGAAGCTGCGGCACTACCGGCAGTTGGCGGGCTCATACTGGCAGCTCCAAGCGTTGGGGACAGCGGTCCAGTATTCTGTAACTGTTTCTTGACCTTGTCATCCTCAAGTCGATGTTGCGGCACAAGGTGTGACAGGTCTTGGATACGTTCGTTGATGTTGTCACGTCTCCTCCGCTCCACCGCATTGTGTGACGCTCGTCGGCGGCGTTTCTTCGCTTCCGCATTCTCTGCGTTGCTGGTGCCAAGACCATTCTCCACCTTGGCAGGTAGTGATGCGTGCTGGGCGGAACCGAGAGTCTCGGAGATGCCAGCGTGATGAAGAGCTCCGCCAGGTGAAGACAATGGTGAGTCCAGATATGAGTGAAGGCTGCCTGGAGTGCTGTCGTATTGCCCGGACATGGTCTTGGAGTGTCGATTTTGGACACTCGGGGCTCTAATTGCTCGTCCATTGACCATTCCTGCAGATTCTGGAGTTCCGATTTGAAGCGAGGCCATCTGCGCGGTTCGGGGAGTCAGCGGGGATCTTTGATCGGATGATTTGCGATTGGCGGCCTGCATGCTTGGTCGTTTCGCAAATTGCGAACTTGACATTGGCGACATGTGCGTGGGTATCGAGCTCATCTGTCGAAATTGAGAATAGTCGAAGCCACCCAAATAGGGACTTTGGATCGGAGGGCCATCTGGAGTAGTGGAATAGACTTGTTGGTTCATAGGGATGGCGCCTGACACCCGGTTGCTACTGTTGTTCTGTTGTGGCATGTTGGAGTAATCATCAAGCATGCCTTGAGGATTTCCAAAGTCCAGACTTTCTAGCAGTTCGCTGTCGTCATAGCCTGAGTTGCCCATGCTGAAACTTGAGGCCATATTGGTAGCCCCGAAATTGTAGTTCATGCCAAAGTTGTTCTGCATGGACAGAGCTGACGGGTCTATGCTAGCACTATCCGGCTGATTGTTGTATTGGTTACCGAAATTCTGAGCATTGCCATAGTTAGGGGCCCGCATGAATCGGTTGGTATCGTTTGCGAAATCATCCGGTTCGCTCTTGATATATGGCATCGTGCCTGAGGAATTCGTCATGGTCTAGGTGTCGAGGAAAAGAAAAAGGAGAAGGAGAGTTGGCTGAGGGTAATACTAGATGTGGTAGCGTGCTTGCCCAATATCTTTCACAAAACCAAAGCAAATCAGGCAGCTCAAGCCATCGGGGAGTTTGGATCGAATGGGGAGCTCAAGGATATGTGGGGGGGTCGATGTCGAAGGGGGAGGCGGTCCCAGCAGTTTGGACCAGACCTGAATCAAGCTGGAAAATGGGATATAGGTCCAGGAGTTGGTCAGGGCGTAGTCATCTGTTGCACCGGCAGCGCAAGAGTTATCAGGCCAATATACAGAGTCTGACTGCAGAATGCGCCGTCAGCAGAGTCGAGTCGTTGTGGTTGACAAGGGCACCGGCGATATCCCGTCCCGTCGATCCCCAGACAAAAAATAGGCGATATCAAAAGTGACGTAGTGGCGGAACGATGCGAGGCTTCCACAAGCCTTGTCAGACTAATCGCAGAAGTGCCTGGGTCAGAAACGTGGAGATATGATGAATGGATGGTGGCCGCTTGGTAATGACCGCCTCTTTCGGGAGGTATGCGCAGGCCGCTGTCCGGGTAGATTCAGCGGTCAATGCAAGCGAGGGGAAACAATGCAACTGTTCGGTATTCGTATTCACCGAATGAATCAGTTTCGGGCAACCTGGCGGCTTGCTGAGAATAGGAGAGATGAGACTGGTATGGGAAGTCAGATCGAGACTGGGGGAGGAGGAGGGGAGATGGTGGGTGGGTGGCTGCGGAATCGCAGGTGAGACAGTGGAAAGTCGGTTAGGTGGCCCTGGTGTCTAGGCGTGCGGAATTCGCAGGAAGAGGAGGGGCTCCCAATCGATTGTGTCGAGAATGTCCTTTGGGAGACTAAGATAGCTTGTGGTTAAGGTCGAGAATGTAAGTGAAGGTGAAGAATGCAAGGCTCCGGAAGCTGAGGGTTTGGGTAGGTTTTTGATATAGGATTCTGAAAGGGTCGAGGGGCGGAAAGTTGGGAAGGGTATGTATGGGAGGATGAAGTGTGTGTGGCCCGTGGGTGGGCTGTGAGTTTACGCAGGAGGCGAACAGCTTGAGTCAAGACTGAAAGGCCCAAGAGGCGGTGGGGTGGAACGGGTTTCGGAGGGAGGCAGAAGTATACTTGACACGGAGGACTCGTAGTCGTGGTACCTCGTATAAGAAGTTCGCAAGTACTCAATGGTCGGGAGCAGAAAGTGGGTGGACTGGGTTGACTGGGTTGTCCTGTGAGTGCGAATGCAACTAATTCTGGAGGAGGCAGAAAGTGGGAGAAGTTGCGGTGGGCCCGTCTCGCGCCGAGTACCAAGTCCTGGTATTGTAAGTGTTGGCCGAGGGCTGTCGGCTGGGGGCAGAATTCAATGGATACGGGTGCAGGTGTAGGTGCAGGTGCAGATGGAGATGGAGATGGAGCTGCAGGTTAGATGCAGATGCAGAGATTTGGTTGGCTGGTGGAGAAGGTTGAAGGTTGAAGTTGAATCAAGGATAGACAGTACTTTAAAGTGTGTGAGAGTCAGTCTGGGAAAAAGTACAAGATGCCCAAGGGATTAAAAGACTGAGATGGCAGAATTGAGTCATCGTAGCTGTCAAGTACTTTCTTTGCCTGTGAGAGGTACCAAGCATTGGTCTGTACGGGGGGGGACAGGTTGAAGGGGGGCATTGACAGCAAATGGCACTTTGGGGGGCATTGAGGGCAGTTGAATAGGTAGCAATTGGGGGGTTGAGAAGGGTTTGCCAGTACCTAGGCGTCCTGGTACGTACCTAGTTAGGTGCGGTCTCAGTGGTGTCCCTCGGTACCTTTGTTAAGGCGAGGCACTGTGCTAGGCAGGAGTATCCAGTACCTTGTGTCTGTGTGGGCCTTGGTATGGATGCCTGGACTTGTCTGAGACCAACAGAGGAATGATTCAGGCGGCGAGTTCCGGGTCAGAAGAAGGAGGCCTTGGCAATTTGGCCTCGCGTCCGCCCTGGACTAGTTAGAACTTGACTTAGTAGGTGGGTATGCAGTAGCTGTCTGTACGGAGTACTCGTCCTCGCACTCGCAGCCTTTCTTCGCCTTCAAGTTTGCCGAAGTTCAGTGCGCCTTTCCAGTTCCTTCAAGGCTTTCGCTTCTTCCCTTCCTCGCTTCTTCGGAACGATAAGTAGCGCTTCCTCTTCGGTGCAAGGGGATACAATATGCAGTATTGAGACAAACAGCCGCCACGAGGTCTTTGTACTGTAAAACACCCGTTGTTGCCTGGATCCACTGGGTCGCTTCTAAGTTCTCAGTACTGTGATATACCGATTGCGCTAATATAGCTGTGCTCGTGAGTTGTTGTATGTGGTAGGAAGTGGAACTTGGAAGTTCAAAGTTCGAATAAAAGCCAAAAAATACAAGACGGACGGATAGATCTGTCGCTACGATCCATGGTCATCTGTCGCCTTTTATATGCATGCAAGGCTGGCTCTACACCACCTCAGGAGTCAGCAATCAAGAATCAGGATTCCGGTTCTTGGTCACTCTGCAAATCACCCTTCACCTACTTGTTACCCACCTAGCCTGGTTTATTTGCGGCGCAGCCACATGAGGCATCCAAGCCCGAGTACGGAGTACATTGTATGGATACCTACCTATCCGATCGAACGAGGAATACTACTGTCAATAATCCTCCACGTAGGCTGTAGCAGGGCAATGGGCTCCAGTTAGAGGGGACTCGGTCACCATCCTACGCGCGGGATGTGCACATTGATGCGTGTGGGTGGACCCTTGTTCTACACCCAGTTGCTCCCTCTGATCCACCCTTACCTTGCTACAGAGTTCCCAAAAGGCAGCAGCATGTCCATTTGGTCTCAATGACTCTTCCCTTTCTCTCCAAACTGGTCATGTCTCGGGAATCTGAAGGTCATGTCGACCATTAAGATCAACAGATGATTCTAGCACTGCCACTTGCCAATACACCCTTTTGACACTATCCACGCTACCCAGATATTACCTCCACACCATCTGTCCAGCATGACTCCTGCGTCGACGGAATTGATATCCTGGGCCATCACCGGGGTTGCTATTGACCTAGGTCAAGTGCCACTGAGTGATCATTCGTCAAAATTTTCACAACCCAATCGCCACAAACCTCGATGGCTTGTCGAGGCTGAAGAGTGCAGCGAGGAGATTCAGCGGATACGCATGTTCCAGAAAGTCAACGAATGACCCTCAGACCCTGTCATGCTGCCCACCTCTTTAGCATGTCCTTCCTATTGGAAAGACGTCGGGGTTGGTATGTCTTCCTCCCCACGGACCGGGGAGTGGAATGTGATGCTGTGTCACCGACCTCTAGCATAAGGTAACATTCCAAAGCAGCTTCCCAGAGAGTACTCAGGCCGTTCATGCCGTAGACTCGTGTCGCCATCAAGAAAACACGTCGTCTTGGCAGTGTATTGTCTGCATTACTCTGATGGCACGAAATGCAGTCAGCCGTACCAGACGAACCGATGGTTCGTACCGCTGGCCGCTGGCCGCTGGCTTCTGGCACTTTAGCCTCGTGCCTTTGTCTAGTTCCGGACGCTTGTTCTGGCGAGCTAGGAGCCTAGCAGCCTAGCACACTGAGCACTGGCGATTCTGTCCGAATGGGTGTTCAGCCAGATACCGTCTGGCTACCGTCCTTGACCAGGCAAGGGTCACGGCCAGTATGCGAGTGATATACGAAGTACATGAAGGAGTAATGCTTTGTATTGTGATTGGTCAAGAGGCGGGGAAGAGAATCGAGCTTGGTCTTTTCTGTCTGCTTCTCTCCTTTGGATGTGGTTTGGCGGTCGTCGTGTCTGGCTCGCACTTAGGCTAGACCCAATCAAGCCTCATGTTTCGTGGACGTGGCGTGGCACGCCCCGGATTGTTGAAGCATCGAGTAACGGGGGACCCGGTTGCTCTAGCCTCTCTGGTACTAGTTAGTGCACTACTAGTACCCCTTCCCTACTCTGCGCTCGGCAGGCTGTTTCTCCGCTGACCGTCAAACTCTGCGACCAGCCACCATGTCCACGAACCACCTTTCACCATCAAACCGCAGCCTGCTCATGTTACTGATGACGCCCATCCCCAATCACCTCTCCTCATCTTTACCCAACTGAAGCCATCGTACCTCGTATATACCGACTCCGTCACCAACATACCTGTCCAAAATAGCAGCTTGTAGAGGTTGTAGTGGTGGTCCGTCCATTGTTCCTCCTATTCCAAGTTCCCGGCCACCATCACTGCCACTCGATCCCCCCTCCTCATTCCCAGCGTCTACGATCGGTGAACCCCGAAGGCCACGATTGCCAGAAACACTCTGCAGGCAACCGCCATCTAGACAATTGCTACTTCTGCGCTTTCCTCCTGCGACTACCCTTACGTCTCGACGCACCTGTCCCCGGGAAATCTGTCCCGTCAGTCGAGTTCCAAGACCGATTTGCTTTCAGCCTTGGAATCCGTCCCATTTACACACGGCCCTCCCTGCCTTAGCTGTGGGTTGTCTACTGTCTTGCTGGTTGCTGGCTCCCCCCTCAGCTCACAATCAGAGCATACCTACCTAGGTAGACCAGGGTCAAGGGTCAAAGCTTCTCAGCTCAAAGCCATTTCCAGGTTTTTGTCAAGC
>Ga0105239_10002239_pt1 | contig 24751 bp, 20 predicted proteins | sample KBSC44metaG_FD_92761 | JGI IMG/M metagenome (GOLD analysis project Ga0105239, IMG submission 92761) | Corn rhizosphere microbial communities from Kellogg Biological Station, Michigan, USA - KBS C4-4 metaG | ecosystem: Host-associated > Plants > Roots > Rhizosphere > Soil | place: Michigan, USA...
GCTGGATACGGTCGTGGCAAAGAGGGTGGCCATCTGAGGTATCGCCTCCAAAAAGGGGAGGAGAACGATACCTTCCGAGATACCCGAATTGTTCTCGATTGGTGCCGTATCCGCCCGGATTTCACCGGACGGTTATAGCACAAGAATCGACGGATTTCAGCCACTTCCGGGACATCCTCGGACGTCCTCGGAAGAACAAATGGTGCGCAGAAGAGGACTCCCATTGGGCACCCAAGAGACTGATTTTCCCCGCAAATCGGCAGAGGAAAATCACCGACACCATCAATAGCACCAACACATCATCTGGAAAAGGGTGGACGTCGCCGGACAAGGCATTTTTGCGCGAGGTGATAACCACTTAATAGTAGCCATAAGGCGGCCGAAAGGCATGATCGTCATCGTCGCCGAACAGCTTGTTTTTCTCGAAACGCTGCTCGAGACCGTCAGCGGAAAGCGCCGCGTCGCGCGACGCCAGCCGACGCTCGGCCAGCGCTAGAAATTCGGCGACGCGGCCGGTGCTCCCCGACATTTCCTCGGCGCGCAAATTCGCTACCAGCCGCCTCAGCCGATCGAGCGACGCCATCTCTTCCAACACCTCTTCCAGCGCTTTGCCCCGGCGCTCGGCAATATGATCACGGCGAAGTGCAAGCTCACGCTGGCGCCGCGTCTCCGCTTCCCGTCGCGCCTGCTCCTCGCGTTTGGAACGGTCGTCCTTCTTCGCTGCCGCCAGCACGGCGATACCGACCGCGATGTCGCTGGCCATGTTCTCGATACGCTGGATCTTGGCATCCTTGAAGGAGCGCCGTGGACTGCCGCCAAGCAGATATGAGTGCTCTAGCTCAAACGCGAGCTGGCCGGTCGGATGATAATCCCATTCGGGGCCGCGCATGGACGAGAAGCTGAAATCGTCGTCATCCCAGCTGCCGGGGTTGTTCCAGCGACGCGCACGGCGCTTCCGTTCTGCTTCGTGCTCGGCGAGTTCTTTCTCGGTCGGCACATGCTTTTCGCGTCGAACACCCTCGCTGATCGAAAAGCCGATCGTCTCGCCCTCGCATTGGAAGCTCGCGGACTTCTCGCCCCGCACCAGCTTAATACCCAGCGCCTCCGCCGCCGCCGCGATACGGCCGAGCGCGAGTTCCAGGCGGTCGATCGAGGCCGGCGCGACGCTGGCCTTGATCACGTTCAAGCCTTCGACCGTTACGAGGCCGTTGATCGCGGAAGGCTTTGCCTTGTGAAGCTGGGCGATCGTCCGATCGACGATTGGGTTCGAGGATAAAGTCGCGTCGATATCGATCGATGACGCGAGTAGGCGAGCATTCTCGCGTGCAGCCGCGATCAATTCCGGCTCCGGCCCCAATTGGCCAGCCGCGATCGTGATCCTGTCGGAGGTGCCCGCCTTGGCTTTCGGCAAGGGGGTTTGCTTTACCGCTTTGCCAGCGGCCTTCTTCGCCCACCATCCCAGCGGCGGGTTCGGGATGTCGTGTTTCTTGCAGATCTTGTGGAGGGCGACATCTGAAAGCGCGAATTCTTTCGCCAAGTGGGTCATGGGTTTCGACCAAACCAGGTCGTAGAACTTCTCGCGCGTAAACTGTCTCGCCATAATGAACTCTTCGGATCAGCGCGCGCAGGCCGCGAACTTTAGGATAGGTCCGGCCGGTTGCCGAGCATATGTTCCGTGCTGACAGCCTTCAGCTGCGCGATGTCACGGTCAGCGAGCGCCTGGACCATCTTGTAGTGCTGCTCGACAGATTTCTCCATACGAGGACGAGAGTGCCAGGCGCGTAGTAGCGGGGCGGGAATCCGGTCGCGAAGTTCGAGGATCATCTCCACCAGTTCGTGATTGGGGCAGATGTTCCAGAACTCGATGTGAAAAGATCGGGCAGCCGCAATCTGCTCCTCGAAGGTTTCTTCGGTCATCGCCGTTTCAAAATCGCGCGCCCGATCCTTCAATGTCGTCACCGTAGAGTCGATGACGCCAGCCGGAACGCTCTCGACGATGAGTTCCATTGCAGCCGCTTCCAGCACCGAGCGGACGTAGAGTATCTCTTGGATCTGCGATGGGGTGAACTCGACAACCCTATAACCGCGATTGGGGATATTCTCGACCAGCTTGCGCTTGGCGAGCGTATCCAGCGCCGTGCGGACGGCGGGGCGATCGAACCCGTAGCGCTGCTCGACATCGATCTGCTTGAGCCAAGTGCCCGAGGAAAGCCGCCCGGAATGAATGTCGCGGGCGATCTGCTCGATGAGTGCGCCCACGTCTTTGGCTACGACCTTCTTCGCCCTCACACCCAACTCCATATGGCTCTGAAGCATCTGACTAGGGCACTCCGACAGAATTTTCACCAATTATCATGCCAATCTGGTTTCGGCCGCCGACGTTCTTCGCCATGGGTCATCGCCCACGGCATCCCTATACGGCCGGCGGTTATACTCAGGTTTTGACCTCGCTCCGCCCGGAGCGCTTCTCGGGCAATGTAGCAAGGGCCGCCAAGCTCATGAGCGAGATACCGATCACGTACAGCGAAGGAGCGGTCTTGAAGTTGAGCAATGCCAGCAGTGCCGAAGCGATGGCGGGCGTAAAGCCTCCGAACAAGGTCTGGCTGATCGCGTAGGTGAGCGAGACGGATGTCGTGCGCGTGCTGGCGGGAAAGGCCCCTGTACCGAATACATAGCTCGGGACGAAATAGGCCGCGCTGATCATCCCGAGCAGGAAATCGACAAGAATGAGTGTGGCGATGTGCGGGACCGCAATCAGAAGGTTGAACGCGGGCCATGCGAGGGCAGCGAGCAGCAGGGCTGCAGCTGTCATAAGCGGGAAGAAGCCCAGTCGATCGCAGGCGCGGCCGGCAATCGGAGCCCCGATGAACATGCCGAGCCCTCCAGCCACCCCGCCCACGAGGCCGGCATAATTGGGAAGCCCAAGCTCGGTCGTGGAATAGGTCGGCAGAAAGAGGATCATGTAGAAGGCCACCGGCCCGGTCGCGACGATGAACACGGCGCGAAGGATGCGACCGTAATCCTGTGAGATCGCCGTGCGCAGTGGAGATTTCAGGACTTCGGCGGTCTTGAACTCAGGCGTCTCTTCGGTCTTTGATCGAATGTATATCGCGATCGGATAGATGAGCGTGCCCATCAGGAAGGGAACGCGCCAGCCCCACGCCCGCATCTGATCGGCATCGAAGACCGCATAGACCGTGGCCACGACAGCGGCGGCCGTTAGCGACGCGACGCCTGCGGCGGCATAGATCCAGGATAGAATTTCGCCACGGCGGGTGGGATGGTGTTCCGCCAGGAAGGTGACCGCCGTGGTGTTTTCCCCACCAGCCGAAAACCCCTGCACGAGACGGGCGGCAAGCAGACCAAGGGGAGCAAGCACGCCGATGGTTCCAAAATCGGGAATTGCCGCAATGACCAGGCTGGCGCCTCCCATCAGCTTGAGAGCAAGCGCCAGTGCCGCGCGCCGTCCGTGGCGGTCGGCGTAGGAACCAAGAAATGCAGCGCCGAGCGGACGCACGACGAAGGACACGCCGTAGCTGCCAAAGGCGAGCACCAGTGAAAGAGCTGGATTCCCCGTGGGAAAGAACTGGGTCGACAGTGTCACCGCGAGCAGCGCGTAGATGCTGAGGTCAAAGGATTCGAGCGCAGCGCCCGCGGTCGCCGCCAGAATGCCGTGGCGCTCGCGAGCTGTAAGTGGCTGTCGATCGATACTGGACTTACTCATTACCACCTACCTGGACTGTTTTTCTGGACGATGCGGGCGACGACGCGCCGCGCGCAGTTGTTTCGACATTTCGGCTCAGCCACGAGGTGATGAGCTCGGCGACCTGGATGTTGTTCTTCTCCAGCATCATCATGTGGGCGTTTCCGTGAATGCCATGATCTTCGAGGCGAACGTGATCGGTGGGGACGCCCGCCTGCTTGAGAAAAGCCGCCGTGCAATGGTCGTACACCGCGTGATAGGAAGCTTCCGCGGTGACCAACATCACACGCACGGCGCGCAGATTGGGCAGCGACCACGCAGGCTTCTTCTGGAGCAGGCACCTCGCTCTATCGGTCGTGCCGGGGACCGCCTGCTCTTCACGGGCAAGTTGCGTGGGGTCACGAGCTGGTGGGTCATAGGTGATCGGGATGCTCGTGAGCCCCCAGGCTCGCGCATCGTCGTGACCATTCACCTCGTCGCGGAAAGCGGGGCCGGCCGGCTCGATGGCGACGATCGCGCGCACCAGCTCCGGGCGCGCGTCTGCAAGCAGCCAGCCGAACGGCCCGGACTGCGAATGGGTGAGCAGAATAGCCGGGCCGATCCGGTCGAGCAGTGCCGCGCCAGCCGCCTGCATCAGCTTCTCCGTTTCGGGAACGTCAGCAAGGAACTGGACCTGTGAAGCGTAGAACTGGTCGAAAATGGGATCGCCGATCCGGCCCGGTGTCGGTCCGCTTCCCGGCCATTGCGTGTGAAGCCGGGCCTGCGGCCAACGATTGTAAATCTCCGGAACGGTGAACAGCCTCTCGATCGTCTGCGCATCGAAAGTGCGAACCGGCCCATCCGTACCTTGCTGCCATGCCGAACGACCGCGGGCAGGCTGGTCGACGATGTAGACGACATAGCCCTGGGACACGAAAAACTCGGCCCAGCCTTTACGACCGTCTGGCGTTCCCAACCAGTTCGTCGCCGTCTGGGCAGCGCCGGAAATCAGCACCAATGGATAGGGATGCGCGGGCTTTGATGGAGCCAGTCGCTCGACAAACATCTGGCCATGCATGACCTGTTTCGCAGGTTCGCCCACATAGGAGCCGCCGACAAAGAAATAGCTTCGTTCGGCAACTGAGGCAGGCACCGGTGCATCTGCCGCAGCCTGCGCCCGCGCTGAGCCCGGCCAAAGGAAGAGGGCAGCAGCAAGCGCGCAGTACGGGCGCAAGGTCATTCGCAACTGTCTCTCCCCTCGTCCGGCCGTGCGTGTTCATCCGATGATGCCGTGTTATTCGACCCACGACACCTCACTTGCCGGGATGCGCGTCGGCAGACATCGCCAACGCACACCCGGCAAGTATTGCGATCCGGCTCCCTGCAGATTGGTCCGCGCCCTGCAGGGAATATCCGCTCTTAGAAGGTGACCTGCAACCTCGCGTACCAGGACATGCCGGTCCACCCATAAGGGCTGGTCCGCGGGTACTGGTTATAGCCTTGACCCGTCACGAAGATCGCTGTGTCTGGCGGATAGTGGTTGAAGATATTATCCGCGCCGATCACGCCGCTGATGTTGTCGGTGAAATTGTACCGGACAGAAGGATTGACGATCCAAGCGGATGCGAAAGTCCGATCGTTCACGGGCGTCGTCGAGAGAACGGAGAACTTCCCGTAGCGGATTTCCTGAATATTGAACTCGAAGTTCCCGATCTTCCAGTTTTGGCTGAGCGCCAGCTTGGTCTTGGGAATACCGCTGGTCAGGTAACCCTGAGCCACCCGGTCGAAGAGGATGTAGGATGATCCGAGCGAAGACAGAGCAGCGGGATTGTCGATGATATGCGTGATCTTCGTGTCGTTATAGTTGAACGCCGCGGTCAGGCGGAATTCGCCGGCGCGCGCTGTTTTCATTCTGTACGACGCGATGACGTCGATGCCCTTCGTTTCGGTATCGATGGCATTCGTGAAATATTGCGCCGTAAGGTTCGGGGCGAGCCCGTTGGCGAGAAGGATCGCGTTGATTGCGGGGCCTTGAATGATGTTGGTCAGCGCGATGCGGTGCTTCACCTTCACATCGTAGCCGTCGACGGTCACGTTGAGGTTGGGCACCGGTGTCAGCGTGAATCCCAAGCTTGCGTCGATCGATTTTTCCGGGGTCAGCGGCACCGCACCCAAGGCTTTCGCCGCAGCCGAGTCCACGGGAAGGGTCTGAGTGGTGATCAGCTGGTTGAGATTGGCCGTCGCGGCGCTGAACGTGGCCTTGGCATTGGAATAATGCTGCTGCGCCAGGCTCGGCGCGCGGAAGCCATTTCCGAACGAGCCTCGAACGACGAACCAGTCGGCAATCTTGTATCGCCCGTCGATCTTTCCGACGAGGCTGTCACCAGATGAGTCGTTATAGCGCTCGTAGCGACCAGCGACTTCAACCAGCAAACGGTCCGTCGGCTCATAGCCCAGCTGTGCGTAGGCACCGAAGACATTCCGCGTCCAGCTTCCAGCATCTTCCGGTCGGAAACCTGGCGTGTAAAAGGCGCCCGGCGTTGGTTTTGTGCCCGCGAATAGCTGACCGGCAGGAATGACGTAGTTGCCGATCGCATAGCTCGCGGGGTCGCCCGCCTTTGTCTGGAAGTTTTCGACCCGATCCTGCAAGCCGAAGGACACCTGCAAACTGCCTCCACCAGCAAACTCATATTTGCGCGTGGTGTCGAGCGAAGTGGTCCATTCCTTCGAAACAAGCGTCCCCAGGTAGAAGTCGTGCGGGCTCGTCGGCCCGAGGCTCGCATTGATGTCGTTGAACATCAGCTGTTTGCCTTGATTTTCGCCCGCCGTCGTCGACAGGTTCCAGTCCCAACCGCTCAGCGTGCCTCGCGCGCCGACGGCGATCTGGCCGTCTACTTCTCTCAGGCGGAAGAGCGGGTAAATGCCTTCAGGATATACTTCGGGCAAGGACGCGACGTTGTTTGGGTAAACCAGCGGATACTGAATATCTGTATTCCGGCGACTGAAAATTCCGAAGGCATATAGCTCGACGTCACCTACGTTATATTTCGAGTTGAACCCGAGTGTGAGCTGCTTCGTTGGATTTTGTCCGTACTGATCGTAGATCAGACGATCACGCGTCAGTTCGCGCGGATCGGGCTGGCCGTTGGGCAAAGGGCGGTACAGGCTGATGTTGGATGCAATGGGGATCGCGCGGTTAGACTTGCCTTGCTGCTTGGCTTCGACGAAGACATTCAGGCTGCCCTTGTCGGAGTGAAGCAAGCTTGCGTCAGCGCGGATAAGTCCGATACGGCCATCGCTGCGATCCTTGTTCTGGCCATATTGAAAGCTGATAGACCCGCCGGGCGAATCCTTGAGCATCATGTTGATCACGCCGGATATGGCATCGGATCCATATTGAGCCGCGGCACCCTCGCGCAGCACTTCGACGCGCTCGAGCCCAGAGCCGGGAATAAGGCCGAGGTCAACGGGCGCAGAACCGTTATACAGATTCCCGCCGACATTGATCGATGCGGTGTGGTGCCAACGAAGTCCGTTCACGAGCACCAGATTCTGGTCAGGATTAAGCCCCCGGAGCGCGCCAGTCTGGACACCGCTCGCCGTGCCGGCGCCTGGTCTCGCCGACCAGTTGAATGACGGCACCGAAGTCTGAAGCTCTTGGTACAGATTCACCCGTCCTGCTCGGACGAGATCGCTGCCGGAAATGACATCGACGGGCGTCGGGCTATCCACCTTCGATCGGGGGGCGCCGCGGACGCCGGTGACGATGATGTCGCCCGTCGAGGCTGCTTCACCCTCTGCGCTGGCGTCTTGAAGAGTCGCGACGGAGGCGCCTGCGCTCGCCGAATCCTGCGCGAAAGCGGGATGCGCGCAGGCCAGGGCCGACGTGGCCGACGCCAGAAGCATCCGCTTCAGGAGTTTGGTCTTCAGATGCAGGCAATCGGTCATATGCGTCTCCCCTTGGATAAATCGAGATGGCCGCAATCTCCAATCGACCGACGAAGCTAGGCTTCGTGGCAATCGTAAGATTGCGATCTTCCTGCGACGCCGACGGTGCATCCCCTCACACGGAATCAGCTTGGCCTTCAGCGTGTCACCAAATCAGCATAAAAAATTGGTGGACACAAGGGTGAAAAGATTGGTACCAAAAATTCAGCCGAAAAAATGCTTGTCTGCGAGGCGCCAAAGGCCTTTGCTGATCCAAGGGAGACCGCGTTTGAATATGGTCCAAACAGATGCCGGGCGACCTCTCGCCGCCGACCGCCTGAAAGCCGCCCTCGCGAAGCAAGGCATCGACGCCATTGTCAGCATGAAGCCTGAGAACAGCTTCTATCTGTCCGGCTTCAACCCGATCATTTACAGCCATCCGGTGGTGGCGATCGCTCCGGTCGAGGGCAATCCGGCGCTACTGCTTCACGCTCTTCGAGATGATCACGCGCGGCAGACCGCCCGCATCCAAGACGTCCGCCTCTATGGCGCCTGGGGCAAAAAGCCGACGATGGGGCCAGACTGGATGACGGCGCTCGTCGAAATCCTGAAGGAAAAGAAACTTGATACGGGGGTGATCGGTCTTGAGCTCGACTACATTCCCGCGGCTCGCGCCGAGGCGTTCAAACGCGCGCTTCCCAATGCGCGTTTCAAGGATGTCTCCTCGCTCATCGAACATGTCCGCTATGTTAAGGACCCCGAGGAAATCGCGCTCGCGCGGCAGGCTGCCGCTTTGTCGGACCACGGCATGGAAGCGGCCATAGCGGCGCTTCGGGCCGGCGGCACCGAACGCGAGATTTCCATCGAAGCGATGCGCGCCATGAACGAATTCTGGGCCACGTCATTTCCAGATATCGAGGTCTGCACATTCGGGACGCTCGAAGGCGGAGCCCATAATGGCCTCTGGTGCTGGACGCTCTCGGGCGAGCGCGTCCTGTTCAACGCCGATAATCCGACGAGCCGCCGCCCGCAGCCGGACGAAATCTCCATCATCCTGATTTGGACGGTCGCCAACGGAATTCATGCCGAGAATGAGCGTGCCGTGGCAACCGGGACGCTCAGCCCGGAAAAGCAGCGCGCCTATGATGCGGTCCTGACGATTCGCGAACGCGCCCAGCCAATGTTGAAGCCCGGTACGGCGGTAGCCGACATCTATGCCCATGCCCGCGAGCAGTATCTCGCGCTCGGTTATCGCGACAACGTGCCGGGCCGCATTGGGCACGGCATCGGACTGGGCGCCCATGAGCATCTTTCGATCGACGGCAACAGCAAGGAAGTGCTGGAGCCGGGCATGATCGTCACGTTCGAGCCCGGGTTGCGCCTTCCCGCCTGGGGAGGCTTGCAGCATTCCGACACCACCCTGATCACCGACACCGGTTTCGAGTTTCTGACGACGACCGAACGCGGCTTCATCCAAGGCTGACCACAGTGAAAATTGCGATTCTCGGTGCCGGAGGCGTTGGCCTCGGCATGGCAGCGCTGCTGTCTGAAAAACACCTCGACGTGGCTATCTGGGCTCCCAGCACAGAGGGATCCCAGCCGCTGCTGGATGGCAAGCCCCTTGTCGCGGACGGTGCCATCGCGGGGAAATTCGCGGTTGCCGCGACGACCGATATAGCTGCAGCGATCAACGAGGCCGCGATCATCATCATCGCGGTGCCTGGTACCGGCCACAAGCAGGTCATCGACCAGCTCGTCGCCCATCTCCGTCCCGGCCAGATTGTGGCCATCAGCTCACACATGTCGCTCAGCGCCTTGTATCTGTCACGCGAGATCGAGCGGCGCGGCATCGAGGTGCCGATTTCAGCCTGGGCGACAACCGCCGTTACCGGGCGTCGGGTCGCACCGGGGCATGTTCATGTGAGTTCACGACGCAAGCGCATCGCCTGCGCGTCACTGCCCTCGACTGTTCAGCCGCTCACGGCTCGTACACTGGGCGAGTTGTTCGGCGACGTGTTCATCGCGGCGCCTGACCTCATGACCGTCACCGTCATGAATACCAACCCGACGACCCATCTCGCCATCGTCCTCTGCAACCTGACGCGCATGGAATATGGCGAGGACTGGGGCACCTATCACGGCATCAGCGAAGCCGTCGGACGGCTGGTGGAAGGTCTCGACGCGGAGCGCATCGCCCTTGCGGAGCGTTTTGGATCGGTGGTGCACACCATCCGGGAGCACCTTCACGCTTCCTTCGGCCTGCCGCTGGGGACGGTCGCGGAAATGGCGGCCGAACAGCACGCGCGGCGCAATGGCCAGGCGGCGGGGCCGAAGTCGCTGGACCACCGCTACATCACGGAAGATATACCATTCGGAATTGTGCCCCTCGTGGTCTTTGGCCACGTGGCCGGCATCAACATGCCGCTGCATTCCGCAGGACTGGAGCTGATCAGCGCTCTTTGCGGCCGTAGATTCAGCGACGCCAACGATATCCTGGCGAGCCTGGCTATCGACACCATGTCGAAGGATCGTCTGCTCACCCTGTGCCGCGAAGGGTTCGTTGCCTCGGGCAAGGCCGTCCTCGCCACTCCGCGCGAAGATGGTGCCGTGTCGTGCCCGGAATTGATATCATACGCGGACGTGGAAACTGCGGCCCGCAATATCGGCCTATCGATCGTCCGAACGCCATTTCTTCCGTCCCAGACCCTATCGGATCTTACCGGTGCAGAAATCTGGCTGAAGTTTGAGAATCTCCAGTTCACTGCCTCCTTCAAGGAACGAGGTGCCCTGAACAGGCTGATGGCGCTCTCACCCGAACAAGCCGCGCGGGGGGTCGTCGCTGTATCGGCGGGCAATCACGCGCAGGGCGTCGCCCTTCACGCGCGGCGGTTGGGTATACCTGCAACGATCATCATGCCGCGCAGCACCCCACGCGTGAAGATCGCACGCACCGAAAGCTTCGGTGCGCGGGTTATCCTCGCCGGTGCCGATTTCGCGGAGGCATTGACCTTCCTGCCCGAACTCATTGCCAAGGATGGCCTGACGCTGGTCCATCCCTTCAGCGATCCTCATGTGATCGCGGGACAGGGTACGGTCGGCCTGGAAATGCTGCAGGATGGGCCGCAGCTTGATTTGGTGATCGCCGGCGTGGGCGGCGGCGGACTGATCAGTGGCATCGCAACTGCATTTGCGCACATGTCGCCATCGACGACCATCATCGGCGTGCAGTCGGAACTCTATCCGTCGATGGCGTTCGCGCTCGATGGCCGAACCGATCAACGAGTTCGCGGTGGAACATCGGTTGCCGAGGGGATCGCCGTTGCCACCGCTGACGACCTGACGCTGAGACATATTCGTCAGTTCGTCAGCGACGTGATGGTCGTGCCCGAGCAGACGATCGAGGACGCTGTCGCGCTGCTTCTCCAGATTGAGAAGTCGTTGTGCGAGGGCGCCGGTGCGGCAGGCCTTGCCGCCGTTCTCGCTGAGCCCGATCGCTTTCGGGGCAAGCGCGTCGGGCTGGTGTTGTCCGGAGGCAATATCGACACTCGCGTGCTGATATCGGTGCTGCGGCGCCATCTTGCCCGCGGAGGGCAACTGGTCCGCCTTACGATCAGCGCGCTGGACAATGCAGGAGGACTGGGAGCCATAGCCACGCTCATCGGAGCCGCGGGGGGCAACATTCTTGACGTCCATCACGAGCGGATTTTCGGGGGTGCGACGGCGCGCGTTACCGATGTCGCCATCGACGTCGAACTCTCCGATCCGCACGACCTCGATGCTCTCGTGCGGAACATCAGCGACGCCGGATATCCGGTCTCGCTCGCTCCCTAATCCATCTGTCATCGAGCGCATGCTCGCAGACGCACGACAGGACTTCCTTATGCCCACGGCCAGCGCGCAAACCGATTCAGCCAGAATTGCAAACCTCCAAGCCTTGGACGAGCGGCTGCTGTGGCTGTCGTCCTGGATGATCCACAATGCCAATCACCTTCGGCCCAAGCGCGACGGGTTGAAGGTCGGTGGCCATCAGGCCAGCTGCGCGTCGATGACCGCGATCATGGCGGCGCTCTACTTTCACGCCCTGCGTCCGCAGGACAAGGTGGCGGTCAAGCCGCATGCAGGGCCGGTGCTGCATGCCATCCACTATCTGCTCGGTAATCAGACGCTCGAGCGCATGCAGAAATTCCGTGGCCTGGGCGGGGTGCAGAGCTATCCCAGCCGTACCAAGGACAAGATCCCGGTCGACTTCTCCACGGGCTCTGTCGGCCTCGGCGTCGCGGTCACGGCCTTCACGTCGCTGGTCCAGGATTATCTTATCGCGCATGGGCAGGTGCGGGAGGAAGATGCCGGCCGCATGATCGCGCTGATGGGCGATGCGGAGCTGGATGAGGGCAATATCTACGAATGCTTGATCGAGGGCTATAAGCACGATCTCAGGAATTGCTGGTGGATCGTCGACTATAACCGCCAGTCGCTCGACGCGACCACGGCCGACCGGATGTTCCGCCGCTTCGACGATATCTTCGAGACCTGCGGCTGGCGCGTCGTCACGCTCAAATATGGCAAGATGCAGCAGGCCGCCTTCGCACGGCCTGGTGGCAAGGCGCTGGAAGAATGGATCGACAGCTGCCCCAATGCCGAGTTCGCCGCGCTCACTTATCAAGGCGGCGCTACTTGGCGCGCACGGCTGATCGCCGAGATCGGCACGAAGCCGAACGTGAAGAAACTGCTCGACGGCTATGACGACGAGGCGCTGGGGCGGTTGATGACCAATCTTGGCGGCCATTGCATAGAGAGCCTGACCGAGGCGTTCGATGGCGCGCAGGACGACCGGCCGACCTTGTTCATTGCCTATACGGTGAAGGGCCATGGCCTACCGCTTGCCGGCCACAAGGACAATCATTCGGGCATGATGAACCCCGCCCAGATGGAGCAGTTTCGCACCAGCCTGGGCATCAGCGAAGGCGAGGAATGGGAGCCCTGGGGCGGCCTTGGCGACAATATCGCCACCGAACTTAAGGCGTTCGTCGCGAACAGTCCGATCGCGCGCGTAAAGTCGGAGCCGGTAGCGCCGGCCGTCGCCGTTCCGGCGATCCCTGCACCCGACGGCGCGGAACAATCGACGCAGGCCGCCTTCGGTCGCATTCTGCTCGACCTCGCCAAGTCCGGCGAGGAGCTGGCCGACCGCATCGTGACCACCGCGCCCGACGTGACCCAGACCACCAACCTTGGCGCCTTCGTCAACCAGCGTGGCCTGTTCCGACGGCAGGAACTGGCTGACGTGTTCCACAAGGCCAAGATCCCGTCCGCGCAGAAATGGGCGCAGCATGCTGCCGGCCAGCACATCGAGCTGGGCATCGCGGAGAACAACTTCTTCATCATGCTCGCCTCGCTGGGCCTCGCCGCACCGCATTTCGGGACGCGGCTGCTGCCGGTCGGCACCGTCTACGATCCGTTCATTGCGCGAGGTCTCGATGCGCTGAACTACGGCTGCTACTCGGACTCGCGCTTCCTCCTGGTGGGCACTCCATCGGGGATTACACTGGCTGCCGAGGGCGGCGCCCACCAGTCGATCAACACGCCCTTGATCGGCATGGGTCAGCCCAATCTCACCTATTTCGAGCCCGCTTATGCCGATGAGCTGGCCGCAATGATGGCCTATGCCTTCGATCATTTGCAGCGGCCGGATGGCAGCTCGGTCTATCTGCGCCTGACGACGCGCTCTATCCCGCAAGTCGCGCGCGAGGATGACAGCTGGAAGGCCGATGCGCTGATGGGCGGCTACTGGCTGCGGCGGCCGACCGAGGGTGCGGAGGCCGCTATCGTGTTCACCGGGATGGTCGCGCCCGAGGCCTTGGCGGCCTGGGAGCAGATCGCGGAGGACATTCCCGGCATCGGCCTCCTCAACGTCACCTCGCCCGATCTGCTGCATCGCGGCTGGTCGGCGCGTCGTGCTGCCCGCTGGACCGATGAACCGGTCGCCCCCTGCCATGCCGAAGCATTGCTCTCCGCGCTCGCGCCGGGCGCGGGCCTGGTGACGGTCCTCGACGGGTCGCCCGCCGCGCTGTCCTGGCTCGGGGGCGTCAAGGGTATGCGAGTCAGTCCGCTCGGCACCGACCGCTTCGGGCAGACCGGCGACCTACTGGACCTTTATCACACCTATCGGCTCGACAGCGACGCCATCGTCGAAGCGGCCGCCGAACTGTTCCTGGGAAACTGACATGGCCATCGAACTGAAGATGCCGGCGCTGTCGCCGACGATGGAAAAAGGCACGCTCGCCAAATGGCTGGTGAAGCCCGGCGATATGGTGAAGCCTGGCGATCTCCTTGCCGAAATCGAGACCGACAAGGCCACCATGGAGTTCGAGGCAGTCGACGAGGGGCAGGTCGCCAGCCTCGTCGTTCCCGAAGGAACGGCAGACGTCCTGGTCGGCACCGTCATCGCGTTGCTTGGCGAGAGCGGAGAGGCCGACCCTGAACCTGTTCTCGAGGAAGCCGAGCCCGCCATCGCCGGGCCGGTCGAGGCCGCGCCCACACCCTCCGATCCGGCGCCGACCCCGCCGCGACCTGCGCCTGAGGCGGCCGCACCACGTACCCGCCTGTCGCCCGCCGAACGAGTGAAAGTCAGCCCGCTTGCCCTGCGCATTGCCGAGGCCAAAGGCATCGATCTCAACGCCATCAAGGGCACCGGCCCCAATGGCCGGATCGTCCGCGCCGATCTCGGCATCGGGCCGCTCGTCGCGCCCCGGCACGATCCCGTGCCGCAGGCGATCACTGCCGCGGCGGCAACGGTCATCGCCCCGCCGCCCGCCGGCGTGCCGGTCGAGACGGTCAAGCTCAGCTCGATGCGCAGGACAATCGCCCGGCGCCTGACGGAATCCAAGCAGAACGTTCCCCACTTCTACCTGACCGCGCGCTGCAACCTCAATGCGCTCGTCAAGCTGCGCGGCGAGCTGAACGCCAGCCTCGCACCGCGTGGCATCAAGCTCAGCGTCAACGACATGCTGATCAAGGCCCTGGCACTCGCGCTGGTCGAGGTGCCGGACGCGAATGTCCAGTTTGGAGGCGAGGATCTGCATCGCTTCGGCCGGGTCGACATTTCAATGGCCGTCGCGATCGAAGGCGGTCTCATCACGCCCGTCATCAAGGGTGCGGATACGCTGTCGCTGTCGGCCATTGCGACTCAGGCGAAGGCGCTCGCCGCCAAGGCTCGCGACGGCAGGCTCACGCCCGAGGAGTACCAGGGTGGCACGGTGTCCATCTCCAACCTTGGTATGTTCGGCATCGACGAGATGTTCCCGGTCATCAACCCGCCCCAGGCCTTGATCCTCGGCGTGGGCGCCGGCGTCGAGCAGCCCTGGAAGGTGGACGGCGCGATCGCCCTCGCGACCATCGTCGCGCTGACCGCCAGCTTTGATCATCGCGCGATCGACGGTGCCGTGGCCGCGCAATTCATGGCCGCGCTTCGCGGGCTGGTCGAAGAGCCGGTGCGCTTGTTGGCGTGAGCTCTTTTGGCTCCAGGAGGAGATTGCCCAGATGCAGGAAGGAGTGTCGAGGGGATGACTGAGCAGAGCGACGCGGTCCAGCCGGTGATTGGCTCTGCGTGCGAGGATGTGCGCAGGCCAGGCGTCTCACCAGCCGCAATCCGGGCTTTTGCTGGGGGCATCGGGAGTGCCGCGATCGTGGCCGCCCTGATCTTTGCCAAGCGGTCGACGGCCGGGGGCTCGGCGCGTCGTGATCAGGGAGGCGACGCTTCGTGACCCTTCCGGGTCTACGTCGTCTCCTTCGGTAATATCGTCGATCGGCGCGAACCGGCAGCCGGACATCGGAGGCACTTCGCAACCTCCTTCGAAAGCAGCATCAGGGCGGATTGCAGGCCATCGAGCGAACTTCATTACGATGAATGAATGCGGGGGGAGAAGGACATGATCGCATGGTCCCTAACCCTGTTTTTGGGCAGAGCCTCGGCCATCTTGCTTTGACCAGCGGCGTTGTCGACGCCCTTCGTTCCGTCGACAAGCAGGACGCCCTTGTCACGCTGATGGAAGCCATCTCCCGCGAATTAGGATTTCGCTATTATGCTCTGGCTCACCACGACGATCTTCGCGAGAAGCGACCCGATCGCGTCGATCTGACAGATTATCCTGCGATCATCATCGATCATCTCGTCGGCCAGCACCGCTACCGCCGCGACCCAGTCATTAGAGGCTGCCTCTTTGCTGGAGGTGCGTTTCTCTGGTCCGAACTGCATCAGATCGTTCACCTGGACCGGCAGGATCGCATCAGCCTGGAGCGAGGCGCACGGGAGGGGCTGAACGAGGGAATCACGGTTCCCTACATCAGGCTCGGTGAACGCATGGGATCCTGCACCTTTGCGGGAATGCGATGCCCCGAGCGCGCGCATGTCTATCTCGGCGCGGCACAGATAATCGGAATATTCGGATTTCAGGCTGCAAGGCGGTTACTCGGCGCCGCGCCTTCCGCTGTGCCCAGCCAGATAAAGCTGCATCCGCGCCCGCGAGACTGCGTAATTCTCGCGGGTCGAGGTTATTCCAACAAGCAGATCGCCCGTGCCCTGGGGCTCACACCGCGCACCGTAGATGGGTATTTTACCGAGGCTCGCCGCCTCTTCGGCGCGCACGACCGTACCGAGTTAGTGGTCAGTGCCGTCCTCGCCGGTGAGGTCGGACTGGACGAACTGACGCCCCGTCAACCCGAGTAATCGCTCGGTCTATTTCGAGAGCGCTGCCGCTGCTTCCCTCGTGCACGAGACCACGACCGGGAGCACCCCAATGATTCACATAGTCGATAACCGTCTGGCACCGGCGAACCTGCCGTTGCTCCAATCCATGTTCGCCGACCGCAAGCGCCTCTTCGTCGACCTGTTCGGCTGGGACGTGCCGGTAGTGGATGGCGAGTACGAGATCGACCAGTTCGATGATAACCACACGGTCTATGTGATCGCCGTCGACACGAACGGCGAGCACGAGGCGTCGATCCGCCTCTGCCCGAGCGTGCGGCCCCACATGCTCGGCGCTCTTTTCCCTCATCTCTGCCCGCTGGGCGTGCCGGCCGACGAGACGACTTGGGAAACCACGCGGCTTTGCCTACCGCAGCGCCACGGCGCCCTGCGGCGCCGTGAACTGCGCAACGCCCTGTTCTCGGCAGTGATCGATTTTGCTCTTTCGCGCGGTATCGAGCGCCTGACCGGCATCATCCCGGCTCCTTTCCGCAAGGAGCTGCTGGCGATGGGCTGGCAGGCCGAACCGCTTGGCCCGGCGGTCAATATTCCCGGCGGGCCGATCGGCGCATTCATGGTGCATGTCCGGCCCGATACGCCGGAGCGGCTGCGCTGGACCGGCATCTATACCGACCGCGCGGAAAGGATGGCGGCGTGAGCTGGGCGTCCAATCGCCAGGCCGCCACGCTCGCGCGCGATGGCTGGTGTGTTCTCCGGCAGGCGATCGAGCCCGCGGTTCTCGCCGGCATCGAGGCGAACCTCGACGCGCGCTTCGCGGCGACCCCGCTGTGCCAGGGCGCCTTCTATGGCGCGCGGTCCAAGCGCTTCGGCTCGCTGCTGACCCGCGCCCAAGGGGTTGATCTGCTGGTGATGCACCCTTTGATCATCGAACTCGTCGAGCAGATGCTGCTACCCTGGTGCGAGCGGATCGCGCTCAATCTCACGCAGGCGATCGAAATCCATCCAGGCGCATTACCGCAGCTGCCGCATCGCGATCAGGACATGTGGCAAGGCCCCAAGGGCAGCCTTGAATATCTCGTCAACGTCATGTGGCCGTTGACGGCCTTCACCCGTGAGAATGGCGGCACCCGGCTCTGGACCGGAAGTCATTTTGATCAGGACGTTCCCGTTCTGGCGGAAGAGGACTCAGTCGTGCCGATGGTGTCGCCTGGCGATGCGTTGGTCTTCCTCGGCTCGACCTTGCACGGTGGCGGTGGCAACGTCAGCTCCGCGCCGCGGCGCGGGATCGTCATCAGCTACTGCCTCGGTTGGCTGAAACCCTTCGAACTGCAATGGCTGGTCTATCCACCGCAGATCGCCGGGCGCTTCTCGCCTGAGCTTGCAGCACTTGTCGGTTACGCTCAGCACCGGCCGAACCTCGGCAATGTCGAAGGACAGTGCCCGTCGGTCCTGCTTGGCGATCAGGTGCCCGAGCACCTGCCGGCGATCGACGCGCTTCGCCCCGACCAAGCCGAAGCTGCCGAGTTGTTCGTCCGGTCGCAGATGGGCGAGCTCGGCTGAGGCGATCATGGCCACGCCGGATCCTGATGCATTCGAGGCGATCGCGAAACGCGGCCGATCGGCGCTGGCCTGGGAGGTGCTGAGACGGGACCCCGCCTATCGCGCCGACCAGGCCAGTGCTGTTACATCTGGTCTGCAGGCCGGTGCCGCGTTCGTGTCGCGCTGGGGGCTGCACTTTCGCTGAGGATCCGGCGCACAGCTGCGCCTTCGCCCGGCCGATGTGGTCGGCGGCCGTCGATGCGCGTGTGCTCGCGGCGCGCGCCGCGCCGGCTTCCAATCGGGGCCAAATAGGCCGGCCCGTGCTTGGGCCGGTCGCGCGCAGGCTGCGCTCGGCACAGGTCGAGCATCTCCTGATCGATCGTAGTGAATTCATCCGGATCGACCTCGTCGGCGCTTCCTCCATAGACGAACCGTTCGTCCTCCATTTCGATCTGGCCGATGACGAATGGCTTGATGAGCGCGTGACCATGATCCGCGCTCTGCGCGGCCCGGGTCCGGCCCGGTGCCATCTCCAGCTCGCGCGCCGCCTGCTATGCCTGCACGCCATCGACGCCCGCGATGCCGGAGCGAGCCTGAAGGACATCGCCGATCATGTGCTCGGACCTGGTGACTGGCCCGGCGATGGCGACCATCGCAAGTCGAAGGTCCGGCGAATGATTGCCGAGGGTGATCGGATGTGTCGCGAAGGGCCTCGCGCGATTCTTCGCGGCAGATCTAGCCCTTGGGGTCATTCAACGCCGTTTCATCGAAAAAATCGCGAGGATGCAGGCTAAGAGCTTCGCTCAATCCCCAAAGGCTGTGCAACGTGATGTTTTGCTCGCCGCGCTCGATTGCCCCAATGTACGCGCGATCAACGCCCATTTTCTCTGCCACGGCTTCTTGGCTCAGATGGACGGCTCGACGCCTTCGCAGGACATTTGCCCCCACAAGTTTTTTGATGTCCATCCCGAGGTTAGAGGACATCCGGGTATTTTGATGCTACGTATTATAATACGCGGAGGGTCTTGGGATTGATCGGGAAAGGGCGACTGTGAGCAGCGTCAGCAAATGCGCTCCAAGCGGCAACCAGGTGGTAGAATACGACCGTCGCAACCTAGCACTCTACGCTGCATTGCTCGAAGCCGACGATTCTGGACGTGATTGGCGAGAGGCCGCAACCTCTATCATGCTCCTCGACGTGAACCAGTGCGACGCCGAAGCCTGCTGGCGATCACATCTCGAGCGCGCCCGATGGATCGTTGGCGAAGGTCTCGCGACGGCGCTCGTCGCGTTCAATACGCGGGTTGTGCAGTAGTTCAGCCAGGTATTGCGCCTCGCACCACGGTGCGACCGCGCTCTACTTCGACCGCGTCCACGCGGTCTTCGCCGAGCCCCTGACGGGTCTCGGCCTTTCGGTCACGATCGCTGGCGTGATTAATGACGCCGCGCAGACGCGCGCCGGTGTTACTTGTGCCTCTCCCGTTGCGGCGGGTGCGAGCGGCGCTCCCGGCTAGGCCCGTCGCGGCCTGCGGCAACCCCGACGCTGCGCTTGGGGTGCTTCACTATCGTTCCGCCCTACGGTGCCGCCGGCCGCTGGAGCCGGGCCTCTTGGTCGCTCTTTGCCGCCCACCCCCGCCTTCGCGGGGAGGCTTTGTGCTTTTTGGGGGGCGTGGAGGAAAGCCATGCATGAAGCCGCCAGCCGCCTTTCCCGTCGCAAAGGTGCGGGCGATGATCGCCAGACCAAGAACCGGGTGAGCCTCTATGACGAGGTGACTGCGCGGATCATTTCCGAGCTTGAGGCCGGGCGTCTCCCTTGGGTCCAGCCGTGGGGCGCGAGCGAAGGGACCGGCCCCGGATTGCCGCGCAATGCGCTGACCGCGCGCAACTATTCAGGCGTGAATGTCCTGATCCTGTGGGGCGAAGTGATCGCGCACGGCTGGCCGTCGCAATCTTGGCTGACCTTCCGGCAGGCGCAGGAAGCGGGTGGATGCGTCCGCAAGGGCGAGCATGGCGTGACCGTCGTCTATGTCGACCGCTTCACGCCCGAGGCGGAGAAGGAACGCGCCTCGCGCGACGGCGACGAGGCAAAGGCAGTGCCGTTCCTCAAGCGCTTCACCGTCTTCAATGTCGCGCAGTGCGAGGGCCTTCGCTCGGGGCTGGCGTCCGATCCCGCGCCGCTGCCCGAGCGCGAAATCGTGCCGGTTGCCGAGGAGGTGATCGCCGCTTCAGGCGTGGATTTCCGCATCGGCGGGACGCGCGCCTTCTATGTCCCCTCGCTCGATTTCGTGCAGGTGCCGCCGCAGCCCGCGTTTTTCGAGCATATCAACTATTACCGCACCTGCCTGCACGAGCTGACCCACGCGACCGGATCGCCCAAGCGGCTGAACCGCGACCTGATCAACAGCTTCGGCAGCAAGGACTATGCCCGCGAGGAACTCATTGCCGAGATGGGTTCGGCCTTCCTCTGCGCCGCGCTCGGCATCATGCCGACCGTGCGCCATGCCGATTATATCGGTTCGTGGCTGGAGGTGCTGCGCGAGGACAATCGCGCGATCTTCCGCGCGGCCAGCGCCGCGACCAAGGCCGCCGACTGGTTGCTCGCGCGCCACCGCGAGGCACAGGAAGGGAGGATCGCGGCATGATCCCCCTCACCGACGAATTGCGCCAGACGCTGCGCACCAACGCAGTCCTTCGCGAAATGCACGCCCGTCGTGAATTGCCGGAGCCCGACCCCTGCCCGGTGGTCAAATTTTTCAATCCGCTCAGTGCGGCGACATGGCTCGCAACCGAACTCGACCGCGATGGCGACACCCTTTTCGGGCTGGCCGACCTCGGCTTCGGGTGCCCGGAGCTTGGTTCGTTCAGCCTGTCTGAGATCGGGGCCGTTCGCCTGCCTTACGGTCTGTGGATCGAACGTGACCTGTCGTTCGAGAGCGCATTCCCGCTGTCGGTCTGGTCCGAATGGGCACGCCGCGCGGGTTCGATCCTGTGGGCTGAATCCCTGTTGCGCCGCGCCGCCTAGAGCGGCGCGGACCCCGAGCTTCCGCCGAACGGCGGATGACGCTGGCGGCCGTTCGCCGCCGATTAAAACCGGTCCGCCAACCCCGGAAAGAGCGACGGACCGGCACTCACAAGGAGTTGTGCCATGACACTCGTTTTCATCGATCAAGACAAGCTGTCCGTCAGCAAAACCAACATGCGTTATGGCAAGAAAGCCCCCGATGTAACCGACATCCTGCCGACCGTGCGCAAGCGCGGTGTCATCCAGACGCTTCTGGTCCGCCCCGATTGTCAGGACGGTCATTTTGAGATCGTCGCGGGATCGCGGCGCTTCCACGCCGCCCGGATCGTCGCGCAGGAAACCGGTGAGGCCGAGCCGCTGCCGTGCCGCATCCTCGCCGAAACCGACGATGCCGCCGCCATCGAGGCGTCGATGATCGAGAACCTTGCCCGGCTCGATGCCGACGAGGTCACCCAATGGGAAACCTTCACCCGGCTGGTGAAGGAGGGCCGCGATGTTGTCGACATCGCCGCGACCTTCGGGCTTCCCGACCTGACGATCGCGCGGGTGCTCGCGCTCGGCAACCTGCTGCCGCGCGTCCGGAGCCTCTATGCGGCGGAGAAGATCGACCGCGCCACCGTCCGCCACCTGACTCTTGCCAGCAAGAGCCAGCAGCGGGCTTGGCTGGCGCTGTTCGACGACCCCGACACCTATGTCCCGACCGGCCACCAGTTGAAGGCGTGGCTGTTCGGCGGGCAGTCGATCCCGGCCCGCTTCGCATTGTTCGACCTCGACGGCTTCAAGGGCGCGACCGTCGCCGACCTGTTCGGCGACGACCGCTATTTCGCCGATGCCGACGCCTTCTGGACCGCGCAGAACGAGGCCATCGAGGCCCGCCGAGCGGCCTATCTGGAGGAAGGCTGGAGCGATGTCGTGATCGTCCCCGCGTCCGAACATTTCCATTCGTGGGAATATGAGAAGGCCCCGAAGCGCAAGGGCGGGCGCGTCTATGTCGATGTCCGTTCGACCGGCGAGGTCACCTTCCACGAGGGTTATCTGTCCGCCAAGGAAGCCCGGCGCGCCGCGCGCGGCGATGGTCCGGAACCCGCGAAACTGGCACGGCCCGAGGTCACATCGACGATGCAGACCTATCTCGACCTGCACCGTCACGCCGCCGTGCGCGCCGCCCTGCTCGGTCATCCCGGCATCGCTTTGCGCCTGATGGTCGCCCACGCCATCGGCGGATCGCATCTGTGGCGGGTGTCGCCCGAACCGCAGGCGACGCGCAACGACGAGGTCCGCGAAAGCCTCGAAACCTGTCGCGGCGAGACGCTGTTCGACGAGCGCCGCCGCGCGGTGCTTGGCGTTCTCGACTTCTCGTCCGAGGAGCCGACCGTCACCGGCGGCAACGGCGACGACTATGGCGTGGCGGGCATCTTCCTGCGCCTGATCGACCTTCCCGACGCCATCGTCATGGAGATCATCACGGTCGTCATGGGCGAGACGCTGGCCAGCGGCAGCGCCGCCGTCGCGGCTGCGGGCACGCAGATCGACGTTGACATGGCCGACTGGTGGCAGGCTGACGCGGCGTTCTTCGATCTGATCCGCGACAAGGATGTGCTGACCCGGATCGTCGCCGAAGTGGCGGGCGAGACGGTCGCCACGGCGAATGCGGGAGAGAAGACCAAGACCTTGAAGCGCATCGTCCGCGATCATCTCGACGGCGCGGACGGGCGCACCAAGGTCGAGCGGTGGGTGCCGAAATGGCTGGGCTTCCCGGCATCGGCCTATACCAGCCGAGGCGGCGTGGGCACCGTCGCCGCCCACGCCAAGGTCGAGGCGGCGCGGATCCCCGAGCCGGACCCCGATGCCGATCAGGAGCCGTTCGCGCAGGCCGCGTGATCCTCGCGGGCGGGGGAAACCCCGCCCGCACCCGGACCCTCAAAATCCGGCCGCGCGCCCCCGCCGTTCCGGCGTCGGCGCGCGGTTTTTCTTAGAATGCCGGCGGCCCCATGGCGGCCTGACCCTCGGCCGCCACGTCGCCGGCCACATCGGCATCGGCATCCTCGGCGAGCCACTCTTCATAGTCCTCGTCGCCGGGATCGAACTCGATCTCGCCGAAATCCACCTCGTCGATGGCTTCGACAACCTCAACTTCCTCCGCTTCGAGTTCGGCCGGATCGCCCGCGAGGTCCCCCCCGAGCGTCAGCAGAAAAGCGCCGTCGAACTCGACAGTGGTCTCGACCGACTGGCCGCCCATACCAACATATTCCTTGTCGATGCTATCCCACACCGAGAGCGAAAAATCGGCTCGAGCCGTTGCCTTCATCTCCGCGCCGATGCGCGCGACGACCTGGTTGCTGCCCATTCGAACGATCGTGATGTCGTAGCCGTCGCCATCCTTGATCAACGTGTAGGATTCATATTCCAGCTCGGCGCTGTCCAACTCGAGATAGAAAGCCCCGCCGCCCTCGCCATGAATGGGCCAACCCGGCAACCCTCGGCGCAGGCCCTCTTCGATGGCACCAGCGATTTCGGGAAGGCCGCCGGCCTCGACCGCTTCGAGGATCGCGCCCACGCGGGCCGATGCCTCCTCGGCATGCTCCTGCACGATCTGGAGCGCCTTGGCGAAGTCCGGCTCGACATCGATCACGTCGCAATTCGCCGCAAAATCGACCCAGCCCTTGTCCTTTGACACGGCAAGCACCTTCTTGCCCGATTTCGTCGCCCAGGCCTCGATCGCCAGCAATGCGATCGCATCCGGGAATTCGCTCTTCTTCGCGCCCGTCGCATCGAACGGCGGGGAGGCCGAGAAATATCCGCGAACAAGCGCGTCCATCGACGCCAGCTTCACCGGGATCGTTGTCGCACCGGTATCGTCGAAATACTTCTTGAGCCGGGCGCCGGCGACGTCGCGCGGATCACCTAGCGCTTGCACTTTCGCCTTCAGTTCGGCGGCCGCATCGCCCTCTGTCAACTGCACTTCCTCGGCGCGCGCCGCCAGGCTGACCAGCGTGTCCCTGACCTTTTTCACCTGCAGGTTGAGGTGCTTTCGGATTTCCCGCACGACGATCTCGGACAGGATGAGGTCGATCTGGCCGTCCTTGAACTGCGTCAGCTGCCCGAGCAGGCCGCCCTCCAGATTGAGGCCGCCCTCGATTGCCAGGTTTGTGTCGATCGTAAATGCGTCATAGGCCATTTCTATGTCGTAGCACGAAAATCGCCTTCGATCGCGCCATCGCGCCGAGGGCGCTTTCCGTCCTGTTCGCGCCACCTCCTTCATGAAATGCCGTCCGACACGGACCTCTTTCACGGCGGGTCTGGCGGGGTTCCGGCGGTCCCGCAATGGCGTCGCCGACCTTCTTCCCCGGCTCGGTTCCCTCGCCTTCCTCGCGAGGCAAGAAGCCCGGCTTTGGCCGTCCTCCGCTGCGCTGCGGCCCTGCGGGTGCGGAACCGTCCTCCGCCCGCCTGATCGACCGCCTGTCGAGGCCGCATCGGGCGACATCGCATCACTTGAAGGAGGTTTATAATGGCACAGATCGGTAGCTTCACCCGCGGCGAAAACGGCGTCTACACCGGCGAAATCCGGACCCTGACGCTTCGCGTCAAGGCGACCATCCGCCCCTGCGAACGCGACAATGAGAAGGCGCCCGACCACCGGGTCAGCGCATCGGGCGTCGAGTTCGGGGCGGCCTGGACCAAGACGGCGCGCGAGACCGGCGCGGAATATCTGAGCCTCAAGCTCGACGATCCGTCGTTCCCGGCTCCGATCTACGCGACGCTCAGCCAGGGCGATGACGGCGAGCACAAGCTCATCTGGTCGCGCTGAACCGGATGCCCCGCGCGCCACCGCGCGCGGGGCACGAGCGGTGAGCCGGATTTGCCATAGCTCGCGAGAGAC
>Ga0105239_10002240_pt1 | contig 24750 bp, 20 predicted proteins | sample KBSC44metaG_FD_92761 | JGI IMG/M metagenome (GOLD analysis project Ga0105239, IMG submission 92761) | Corn rhizosphere microbial communities from Kellogg Biological Station, Michigan, USA - KBS C4-4 metaG | ecosystem: Host-associated > Plants > Roots > Rhizosphere > Soil | place: Michigan, USA...
CGAACAGCTTCGACAGCACGGTCGTGATCGCCGCCGTCAAGGTCGTCTTGCCGTGGTCCACGTGCCCGATCGTGCCCACGTTCACGTGGGGCTTGGTGCGTTCGAACTTGCCTTTTGCCATTTCTCGCTCCTAACGGTCCCGCTGGCGGGGAAACAAACTTCTCAAACTCTTGGTGCCCATGGCGCGGATCGAACGCGCGACCTCTCCCTTACCAAGGGAGTGCTCTACCACTGAGCCACATGGGCAATCAGCACTGGTTTGGGAACTTCGGTTCACAAAACACTGCCGACGACGGGGACAAACGATGGAGCGGGAGACGAGACTCGAACTCGCGACATTTTGCTTGGAAGGCAAAAGCTCTACCAACTGAGCTACTCCCGCGCGAAAAACCTCTAACATCGGCCGGCCGACCTCACCGCGCTCGCCCTACCGCTTGCAATCACCACTTGCTCTACGCTGGTGGAGGGGGCTGGATTCGAACCAGCGTACTCGTAAGAGGGCAGATTTACAGTCTGCTGCCATTAACCACTCGGCCACCCCTCCGGCGAGCCTGCGACTATAGCACGAACCAGGGGTTCGGTCCGCAGCGAAGCGTCGGCGCGAACGCTGCGGACAGTGTATGACGTGGCTCGCAGGGCACTATCTCACCCGGAAATCCGCCACCAGTCGACCTTCTCCGCAGTACGGGCGAAATGGCTGCCGTCGGCCATGAAGTCGCGCTTGAAATCGTAGGACGGGTGGCGCGTTCGCCACACCGGGGGCGATGCACCGGGCGGCAGCGCCTCGGCAAAGAAACGCTGGGCCTGCCCCCCCCACAGCAAGAACGTCGGTTGCTCAATCTCGCACAGAGTCTTGACAATCTGGGATGTGAGCGCAAGCCAACCTACATCCAGATGGCTGCCTGCCTTGCCGATTTCAACCGTCAACGCCGGATTCAGCAGCAAAACGCCTTGTTCGGCCCAGGCGTCGAGGCGCCATTCGGCGGGCGGGGTCCAGCCGGGCTTGTCTTGCGCCAGCACCTCGAAGATGCGCGCCAGCGAGCGCGGCTTGCCACGCCCGGCGGAGAAGGCGAGGCCGTCGGCATGGCCCGCGGTCGGGTACGGATCCTGGCCGAAGACGACGACCTTGACCGCCCCGGGCGGGACGAGGCGCAGCGCGCGAAAAGGATCCGGCGGGCCGATCGGCTTGTCGCCGGAAACGGCGCGGATGTTGGCAACGACCGCCGCCTCCGCGGCGGGTGTCCAGCCGGGCAGGCGCTCGCGCCAGGCGGCCGGCAGCGAGGCGAACACCGCCGGCAGGTCGCCGGCCGTCATGCGAACAGGCTGGCCAGCGCCGCACCCGGGTCGGGCGCGCGCATGAAGGCCTCGCCGACGAGAAAGCCATGCACCCCGGCTTCGCGCATGCGCTGCACGTCGGCGCGGCCGAGAATGCCGGATTCGGTGACCAGCAGGCGATCGCGCGGGACACGCTGGAGCAGGCCGAGCGTGGTGTCCAGCGTCACTTCGAAGCTGCGCAGGTTGCGGTTGTTGATGCCGAGCAGCGGCGTCTTCAGACGCAGCGCGCGGTCCAGCTCGCGGCCGTCGTGCACCTCGACCAACACCGAGAGGCCGAGCGCCATCGCGCAGGCCTCGAGATCGGCCATGCGCGCATCGTCGAGGCAGGCGGCGATCAGCAGGATGCAATCGGCCCCCATCGCACGCGCTTCGAAGACCTGGTAGTCGTCGACCATGAAATCCTTGCGTAGCACCGGCAGGCCGCAGGCGGCGCGCGCTTGCACGAGGTAGTCGGCCGAGCCCTGGAAGAACTGGCGATCGGTCAGCACGCTGAGGCAGGCCGCGCCGCCGCGCTCGTAGCTGGCAGCTATCTCAGCCGGCACGAAATGCTCGCGCAGCACACCCTTGCTCGGGCTCGCCTTTTTCACTTCAGCGATCACGGCGGCGTGGCCGGCGGCCATCTTGTCGCGCATCGCGCCGGCGAAGTCGCGCCCGTCGCGCCGGCCCTCGGCCTCTTCGCGCAGCGAAGCCAGGCTGCGCTGCCGGCGCACCGCGGCGATCTCTTCGTGCTTGACCGCGACGATGCGGGTGAGGATGTCGTCCATCGCGCTCAGCCCTTGGCCTTGAACTGCTGCGTGAAGCGCACGAAAGCCTCGAGCTTGGCGCGCGCCGCGCCGCTTGCCAGCGTCTCGCGCGCGAGCTGCACCCCGTCGCGGATCGATTCGACCCTGTTGGCCGCGTACAGCGAGGCCCCGGCGTTGAGCATGACGATGTCGCGCGCGGCGCCGTCCTTGTTCTCCAGCGCGGCGAGCAGCATCGCGCGCGATTCCTCGGCGCCGCTGACCTTCAGGCTGCGGTTCGAGACCATCGGCAGCCCGAAGTCCTCCGGGTGGATCTCGTACTCGCGCACTTCGCCGTTCTTCAGCTCGCCGACCAGCGTGGCCGCGCCGAGCGAGACCTCGTCCATGCCGTCCTTGCCGTAGACCACGACCGCATGCTCGGTGCCGAGGCGCTGCAGCACGCGCACCTGGATGCCGACCAGATCGGGATGGAACACGCCCATCAGGATGTTCGGCGCACCGGCCGGATTCGTCAGCGGGCCGAGGATGTTGAAGATCGTGCGCACGCCGAGCTCGCGCCGCACCGGCGCAATGTTCTTCATCGCCGGATGATGGTTCGGCGCGAACATGAAGCCGATGCCGGTCTCCGCCAGGCACTGCGCGATCTGCGGCGGCGTCAGCATGATGTCGGCGCCGAGAGCCTCCAGCACGTCGGCGCTGCCGCTCTTGCTGGACGCGCTGCGGCCGCCGTGTTTCGCGACCTGGGCGCCGGCCGCGGCCACGACGAACATCGAGCAGGTCGAGATGTTGAAGGTGTGCGAGCCGTCGCCGCCGGTGCCGACCACGTCGACGAGGTTGGCGGTCGAAGCCACCGGCACCTTGGTCGAGAGTTCGCGCATGACCTGCGCCGCGGCGGTGATCTCGCCGATGGTTTCCTTCTTCACGCGCAGGCCCATCAGCAGGCCGGCCGCGATCACCGGCGACATCTCGCCGGCCATGATGCGGCGCATCACGTCCAGCATCTCATCGTGGAAGATCTCGCGGTGTTCGATGACTCGCTGCAGGGCGTCGTTGTCGGTGATCATCTCGGCTCCTTGATCAAGGTGTGAAAGTTGTTCGCGGCGGCGCGCCGGCCAGCGCACGGCCGCTCCGAAGCGGCCGGCGACCCCCACGGGGGGTCGGACGCGGTACGCCGCGGCCGGGGCGGCACCATTCCCTTAGTGCATCTGCAGGAAGTTCTTCAGCATCGCGTGGCCATGCTCGGTGAGGATCGATTCCGGGTGGAATTGAACTCCTTCGAGCGGTGTCGCGGTGCCGGCCAGATCGCGGTGGCGCACGCCCATGATCTCGCCGTCTTCCGAGGTCGAGGTCACCTCCAGCACGGCCGGGCGGCTCTCGCGTTCGATCGCCAGCGAGTGGTAGCGGATCACGTCGAACTCTTTCGGCAGCCCGGCATAGACGCCATTGCCGTCTGTCGTGATGCGGCTGACCTTGCCGTGCATCTGCTTTTGCGCGCGCACGATCTTGCCGCCGAGCGCCGCGCCGATGCTCTGGTGGCCGAGGCAGACACCGAGGATCGGCAGCTTGCCGATGAAGTGCTGGATCGCGGCGACGCAGATGCCGGCCTCGGCGGGCGAGCACGGCCCGGGCGAGAGCACGAGCTGCTTCGGCTGCAGTTCGGCGATGCCTTCGAGCGTGATCTCGTCGTTGCGGAACACGCGCACCTCCTCGCCGAGTTCGCCGAAGTACTGCACCAGGTTGAACGTGAAGCTGTCGTAGTTGTCGATCATCAGCAGCATGGTCGGCTCCTTCTCAATGGGCCGGTTCGCGCCGCTGCGGCTCGGACCGATGCAGATGGGTGGTGAGCAGGTCTCGCGGCGGCGCCAGCGAGGCCTGCGAGAGGATGCGGCCCACCGCGCCGCGGTGATAGCTGCCGTGGGTGATCACGTGCGCCAGCATTTCTTCGCGCGACATGCGGCCGCGCTGGCCGTCGGTGAAGACGAAGGCGATCGGTTCGGACAACTGCTGCGGCGTGAGCGTGCCGGCGTACTGCACGTACCAGCGATCGGACTCGAGCACCGCGGCCTGCAGCGCATCGAGCGCCGGCGTTTCGGGCGTGTTCGTCGCGGAATAGCCGTGACCCCGGCCCAGCAGGTGCGCGGCAAAGATCCGGTCGACGACGAAGACATGGTTCAGCAAGCGGATCGCGGCGTGCCGTTCGTCGGCCTGCGCCACCGGATCGAGCTTGCCGACTTCGGCGAAGAACTCTTCGTTGATCGCAGCCTTGTGGCCAAAGAGCGATTCAAGCAACGTGGCGCCCATCTCAGAACCCCTCCTCGACCAGCTCGGCCGCGCGCATCAGCGCCCGCGCCTTGGCTTCGGTTTCCTTCCACTCCAGCTCGGGCACCGAGTCGGCGACGACGCCGGCTGCGGCCTGCACGTACAAGGTCTGGTCCTTGACGATGCCGGTGCGGATCGCGATCGCCACGTCCATGTCGCCGGCGAAGCTCAGGTAGCCGCAGGCGCCGCCGTAGATGCCGCGCTTCACCGGCTCGAGCTCGTCGATGACTTCCATCGCGCGCACCTTCGGCGCGCCGGTCAAGGTGCCGGCCGGGAAGGTGGCGCGCAGCACGTCGAGGCTCGAAATGCCGTCGCGCAGCAAGCCCTCGACGTTGCTCACCAGGTGCATCACGTGCGAGTAGCGCTCGACGACAAAGGGCTCGGTCACCTTGACGCTGCCGATCTTCGCGATGCGGCCGATGTCGTTGCGCGCCAGGTCGATCAGCATCAGGTGCTCGGCGCGCTCCTTCGGGTCGGCCGAGAGCTCGGCTTCGAGCGCTTTGTCGAGCTCCGGCGTCGCGCCGCGCGGGCGCGTGCCGGCGAGCGGGCGGATCGTGATCTTGTCGCCCTCGGGTGTGTGCTCCTGGCGCACCAGGATCTCGGGCGAGGCGCCGACGATCTGGAAATCGCCCATGTCGTAGAAATACATGTAGGGCGACGGGTTCAGCGAGCGCAGCGCACGGTACAGCGACAGCGGCGATTCGGTGTAGCGCTTCCTCAGCCGCTGGCCGATCTGCACCTGCATCATGTCGCCGGCGGCGATCAGCTCCTTGCTCTTCAGCACCGCGTCGATGAAGTCCTTCTTGTGGAACTCGCGCTCGATGGCATGCGACTCGCCGCGCTTCACCGCCGGCGCGGTCACGCTGTACTTCAGCTTGTCCATCAGCGCGTGCAGGCGGCGCTTGCCGCGCGAGAAAGCCTCGGGCTGCGACGGGTCGGCATAGACGATCAGGTAGAGCCGGCCCGACAGGTTGTCGATCACCGCCAGCTCTTCGCATTGCAGCAGCAGGATGTCGGGCGTATCGATGCCGCCGGGCTTTTCGGTCTTCGCCAGCTTGTGCTCGATGTGGCGCACCGCGTCGTAGCCGAAGTAGCCGGCGAGCCCGCCGCAGAAGCGCGGCAGCCCGGGGCGCAGCGCGACCTTGAAACGCTTCTGATATTCGGCGATGAAATCGAGCGCATTGCCTTCGCGCGTCTCGACCACTTCGCCTTCGGTCACGACCTCGGTCTTGAAGCCGGTGGTGCGCACCAGGGTGCGGGCCGGCAGGCCGATGAACGAATAGCGCCCGAAACGCTCGCCGCCGACGACCGATTCCAGCAGGAAGCTGTGCTTGCCCGAACCACCGGTGGCGGCGAGCTTGAGATACAGCGAGAGCGGGGTTTCCAGATCGGCGAAGGCTTCGGCGATCAGCGGGATGCGGTTGTAGCCTTCGAGCGCGAGGCTCTTGAATTCGAGTTCGGTGATCACGGGTCAGGGCCCTCCACGGCCCGGCGGGCGGCTCAGGGCGCCCGCGTGATTGATGTCCCGGGTGGCTCGGACCACCCGCAGGGCCGGCGGGTGCGGCAACGTTCAAGAAACGGAGCGGCGGCGGCCGGTGGCAAACTAGCGTGACAAGATCCAGCGACGCCAGGGCCAGGCTCCCCGGTCGTGCGACCTGATGCGACGTTGTTTGCGCGAACCGAACATCTTTCGAGTGTAGCAAAGGCTATTTCTTGGCCGCCTGCCAGGCCTTCAGCGCCGCCAGCGTCTTCTCGACGTGCTTGAACGGGTTCAGGCTCATGTAGTTGTAGGCCACGGTGCCGTTGGGGGTGATCACGTAGGAGATGCGGTTGGCGTATTCCGGCCGCGTCTCCATCGCGGCGTCGTAGGACTTGATGACGCGGCCATCGACGTCGGCCGCGACCGGGAACTTGCCCTGGCAGGCCTGCTTGGAGAATTTCGCCAGGGTGTCGACGTCGTCGCTCGAGACGCCGATCACCGTCGCCCCCAGCGCTTTGAACTGGTCCACCGACTCGGCGAACTCGTGCGCCTCGATCGAGCAGCCGACCGAAAACGCCGCCGGGTAGAAGTACAGCACCACCGGCCCCTTGGACAGCGAGGATGCCAGCGAGAATTGGAAGGGCTTGCCGTCGAGCAGCGCGGTCGCAGTAAAGTCCGGCGCCTTCTCGCCGACATCCAAGGCCGCCCAGGCAGGTGCCGCGGCCCATAGCGCTGTCACGATCAAGGCGGAAAGTCGCTTCACGATGGATTCCTTTGCACGCACGCAGTCATCTTGCCAGACGGCCCTTGGCCATTGGCAGCGTTGGGTCGTGCTGGCGATGGCGTGCCTGACGGCAGCTTTGCTGAGCGCCTGCGGCAGCCTGCCGCGCGAGGTGGCGCGCGCGCCGAGCCAGGCGCTCGCGCCCAGCCCGGAGAGCGCGCTGGTGCGCACCGCACAGGCCTCGGTGCCCTCGCCCGACGTCTCGGGCTTCCGGTTGATGCCGCTCGGCGCCTTCTCGCTCGACACCCGGCTGCAGCTCGCGCAACGCGCGCAGCGCTCGCTCGACGTGCAGTACTACGTGCTGGAAAACGACCCGACCGGCCGTTTGCTGATCCAGCGCCTGCACGCCGCCGCCGCACGCGGCGTGCGCGTGCGCCTGCTCGTCGACGACCTCTACACCGGCAACAGCCACGAGCTGCTGCGCAGCCTGGCTGCCTTCCCGAACGTGCAGGTGCGGCTCTTCAACCCGTTCTGCTGCTGGCGCCAGCGCGGGCCGATCGGCCGCTTCGCCGGTTCGATCTTCGACGTGAAGCGGCTCAATCACCGCATGCACAACAAGCTCTTCATCGCCGACAACGCGATGGCGGTCGCCGGCGGCCGCAATATCGCCGACGAATACTTCATGCGCAGCACCGCGCAGAACTTCGTCGACATGGACGCCTTCATGGTCGGCGGCGTGGTCGCCGACTTGTCGAAGATCTTCGATTCCTACTGGAACAGCGAGGTCGTCTACCCGATCGAGGCGATCGACCGCAGCGGCCTGAGCGCCGAACAGCTGCAGGAGGTCTACGGCCGCTTGATGGCCCTGACGCCGATCGCCGACCTGCCCGATCCGGACCCGGTCGATGCGCTGGGCTACGGCCCGTTGCGCGAGGAGCTGGACGGCGAGCGCATCGGCCTGGTGTGGGGCAAGTCGCGCGCCTATGCGGACCCTCCCGAGAAGCTGCTGAGCGAGACACGCGCCGCGGCCGTCGCGACCAGCCTGACGCGCGACGCGCTGATGACCTTGTGGATGGCGCAGAGCGAGCTGGTGGTCACCTCGCCCTACCTGATCCCGGGCAAGAGCGGCATGAAAGAGATCGAGCAGCTGCGCGCCCGCGGCGTGAAGATCACGATCCTGACCAACTCGCTCGCCGCGACCGACGAGCCGCTGGTGCACACCGGCTACTCGCGCTACCGATTCGAAATGCTGCAGCACGGCGTCGATCTTTATGAGCTCAGCCCGCTGCGCACGCGCAACTCGATGCGGCTCGGCATGTTCGGCTCGTCGCTCGGCCGCCTGCACGCCAAGACCGCGGTGATGGATCGCAAGCTCGTCTTCATCGGCTCGATGAATCTCGACCCGCGCTCGGAAAGCCAGAACACCGAGCTGGGCATCTTCATCGAAAGCCCGTCGCTCGCGAAGGAGCTGCTGCGCATCGTCAATATCAGCAAGCTGGAGAGCGCCTACAAGGTGCGGCTGAGCAAGGACGGCCAGCGCATCGAATGGCTGACGACCGATGAAGACAAGGAAGCGGTGCTCTACAACGAGCCCGAGTCGACCTTCCTGCTGCGCCTGCACAACCTGCTGCTGGCGCCCTTCGTGCCGGAGCAGCTGCTGTAGCTCAACCGGCGAAGAGCTGGTCGATGCGGTCGACGGTGCCGTCGACATCCACCTGCTGCACCGGCTCGCCGTGGTTGTAGCCGTAGGTGACCAGCACCACCGGGCAGCCGGCGGCGCGCGCCGCGGCAGCGTCGTTGCTCGAATCGCCGAGCATCAGCGTCTCGCGCGGCAGCGTGCCGAGCGCCTCGCAGGTGCGGATCAGCGGCAGCGGATCGGGCTTCTTGCGCTCGAACGCATCGCCGCCGAAGACCACGTCGAAGTAGCCGTCCAGTCCCTTGGCCTGCAGCAACGGGCGGGCGAAGGCGGTCGGCTTGTTGGTCAGGCAGGCCAGCTTCAGGCCACGCTCGGTGAGCCGATCCAGGCCTTCGCGCACGCCGGCGTAGACCGCCGAATGCTGGCCGTTGATCGCGAGGTAGTGGTGCTGATAGCGCGCCCAGGCCTGCTCGTAGAGGCTCGCATCGCCGCCTGATTGCAGCAGGGTGCTGGCGATCAGATGCTCCGAGCCGCGGCCGATGGTGCGCTCGATGAAGGCGCGGTCGACGCGCGGCAGGTACAGGTCATCGAGCGTCAGGCCGAGGGCGGCTTCGAAGTCGCCGAGCGTGTCGATCATCGTGCCGTCGAGGTCGACGATGGCGCCGCGCAACGCGCGCGAATCCAGAAGGCTTGAGCGCAAAGGGGTCCGGTTGAAAGCTGAGATCGGACTGGGATTCTGCATCGAGTCCGATGGACGACTCCTCAAGCCAAGCGAAACACCGCCACCGCCTCCACCAGCTGCCGCGCCTCCCGCTTCAGGCCCTCCGCCGCGGCACTCGATTCCTCCACCAGCGCCGCGTTCTGCTGCGTCACCTTGTCGAGCTGCGCCACCGCATCGCTGACCTGCCCGATGCCGCTGGTCTGCTCCTGCGTCGCGGTGCTGATCTCGCCGATCAGCTGCGTCACGCGGCCGACCTGGGCGACGATGTCTTCCATCGTGCGGCCGGCGTCGCCGGCCTGGCGCGAGCCGGTCTCGACCTTGTCGACGCTCGCCTGGATCAGGCCCTTGATCTCCTTGGCGGCCACCGCGCTGCGCTGCGCCAGGCTGCGCACTTCCGAGGCCACCACCGCGAAGCCGCGGCCCTGCTCGCCGGCACGCGCCGCTTCGACCGCGGCATTCAGCGCGAGGATGTTGGTTTGGAAGGCGATGCCGTCGATCACGCCGATGATGTCGCCGATCTTGCGGCTGGCCTGCGTGATCTCGGCCATCGTGCCGACCATCTGCCCGACCGCGATGCCGCCCTGCGAGGCCGCCGCGCTCGCGCCGTCGGCCAGCTGCGCCGCCTGGCGCGCGGTGTCCGCGTTGTTGCGCACGGTGGCGGTGATCTGCTCCATCGAAGCTGCCGTCTGCTGCAGGTTGCTGCCCTGCTCTTCGGTGCGCCGGCTCAGGTTCGCACTGCCGCTCGCGATGCGGTCCGAGCCGCCGGCAATGCCGTCGCTGCTCGAACGCACCGTGCCGACCACCGCGACCAGGCTGTCGTTCATGCGCTTCAGCGCGCCGAGCAGCTGGGCCGTTTCATCGCCGCCGCTCACCTCGATGCGCGAGCTCAGGTCGCCGGCAGCCTCGGCGATCTGCACCGCACGGCGGATCGGCTTGCCGATGGCGCGGCTGGTCAGCGTACCCAGCACCAGCATCACGCCGATCGAGACCACGATCGCGCCGAGGATGCTCAGGCGCGCCAGGTTCGCGGTGGCCTCGCTCGCGGCCTGCGTCCGGCCGGCCGCGGTCTCGATCAGGTCGCCGCAGTTTTCCATCTCGGTCTCGAGGCGCTTGAAGCCGGCCATGAAAGCGGGGATCTTCGCTTCGGCGGCGGCACGATCGCTGGCCGCCTGCTGCACCACCGCGGTGGCGCTGTCGAGATAGGCGATCAGCGCCGGACGCACCTTGTCCAGCGCCTCGCGGCTCGGTCCGTCGAGCGGCATCGTGGCGAGCTTGTCGATCGATTCGCGGAAGTCCTTGCCATGTTCGGCCAGGTCGGCGGCGATCGCCTTCTGCTCCTCGGCGTCCTTCTTGTCGCCGGCGAGCAGCGCCGCCAGCACGTCGCCGCGCAGCGCGTCATGCGCCATGTCGGCGCGCATCTGCGTCTTCAGCGCCGAGGCGTCGCCCGCGATCCGGCGCGCGGAGGCGGCCAATTGCTGCGAAGCGACGAAGCCGATGGTTCCGACAGCGAGCACGAACGCCAGCCCGAGCAGGCTCAGGGCCAGCAGTTTGCGTTGAATGGAAAACTGGAAGCGCATCATCGATCCCGGGGACGGTCAAAAACGGATGGAGAAGCCGACACCCCACTGGAAGTCGGGCGAATCGGCGGTCAGCCCGCGCGAGAACGAGGCGTCGAGCTGCAAGGACGGATTGACGAGGTAGGTGACCCCGGCGTCGAAGGTGACGACCGAACCGCCGTTCTTCTTCGCCGCGAGCTGCTGGCCGGCGATCTCGACGAAGCTGCGCCAATCGCTGCTCCACGACTTGCCGAGCGTGACCGCGAAGATGCCGGCAACGAAACGCCCGCCGTCCTCGCGCTTGTCCAGCAGCAGGCCGGGCATCACGCCGATCGAGAAGTCCTGCGGCAGCTCCCATTCGGCCACGGCGCGCAGCGAAGGCCGCAGACCCTGGCCGCGAAAGGCCGGCGAGCCGGAGTCGACGTCGAGGTGCGCCAGCCAGGCAATGCCGGGCGCGCCGGTGGCCTCGTCGCCGTCCTGCATGTGCCATTTGGCGCCGAGCGAGACATCCGAGAAGCCGCGTTCATGGACCGTCGTGCCGGCAGCCAGGTCGTGCGTGCTGCTGCGCGCGAAGCCATCGGTCTCGACACGCAGTTCGATCGCGCCGCTGACGCCGATGCGCAGCAGCGTCGGCGTGGTGCGCAGGCGAGTCTTGAGGCCATCCGCTTCGCTGCGCTCGGAAGAGAAGCCGGTCTCGATCTGCAGATGGCCATGGCCGACCACGTCGCTGGATTCGACGAAGTCGGGGCGGTCGGTGCTGATCGCCTCTTCGGCAAAGGCCGCGGGGCAGGCCAGCACGGCGCAGGAGGCGAAGGCGGCTGCGAGAGCCCTCGGGGCCAAAACGGACGGGAGCAACGGCACCTCCTTGCGGATGGATGCACTCTCGCGCGGCGCGTGGCATCTCGACTGGTCTGGCTCCCTGTCCCGTGGTTTCGGCCGGGACCGCGGCGCCTGAAGCGAGAAATGACACGAGATGACCGGCTTTGGCAGCCGTGGCGTTGCGGCGGCCGCCGCGATTCGCGCGCAGGACGAGGCCGCGCGGGCCTGATGCCCCTCGGCCGGCACGGCACAGCGGGAACTGCCGATACTGGCACCCGTCCGCTGCAGCTCGCCGAACCCGATGAAACCCCTTCTTCTCGTCCTGAACCCGCTCTCGGCCGACAGCCTCGCGCAGATCGGTGCCGGCCTGGACGTGCTCTACGCCCCCGATGCCGCCCAGCGCGCTGCCGCCGTGGCCGAACACGGTGCGCGCATCCGCGCGGTGCTGACCATCGGCACGATCGGCCTCAGCGCCGCCGAGATCGATGCGATGCCCATCCTCGAACTGGTCTGCGCACTAGGCGTGGGCTATGAGGGCATCGCGACCGACCATGCGCGCCGGCGCGACATCGCGCTCGCCAACGGCGCCGGCACGAATGCCGACAGCGTCGCCGACCATGCCTTCGCCCTGCTGCTCGCGACGCTGCGCCAGATCCCGGCGATGGACCGCGCCTGCCGCGACGGGATCTGGCGCGATGCCTTGCCGGTGCCGCCGCAGGCAGCGCGCAAGAAGCTCGGGCTGATCGGCCTTGGCGCGATCGGCCGCAAGATCGCGCAACGCGGCCTGGGCTTCGACATGTCGATCGGCTATCACACCCGCTCGAAGCGCGACGACGTGGCGCACCCCTGGTTCGAGCACGTGCTCGGGCTGGCGCAGTGGTGCGACCTGCTGGTGGTCGCGACACCGGGCGGCCCCGACACGCAGCATCTGGTGGACGGCGCGGTGCTCGAAGCGCTCGGACCGCAGGGTTACCTGGTCAACATCTCGCGCGGCAGCACGGTCGATACGCGGGCCTTGGCCGCAGCCTTGACCTCCGGCCGCATCGCCGGCGCCGGGCTCGACGTCTACGAAAGCGAACCGGCGCCGCCGGCCGAACTGATCGGCCTGAGGAACGTCGTGCTGACGCCGCACATCGGCGGCGCGTCACCCGAGGCGCATGGCGACTCGTTGCGCAACTTCATCGAGAACGCCAGTCGGCACTTCGCCGGCGAGCCGCTGCTGACGCCGATCTGATCAGCCGGCGAGGCGCTCGCGGAAACTGCGGATCACCTGGCCGTAGTCTGCGCTGCTGAAGATCGCGCTGCCGGCCACGAAGGTGTCCGCCCCGGCATCGGCGATCTCGCGGATGTTCTCCAGCTTCACCCCGCCGTCGACTTCCAGCCGGATGTCGCGGCCGCTCTGGTCGATCAATCGGCGCGCCTTCTCGATCTTCTTCAGCACCGCGGGGATGAAGCTCTGCCCGCCGAAACCCGGGTTCACGCTCATGATCAGGATCGTGTCGATGCGGTCGATCAGGTACTCCAGCGTGTCGAGCGGTGTCGCCGGGTTGAACACCAGCCCGGCCTTGCAGCCTTCGTGTTCGATCAGCTGCACCGTGCGGTCGATGTGCGGCCCGGCCTCGGGGTGGAAGCTGATGCGGTCGGCCCCGGCCTTCGCGAAGGCCAGCGCCAACGCATCCACCGGCTCGACCATCAGGTGCACGTCGATCGGCACCTTCGTGCCGTCCGGCCGCACCGCATGCGGGCGCAGCGCCTCGCACACCATCGGCCCGAAGCTCAGGTTCGGCACGTAGTGGTTGTCCATCACGTCGAAGTGGATCCAGTCGGCCCCGCCGGCGATGACCTGCTTCACTTCATCGCCGAGACGGGCGAAGTCGGCCGAGAGGATGCTCGGGGCGATGCGGTAGGTGCGTTCCATGCGCCGATTCTAGGGATGGCTGCTCTGCGCCCCTGTCAATCCCCGGGATGCCTAGAATCAGCGCATGGCCTCCCCTGAATTCAGCTGCGACGTGCTGGCGCGTTACCTGCCCGAACAATCGGATCCGGCCGCCCAAGCCTATGCCTTCGCCTACACGGTGACGATCCGCAACACCGGCGACGTGCCGGCGCAGCTGATCGGCCGCCACTGGCTGATCAAGGACGCCTCGGGCCAGACGCAGGAAGTTCGCGGCCTGGGCGTGATCGGACACCAGCCGCTGCTGCAGCCGGGCGAGCAGTTCGAATACACCAGCTGGACACGCATCGCCGCGCCGCGCGGCGAGATGCGCGGCACCTATTTCTGCATGAGCGACAAGGCCGAGGCCTTCGAGACGCCGATCGCGCCCTTCGAGCTGTCGATGGCGCAGGCCCTGCATTGAAGCTTTGGTGGGGGCGGCGCGCGAGCGCGCCGAGCAAGCCGAATACATCGAGCGGCGTGCAGCCGAGCAAGCGGGCCGCCGCCTGGGACCTGACCGCGCTGCTGAACGCGGCCGATGCACGCGCCTCGCAGGCCGAGCGCAACATCTGGCTGATCCGCCTCGTCGAATGGCTGCGCCGGCGCGGCGGGCCGGTCGAGGCGGCCGAAGGCGCCACGCCGAACAAGACACTCGCGCCGGTGCTGCGGCTGCGCCATCTGCTGAACGTGCTGGATCGCAACGACGGGCACCGCGCCGAAGTGCAGGGCATGCTGCGCAGCTTCCTCGCCGATGCCGATGCGACGAGCTTGCTGGCCGATTTCGGCTTCGCGCCGCGCATGGGCTTCGTCAGCGAACTGGCCGAGCGCGCGCGCCTCGCCACCTTGCCCGGCACGCCGCAAACCAACGACCTGGGCGAAGTCTTCCACCTGCTGTTCACCAGCCCGGGCGACGCCGCATGGCTCGAAGCGATCGACGATGAAACGCTGGATCGTCTCGTCGCACTGTTCGCCGGCGATGCGATCGCGGCGCAGCGCGCCGTCACGGCCCCGTCACCGCTCGGCCCGGCCGATGCCAGGCGCCAGCTCGATTGGCGCTCGCCGGTCTTCGATGCGATCGACATGCTGGTCAGCCAGATCCGCGCCGCGGGCTTTTCCACCGCGCTGCGCCGGCGCATGGACGCTTCCGCGCTGATCGATCGGCCGTTCCACCAGCTCTCGACCGCGGCCGACGCGGTGCGCGACGCCGCGCTGCACTCCGACGAGGCCGGCGATCCAGGCCTGCTGCTGGCCCCGGTGCAATACCTGCGCGCCTTGCTCGATGCCTGCCGCACCGCGGCCGACAGCGTGCGCGCGCACCTGGAGGAATACGGCGTCTCGGTCGACGTGGTGTTCCAGGCCGGGCAGCTGCGCGAGCGCACCGAGCGGGTCGATGCGCTGCTTTCCTGCGTGCTGGCGAGCGAGCCTTCGCGCGAGATGATGCGGCTGCTGTCGCACCTGGTGCGCATCGGCCATGAGCGGCGCAGCGCGCGGTCGCTGTTCGCACGCCACTACTCGCTGCTCGCGCGCAAGGTGGCCGAGCGCAGCGCCGAGACCGGCGAGCGCTACATCACGCGCGACCAGGACAGCTACTACGCGATGGTCGGCAAGGCGCTCGGCGGCGGTGCGGTGATCGCGATCACCACCTTCATCAAGTTCCTGGTGATGGCGGTCGGCTTCTCGGCCTTCTGGAGCGGCTTCTGGGCGGGCATCAACTATGCCGGCAGCTTCGTGCTGATCCACCTGATGCACTGGACGGTCGCGACCAAGCAGCCGGCGATGACCGCGCCGGCGATGGCCGCCAAGCTGGAAGACGTCTCGCACGACGCGGAGGTCGAGGCCTTCGTCGACGAGGTCGCGAACCTGATCCGCTCGCAGGTCGCCGGCATCGTCGGCAACCTGATCATGTGCGCGCCGGTGGTGATCCTGATCCAGTGGCTGTGCCGGCTCGCGTTCGGCATGCCGCTGGTTGGCCAGCCGAGCGGCCAGCATGCGATGGACACGCTGACGCTGTGGGGCCCGACGCTGCTCTACGCCGCCTTCACCGGCATCCTGCTGTTCGCCTCCAGCATCATCGCGGGCTGGGTCGAGAACTGGTTCGTCTGGCACCGCATCGACAGCGCGATCGAATGGAACCCGCGCATCCGCGGCCGGCTCGGCGCGCCGCGTGCAAAGCGCTGGGCGCACTGGTGGCGCATCAACATCTCGGGGCTGGCCTCGAACGTCTCGCTCGGGCTGATGCTCGGGCTGGTGCCGGCGATCGCGAGCTTCTTCGGCGCGCCGATCGAGGTGCGCCACGTGACCCTGTCGACCGGCCAGCTGGCCGCCGCGGCCGGCGCCTTCGGCTGGCAGGTGCTGCACATGAGCGAGTTCTGGTGGTGCGTCGCGGCGATCCCGCTGACCGGGGTGCTCAACGTCGCGGTGAGCTTCCTGTTCGCGTTCAAGGTGGCGATGCGCTCGCGCGGGCTGAAGGTCAGCGACCGCAGCCGCATCTATCGCGCGATCCGCCGGCGGCTGCGGCGCAAGCCGGGGTCCTTCCTGTGGCCGACGCGGGCCGCGCCGGCGGCCGGGGGCTGATCAGCCTTCGGTGTCGTCGAGGCGTTCGCCTTTGCGGCGGCCGGAGAACATCGTCCACCAGACGATCAGGATCAGGATCACCATCGCGCCGAAGGCCTCCAGCAGAATCACCCACATGTTCGCTACTTTCTTCCGATCGCCGAGACGCCTCGCACTGGCCGCGATTCTAGGAGTGCTCGCCGGCTGCGCCAGCGGCCCCGAAGCACCGCCGCCCGAGGGCGAGACCGGCATCGCGACGACGCCGCCGCCGGTTGCGCCATCCGCGCCCGGCATCTCGCGCACGCAGGGCAATGCCCGCTGGGTCGCCGCGGATTGGTCCGAGCTGCCCGGCTGGTCGCAGGACGAGGTGCTGCGCGCCTGGCCGAGCCTGCTGCGCAGTTGCAACCGGCCGACGCCGGTGTGGGTCGCGAGCTGCGCCTCGGCGCTGGCCTTGCGCGATCCCGACGAATGGCGCGTGCGCAGCTGGCTGCAGGATCATCTGCAGCCCTGGCGCATCGAATCGCTGGAAGGCCAGGCGACCGGCATGGCGACCGGCTACTTCGAACCCTTGATCGAAGCCAGCCGGCTGCCGAAGCCGGGCTTCATGATCCCGCTGTACGGGCCGCCGGCCGACCTCGGCCAGCGCAAGCCCTGGTTCAGCCGCGCGCAGATCGAGAGCGAGCCGCAGGCGCGCGCCGCGCTGCGCGGGCGCGAAATCGCCTACGTCGCGAACCCGCTGGACGCGCTGGTGCTGCACATCCAGGGGTCGGGCCGGCTCGAGATCATCGAGCCCGACGGCCGCAAGCGCCTGGTGCGCGCGGCCTTCGCCGGGCACAACGACCAGGCCTACAAATCGGTCGGCAAATGGCTGGTCGAGCGCGGCGCCTTCACGCTCGACCAGGCCTCGTGGCCGGCGATCAAGGCCTGGGCTGCGGCGAATCCTGCGCGGGTCAGCGAGATGCTGAACGCCAACCCGCGCTACGTGTTCTTCCGCGAGGAGGCGCTGCCGGACGTGACCGCCGGGCCGGTCGGCGCGCAGGGCGTGCCGTTGACGCCGGGCCGCTCGATCGCGGTCGACAAGACATCGGTGCCGTACGGCACGCCGGTGTGGATCGATACCACCGAGCCGCAACCCTGGGCTGCCGCGCCGCCGCCGCCGAAGCCCCTGCAGCGCCTGGTGGTGGCGCAGGACACCGGCACGGCGATCGTCGGCGCGGTGCGGGCGGATTACTTCTGGGGCTGGGGCGAGGGCGCGGAGGATCGTGCCGGACGCATGAAGCAGCCGCTGAGGATGTGGGCGCTGGCGCCGCGGCAGTAGCAGGCACCACCCGATCAGCCGGCATCGTCGACCGGCCGCAGCACATGCACGCGGCCGCTGTTGTCGCCCACCGCGACGGCCGAACCGTCCGCGGCCACCGCCAGCGTGCGCAGCGGCGCGTCGGCGACGAAGCAGGTCACGCACTGCAAGCCGGCGAGATCCCAGCCGCGCAGGCTGCGATCGCGCGAACACGAATAGGCGCGGCGCCCGTCGGCGCTGAAGGCCACGGCATTGACCTTCTGCACATGCCCCGCCAGCAGGCCGATGCGTTCGCGGCGGCGCAGGTCCCACAGCTCCAGCACGTGATCCGCACGCGCCAGCAGCAGGCGCTCCGCGCGCGCATCGACCGCACAGGCGACGATGGGCTCGGTCTGCGCGACGCAGGCCCAGCGCAGCTCACCGCTGGCAATGTCGAACACCATCACGCAGGCGCGTCCGCCCGTAGACGCCGCTCGCGGCAACGCCGCCGCGCGCAGGCTGCCGCGCTCCTGCGAGACCGCGCTGAGCAGCACGGAGCGGCCGTCCGGCGACATGCGCACGATGGCGATCTCGAAACGTTCCTCGGCACCGAGGTACTGGTCGAGCAGCGCATCGTCCGGGTCGGCCAACGCCTGGCGCTGAGGGTCCGGCACGATCAGCGGGTCGAACAGTCGGCGCGTGCCGAAGCGCGTGATCGGCGCGCCGCTCGGCAGATCCCACAGGTAGACGAAACGATCGGCGCAGGCGGTCACCAGGAAACGGGCGCTCGGGCTCATCGCGCAATAGACGATCGGGGTCTGGCGGCGTATCGGCAGCAGCGTGGCTTCGCCGGTCGCGATGCCCCACAACACGTATTGCCCATCCAACCCGCCCGAGAGCACGCAGCTGCCGTCCGGCGTGAAGGCGAGCGAGCGGATCGGCATCGGCGCCGATGACGCCAGCGCGCCGATGCGCCGCACGATGCGGCCGCTGGCGACCTCCAGGACCTCGATGCCGCCGTTCGCGCTGCCGCAGGCGCAGTGGCGAGCATCGGGACTGAACAGCAGAGCGGTCACGCTGCCGCGTGGCTCGATCGACCCGGCCGCCGGCGCGAGCTTGTCGAGGCGCCAGAGCTTGATCGTGCGATCGGCCGAGCCGGTGGCGGCCCAGGTGCCGTCCTCGTCCAGCGCCAGCGCGCGCACCGCGTCGCTGTGCCCCTCGAGCCGCACGATCGGCGTGCCGCTGTCGAGATCCCACAGCCGGACCGTGCCGTCGCTCGAGCCCGACAAGGCACGGCGCCCGGTGGACGCGAGCGCGACGGCGGTGACGCTCGCCTGATGGCCATCGAGGACGCCGAGGCAGCGGCCGCTCGCCGTGTCCCACAGGCGCAGGCTGCAGTCGCTCGAACCCGACAGCGCGAGCCGCCCGTCGGCGCTCATCGCGACCGCGTTGACCGCACCCGCATGGCCTTCGAGCACCTGAGATGCGGAGCCGTCCTGCAGGTTCCAGACACGCAGCGTCCGGTCGTCGGCGCCGGAGACGGCACGGCTTCCGTCGGCCGACATCGCCACCGCATTGACCTGGTCGCCATGCCCCTTCAGCCGCCGCAGCACGCCGCGGCTGGCGGTGTCCCACAGGCGCAGGTCGGTTCCGCGCTCGACGGTGAGCGCAAGCGATGCGTCGGCAGACAACGCGAGCGAGCGCAAGGCCGCGTGCAGGCGCCGGGTCCAGACGATGCGCGCCTGCGGTCGAGCGAGGTCGATCAGGCGCAGCAGGCCGTTGGCGCCGCCGCTGAGGGCCAGGTCGGCACTCGCTGCCGCTGCGAGCGCGAAGATGCCGAGCGTCTGGCGGAACAGCTGCTCGACGAACCGGCCTTCCGCCCTGTCCCACAGGCGCACGCTGCCATCGGCCGACGCGGACAGCAGCCGCTCTCCGCCCGCCGCCAACACCAGCGCGGTGACCTCGCCTTCGTGATCGACCAGCGTCATGTGCAGCATGCCGCCCGGCGCATCGAGCGTCGGGTGCTGCAGGCGCAGCCAGGGGCCGGGCAAGGCGCCAGCGCAGGCCTCGACGATGTGGCGCAGTTCGGGCTCGGGGCGCAGCGCGAGGCGCGCGGCGAGCTGCGTGCGCAAGCCCCTGGGGTCAACGGTCAAGGCCGCGGCCGACAGGCGCAGCGCGTCGCGCACGACCCCGAGCGGCGCATCGGTGTGCGCCTCGGGCTCGAAATCGTTCAGCAGCGCATGCAGGCCGGTGGCGCGCAGCTTCGCGTCGAGCCAGCGCAGGTCGAGCAGCAGCGCGCGCAAGGCGCCGGGCTGCCCTGCCCGGCGCAGGTGATGGGCGAAGGTTCGCCAGGCATAGGCGTCGGGCAGCGTGGCCGGATCACCCCAGGCCGCGAGCAGCCGGGCATGCAAGGCCGGCGCGTCGTTCAGGCGCGCGGCCATGTAGCCTTGCAGCACGTCATGCAGCCGCAGCGTGCCGCGCGCCAGGTCGAAGTCGACCAGGGCCAGGTCGTCGAGCCGGCGGGCGAGATCTTCGCTGTCGACCTCGTCCAGGCCCCAGACGCTGGCCGCGGCGTTCAGCGGGATCGGCAGCGTTTCGGGGAAGATCGCCAGCTCGGCCCAGCGCCGCCGCGCATCGGCGTCCAGCAGGTCGAGGCCGGCGCCGATGCAGCGCTCGATCGTGTCCGCCCGATCATTCGAGTCCTGCACGTCGAACGCGGTGACGCCGCGTTTTTCGTAGGTGCGGATCGCATGCTCGATCGCGCGCTCCGGCGCGTCCTTGCGCAGCATGCGCTGGCGCATCGTCGAGCCGGCGAGCTTGAGCAGCAGCGGCCAATCGCCGAGCCGGTCGACCAATTCGTCGAATGCCTTGGGCGGCGCAGCCTGCAGGCCCGAACGCGCCAGCAGCAGCTGACGCGCGTCGTCGCGCGACATCGGCGCGAGCTCGACCCGTTCGAGCTCCGCGGCCACGTCGAACACGCGCGTCGTGACCAGCAGGCTCGGACCGGACAGCGCGATGAACGGGCGCAGGTGCGCGGGCTTCCAGACGTCGTCGAGCACCAGCAGGCAGGCCTTGCCTTCGAGCCTGGCCGCGAGCTCGCGCGCGGCGTCCTCGAGGTCGATGAACGCCGGACGCTCGCCGGTCAGCGCGGCATACAGCTTGACCAGCTCATTGAGCAGGTTCGGCGTCTGCCCCAGCGTGACCCACAGGATGCCGTCGTCGAAATGGTCGACGCTGCGGTTGTCGTGGCAGATCGCGCTGGCCATCGTCGTCTTGCCGAAGCCGCCGGGCGCGCGCAGTGCGAGTCGCGACTGGCCGCCGAGCAAGGAGGCCGCGAGCGCTCCGCTTTCATCGGCGCGCTCGACGAAGCCGGCGGGCAAGGGCGGCGCCATGAACGGCACGCGGGTCGCGCGGCAGCCGCGGCGCAGGTGGGCCAGCAAGGTCGGCCATTCGCGCTCCAGGTCGTAGAAATGCGACTTGCCCATCCAGCGCGGCAGGCTGGCGTAATCGAGTTCCGCATCGGCCACGCCCTTGATCGGATAGACGCAGACGCCGCGCTGCCGCGCGCTGCGCCATTCGCGGCGCGTGTTCTCCGAGCGCATCGCCGCCGGGGTCATCACGAGCAGCAGGAACTCGGCGCGGTCGAGCTCGCGCTCGATCTGGTTCCACCAGCCGACGCCGCCTTCGAGCTCGTTGCGATCGAGCCATGCGCGGATGTCCGGCGCCTCGGCCGCAAGCCGCGCCTGCAGCGCCAGCGCGAACGACTCGCCTTCGCTGCGCGCATACGAGATGAAGGCACCCTCGCGGGGCGTGGGATCCGCGGCCATGGCGGCTTCGATGATAGGTCGGGACGCGTGCTCGCCGCGGGAAGACGCTGCGGCGCCGCGCGGCCGGTCAGCGCGCGCTGACGCGCATCTGCAGCTTGAACCGGGCGCCGCCGGCCTCGGAGGAGCCCGTGCTGTGCGCGATCGTCACCCAGTCGCCGAGCGGCAGCTGCACCGTCGTCAGCAGCTGCGTGGCGCCCGCTTCCGCGCTCAGCTCGACGGTCGCCGGCTGCGTCCCGCCGGGCCAGCGCGGCTGCACGATGAAGCCGGTTCCGCTGTCATGCCACACCGTCGCCGGCGTCGCCTCGATGCCGCGCGGCGTGACGACGACCTGCACGAACTGATAGGGCACGGCCTGCGACAAGCGGATCGCGCCGCGGCCGCCGTTCAGCACCATCAGCTGCTGCACCGCCTGGCCGGCGGCATCCCGGCTGCGCGTCGTCACGCTGCCGCGGGCGCCGCCCTGGATCGTGCCGTCGGAGCGGATCGTCACCGAGCCGCCGGCCACGCCGGTGGTCTGCTCGCCCGCTTCGTCCTGCGTCTGCTGTACCTCGACCAGCAGGTTGCGCATCGGCAGGCCCGGCTTCTGCGCCGATGCGCTGCAGACGGCCAGCGCCGCCGCCAGCGCCAGGCTCCAGGTTCGAGCAAGGCCCATCTCCATCCTCCCGGTTCAGGTCGCCGATGACGGCTTCGCCGCCGCACCGAGGCGCAGCGCCAGCTGCGGCCACAACAGGTTCAGCGCCAGGCCGCCCATGACCAGCGCGGTGGCGATCAGCTTCCACGGCGGCATCGGCTCGCCGAGCCACCACGAGGCCGTCGCCATGCCGAAGACCGGCACCAGCAAGGCCATCGGCGTGATCGTCGCGGCCGGGTGGCGCGACAGCAGCCAGCCCCAGGCCGCATAACCGAAGAGCGTGTTGCCCACCGATTGCCACAGCACCGCGGCCCAGGTGCCGAGATCCGCCGCCTCCAATCCCGAGACGATGGCCGGCCAGCCCTCGACGGCCAGCGACAGCAGCAGCAGCGGCGGCAGCGAGAACAGGCACGACCAGACGACGTAGGCCAGCATGTTGACCGAGCCCGCGCGCCGGCTCACGGTATTGCCGCAGGCCCAGCAGAACGCCGCCGTCAGCACCATCAGCAGGCCGCGCAGCGTGGTCGAGCCGCCGGTATGCGCGCCGATCAGCACGATGCCGGCGATCGCCAGCAGCAGCGCCAGCAGCTGGTAGGGCCGCAGCCGCTCGCGCGCCGTCGCCATCGCGAGGCCGATGGTGAAGAAGACCTGCGTCTGGATCACCAGCGACGCGAGGCCGGGCGAAATGTCGCCGCGCATCGCGAGGTAGAGCAGCCCGAACTGCCCGGCGCCGATCAACAGGCCATACGCCGCCAGGTTGCCCCAGGACACGGCCGGCCGGCGCACGAAGAAGACCGCCGGCAGCAGCGCGAAGGCGAAACGCAGCGTGCCGAAGAGCAAGGGCGGGAAATGGCCCAGCGCCACCTTGATGACGACGAAGTTGCTGCCCCAGACCGCCACCACGGCCAAGGCCAGCAGCGCATGGCGCCAGGGCAGCGCGGCATGGCCTTTCGCGCGGGAAGGGAGTTGGGACATGGAGGAGGAGTTGTGGAGAATGACAGCGAGCCTGTCACCGAAAGCCGAATCATGCCCCCTCCCTCGCCAGAAGCCCCTGTTGCCACCGCGTGGTGGAAGGAAGCCATCGTCTACCAGATCTATCCGCGCTCGTTCAACGACAGCAACGGCGACGGCATCGGCGACCTGCCCGGCATCACCGCCAAGCTCGACTACCTGAAGAACCTGGGCGTCGACGTGATCTGGCTCAGCCCGCACTTCGACAGCCCGAATGCCGACAACGGCTACGACATCCGCGACTACCGCAAGGTGATGGCCGAGTTCGGCACGATGGCCGACTTCGACACGATGCTCGCCGGCATCAGCGCGCGCGGCATGAAGCTGATCATCGACCTGGTGGTGAACCACACCAGCGACGAGCACCGATGGTTCGTCGAGAGCCGCAGCGCGAAGTCCAGCCCCTATCGCGACTACTACGTCTGGCGCGACGGCGTGAACGGCGGGCCGCCGAACAACTACAGCTCGTTCTTCAGCGGCTCGGCCTGGCAGCGGGACGAGGCGACCGGCCAGTACTACCTGCACTACTTCGCGACGAAGCAGCCGGACCTGAACTGGGAGAACCCGACAGTCCGCGCCGAGGTCTACGACGTGATGCGCTTCTGGCTGGACAAGGGTGTCGCCGGCTTTCGCATGGACGTGATCCCGTTCATCTCGAAGCAGGACGGCCTGCCCGATCTCGCCCCCGGCGAGCGCGAGCATCCGGAGTTCGTCTATGCCAACGGCCCGCGCATCCACGACTACCTGCAGGACATGCATAGACAAGTGCTGGCCCCTTACGACGCGATGGCGGTGGGCGAGGCCTTCGGCGTGGGCTTCGAGCAGGCGCCGCTCTTCACCGACTCGCGGCGCGGCGAGCTGAGCATGATCTTCCACTTCGACATCGTGCGCATGGACCGCGACCACTGGCGCAAGACCGATTGGAGCCTGCCGCAGCTGAAGTCGATCTATACGAAGATCGACCAGACGGCGGGCACGCACGGCTGGAACACGAGCTTCCTTTGCAACCACGACAACCCGCGCACCGTCTCGCATTTCGGCGACGACAGCCCCGAATGGCGCGCGATCTCGGCCAAGGCGCTGGCGACCCTGATGCTGACGCAGCGCGGCACGCCTTTTCTTTACCAAGGCGACGAACTGGGCATGACCAACTACCCGTTCGCGGGCATCGAGGACTTCGACGACATCGAGGTCAAGGGCTTCTGGCGCCAGCAGGTGGAAACCGGCCAGGTGCCGGCCGCCGAATACCTGGCGCATCAGCGGCAGACCAGCCGCGACAACGCGCGCACGCCGATGCAGTGGAGCAGCGCCGAGAACGGCGGCTTCACGACCGGCCGGCCCTGGCTGGCGGTGAATCCGAACTACAGCGAGATCAACGCCGCCTCGCAGCTCGAGGACACGCAGTCGATCTACCACCACCATCGCCGGCTGACCGCGCTGCGGCGCGAAGCGCCGGCCTTGATCCACGGCGCTTATCGCGACATCGATCCGGCGCATGCGCAGGTCTTCGCGTACACGCGGGTGCTCGGCGATGCGGGCTATCTGGTGGCGATCAACATGAGCCGGCAGCGGGTCGCCTACACGCTGCCCGAAGGCCTGCGCGCCGGCGCGATGGTGCTGGACAACGGGGCCGGCGAGACGGCGCAGGAGGGTGCCGTCAGGCTCGAACTCGCGCCGTGGCAGGCGACGATTTATCGCCTCGTGTGACGCCGCCCGCGGCCATGCGCCGGCTCCGGAGTCGCAGCGGCAAGCGAGTTCAGCGGCCGCCGCGGAGCAGGCCGAGCAGGCTTTCGGCCAGGCGCTGCACCGCGTCGGGCTCCGGCACCGGCAGCTTCAGATAGCGCTGGCCGGTGCGCTGATCGGTCTCGACCCATTGCGAAGCCCCGTCGCCGCGGGACGCGGCTGCCAGCTCGCCCAGCAGATGGATGCCGGCTTCCAGCAGCGGCGTCCAGGATGCGGCGGCTGACGGCGGAGGCGCGGAGGGCGCCGGGGCGGCCGGTTCGATCTCCGCTGCGGCAGCGGGCGCAGCCAGCTCGTCCTCATCATCCCGTACCAGTTTGCTGCCGACGGCCTCGCCGGCAGCAGGCTGGGTCTCGACCTCCGCGCTCCCGCTTGCCGCCGTCACCTGCTCCACGCTCTCCATGAATTTCGAGAGCCGCGTGCCTTCGAGGATGACCTCGCTCTCCCCGCCG
>Ga0105239_10002241_pt1 | contig 24728 bp, 18 predicted proteins | sample KBSC44metaG_FD_92761 | JGI IMG/M metagenome (GOLD analysis project Ga0105239, IMG submission 92761) | Corn rhizosphere microbial communities from Kellogg Biological Station, Michigan, USA - KBS C4-4 metaG | ecosystem: Host-associated > Plants > Roots > Rhizosphere > Soil | place: Michigan, USA...
CCGATTCTTTTCCATGGCAGGCGATTTGTTCCCGGAGTTTCAATGGTTATTTGGTTGAAAGCACAACCGAAAGTGCTCGCCTTCGATACCGATGTCGTGCGCGCGGACGAGCTTGCACGCGTGACCGAATTGAACGACGCGCTGGGAGCACTCGACGAAGTCGTGCATGCGACGATGCGCGAGGCCACGGAACACGCGCGCGAGCTCATCGAAGCGGCCCGTCGCGAAGCCGACGCCTTCGTCGAGGCGGCGCGACGCAAGTTCGACAACAGCTCGCGGCTCGGCTATGCGGCCGGGCATCGGCGCGCGCTGGCCGAGGCGCACGCGCGGCTCGCGGCGCGCGCCCGTAGCGAGCACGAGGAGCTGCAGTCGTCGTCCGATCGCCTCGCGCGCCTCGTGATGAAAGCGGTCGAGCAAGTGGTCGCCGAGACGGACCGCGACGCGTTGATGCGGCGCGTCGCGCTTGCCGTGGCACGATCGATCGACGACGCGACGCATCTGACGGTGAGCGTTGCGCCTGCCGATGCCGAGAGTGCGAAGAGGCTGTTCGGCGAGCTTGCCCGCGACGCTTCGCCGCCGCTCAATCTCGAGGTCATCGTCGACGACGACATGGACGAGGGCACCTGTGTCTGCGAATGGGACTACGGCGTCGTCGAGTCGAGTCTGCGCGCGCAGTTGGCAAGTCTCGAACGCGCGCTGGCCAACGGTGCCGCCTTGACCGCCGCAAAAGCGCCGCCGGCCGGCGGCGCGCTCGATGACGACTGGCAGTTCGATACTCCGCACGGGACTCGTGACCCCCATGACGCAGCGGGCCGGCTCGAATCGCGCGACGACGGGGCGCGTGCGAACCGCCACGACCGGTTCGAGGGCCCCGACGCCAACGGGGCGAGGATATGAGTACGATCGCCCACCTCGCCGATCGCCTGGAGACAGCGCTAGGCGCGAGCGCTTCGTTCGAACGGTACGGCAAGGTACTGGAGGCCGTGGGTACGTTGATCAAGGTGGGAGGGATCGATGCCCAGCTCGGCGAATTGTGCGAACTCTGGCGGCCCGACGGCACATTGATGCAGCGGGCGGAAGTCGTCGGTATCGGACGGCAACATGCGTTGCTTGCACCGTTCGACAGCATGACGGGCGTGTCGCGCAGCACGCGTGTGACGGGCCGCGGCGAGCCGCTGTCGGTCCCCGTGGGGCCCGGCTTGCTCGGGCGCGTGCTCGACGGGCTCGGCGAACCGGCGGACGGGCTCGGGCCCGTGCTCGCGCAGTGCCGCGTGCCCGTCTATGCTCCGGCGCCCGATCCGCTCGAGCGGCGCATGATCGAGACGCAACTCGGCACCGGCGTGCGGGTCATCGACGGGCTCATGGCACTCGGCGAAGGACAGCGCATGGGCATCTTCGCGGCGGCCGGGGTCGGCAAGAGTACGTTGCTCGGCATGCTCGCGCGCGGTACCGATTGCGACGTCAACGTCATCGTGCTGATCGGCGAGCGGGGGCGGGAAGTACGCGAGTTCATCGAGTTGATCCTCGGCGAGGAGGGCATGGCGCGCAGCGTCGTGGTGTGCGCCACGTCCGACCGATCGTCGATCGAGCGCGCGAAGGCCGCGCACGTCGGCACGGCCATCGCCGAATACTTTCGCGACCGCGGGCAGCGCGTCTTGCTGATGATGGATTCGCTCACGCGATTTGCGCGCGCGCAGCGCGAGATCGGTCTGTCCGCCGGCGAGCCGCCGACGCGGCGCGGATTTCCGCCCTCGGTATTCGCCGAACTGCCGCGCTTGCTCGAACGCGCGGGCATGGGACGGGAGGGCTCGATCACGGCGCTCTATACCGTGCTGGCCGATGACGAGGAGGGGGGCGACCCGGTCAGCGAGGAAGTGCGGGGCATTCTGGACGGGCATCTGATCCTCTCGCGCAAGATCGCCGCGCGCAATCGCTACCCCGCGATCGACGTGTTGGGCAGCCTGAGCCGCGTCATGCCGCAAATCGCTTCGCCCGAGCATTGCGAGGGAGCGTCGCGCGTGCGTCGTCTGATGGCCAAGTACGACGAGATCGAGATGCTGCTGCAGATCGGCGAGTACAAGAGCGGCAGCGATCCGCTCGCCGACGAGGCCATCGCGATGCACGACGACATCGAAGGGTTCGTGCGTCAGCGCACGGACGAACTGGCCGATCTGAACGAGACCCGCGATCTGCTCAGCGGCTTCGGACAGGCGTAGGACGCCCACATGCGCCGATCATGACCCAGGCCGCCTTGCATGTCTGGAAAATCGTGGTGGCCGCGAAGACCCGCGCCAAGGAAAGGCTCGAGCAGGAGCTGGCCGATGCGCGCCGCCATCGCGAGGAGCTCATCGAAGCTACGGAGCAGGCCAACGAGGTGTTCGAGGGAGCGCAGTCGCGGCGGCTCGCGCACGAAGAACGGATTGCTCAGTTACTCAGCAGTCCCGACGGATTGTCGCCGTTGGCCTATCTCGATCACGACCGCTATCGCGAGCCGCTTGGACAGGCGGTGGACGAGGCGCGCACCGCGCTCACGCGCGCGATCGAGGCGGCCGAGGCGCAGCAGCAAGCCGTCGAGCAGCTCGGCATTGCCGTGCGGCGTGCGGATGCGTCGCTCGAGGCAGCGCGCGAGCAATTGAAGAAGGCGATTGCGGCGGCCGAGCGCCGTGTCGAGGAACGCAACGACGAAGAAGCGGGCGAAACCGCGGCCGCCCGTATGCACCGAGGAGTCTAGGATGGTCGATGGATTGCACGTAGGGCGTGCGCTTGCCGATTTGTTCGGCGAATACGAAGGTTTTTTCATGACGCTGGCGATCAGCGCCGCCCGGATTGCGGTGGCGTTCCAGATCTTCCCGCCCACGAGCGGCGACATGCTGCCCGGTACCGCACGCAACGGCATCATCTATGTGTTGGCGTTTTTCGTGGCCGCCGCGCAACCGGAACATTATTTCGATACGGTCAATTCCGCGCAGCTGCTGATGATTTCGCTGAAGGAAATGTTTCTGGGCGCGGTGCTGGGCTATGCCGCCTCGACGGTGTTCTTCATCGCGCAGTGCGTCGGCACGCTGATCGACGACCTGGCCGGCTACAACAGCGTCCAGATGAACAACCCGCTGCGCGGCGATCAGAGCACGCCTGTCTCGAATACGCTTTTGCAAATGGCCGTTGCGCTGTTCTATGTGGGCGGCGGGATGACATTTTTGCTGGGCGCGATGTTCGAATCGTTCAAATGGTGGCCGCTCGTTTCGTTGACGCCATCGATGACCGATGTCGCGCAAAGCTTCATCATCGCGCGCACCGATTCGATCATGTCCGCCACCGTCAAGCTTGGCACGCCCATCATGCTCGCGCTGATATTGGTCGATCTTTCGATCGGCATACTGGCGCGTGCGGCGGAAAAGCTCGAACCCTCGGCGCTGAGTCAACCGATGCGCGGTGCGATCGGCTTGTTGATGCTGATTTTCCTGGTAGGAGTGTTCGCACAGCAGGTATTGGGTTCGCTGCGACTCGACGAGTTCGGGCGCGAAGCGGCCGCGCTCGCGGCGCCGGGTGCGGGCCATGGGACGCGATGAGCATTGCGATCTAAAACATCCGAATTTCTTATGCGAGGGATTGTTTTTTCTGATTGAGAATTGTTGTGTACTGCGCTGAGATTGTTGAGATTGCGCGGAACAGCTCTCGCTAATATCAATGTCAGCACTGCATCGACTCAACGGTTTCGCGAGCGATGCGATGCGCGGCCTAACGCCCGATCGGCCGTGGAAAGTCGGGCGAACACAGCGAGTGTCGAGCAATGTATCCGACCGTCTATCTGGCATTGTTGTCCGCGTTGAAATTTCGCAAAAGTCTGCCCCGCTATTGCGCCGCCACCCTCGACGGGGACTTCGCGCGCGCCTATTGCGCGGTGGACGACGCGGCCGATTTGAGCGAGCGCGTGCATTCCCAGGCACGTAACCGCAGCAATGAGGAACTGACGGCATTGGCCGACGTATCGCTCGTGCTGGGCAATTGGGAGGAAGCCGAAGACTATTACCGCCGCGCGCAAAAGATGGTTTGGAAAAACGACGATCAGCTGCGCGTGCAGTCTTGCCGAAACACGGGTTGGCTCTCGCTGCTGCACGGCCGCCTGAGCGTCGCGCAGCGCAGCTTCGCCCGTATGGCTTCGGAGGCCGAGGCGCATGCCGAACAGCGTATCGAAGCCCATATCGGCATGGCGCTTTCGCATCATCAACTGGCCCAGCAGCAGGCCGCCGACGATGCGCTCCTCGAGGCCGCCGAGATTGCCGACCATCTCGATGAGCCGCGCTTTCGCCTGATCGTCGAGCTGCTTTCCCGGGAGTTCGATGTACGCCTGAAGATCCGCGCTTCACGCGCGCTCGACGACAATGCCTTCTGGCAATCGGCATTGACGACGGTATCGCTGGCGGCCGGAGGTCGTGCGCAGATCGAGCCGGCCTGCGTCGTGGCGGCCAGCCCCGCGCTGTTATCGCTGCGCCTGGAGGAGCTTCACTGCATGGAGCGCCTCGCGCAGGGAGACCGCGGCACGCCCGCATCGTTGCTCAATGCGCGCTTGAATCGGGGCGTCACGAATGCTCAACTGACCTTCCGTGGATGTCTCGACACCGCGCTGGCGGCATTGGCGGGCGGCCTCGACGACATCGCGGCGCAAATCATGGACAACCTGCCGGCAATCGGCGACCAGCCGCGGCGCGACTTCGACTACCTCTACTGCATGGCGAAAGTCGCCACGCAACGCGGCGATTTCGTACGCGCGCTGAAGTTCTACTCGCAGTACACGACCGAAGCGCTGCGTTGCCTGCGCAATGAAGCCGCGACGGTGCGCAGCGCGACGACGGCACGTCCGCGCGCCGCCGCCGCCACGATCAACGACGACGTCTCCGCCCGGTTGCCCGCCAAATATCGGCGCGCCTATCGATACATCATCGAAAACATCGACCGCGAGGATCTGACCACACGCGAGGTCGCGGCAGAGATGAACGTCACGATGCGCACGATTCAGCTCGTGTTCAAACGCGCGCTCGGCGTGACCCCGTGCGGGCTGATCCGGTCGCTGCGCATGGAAGGCATTCGCGAGGCGCTGCTCGATGAAAACGGTCCGGCACCGTCGATCTACGACACGGCGGCGCGGTGGGGGCTCAAGAGCCGCTCGACGCTGGCGAAGGGGTATCGCCGGCACTTCAACGAGTCGCCTTCCGAGACGATCGTCACCCACACGCGCTGAAGCCCTTATCCGCCTGGAACGCAAAAACGATGAATATGCCCGGACGCAAGCTGCGCCTGAAAGCGCTCGTCTTCGCGATGCTGATCGGCGCGGGGTTTGCCAGCCCTGACGCATCGGCAAGAGCGATTCCTTGGAAGTCGAACCATTTCCAGTACGTGGCCGACCACAAGGACATCAAGGAGGTCCTGCGCGATCTCGGTGCGAGCGAGAACGTCATGACCTGGATTTCCCCGCACGTGGACGGTGTCGTCACGGGGCGGTTCGACGAGACGCCGCAGCGCTTTCTCGACCGATTGTCCGATTCGTTCGGCTTTGTCTGGTACTACGATGGCTCCGTGTTGCGCGTGTCGGGGCCGAACGAGGCGCGCAGCGCCACGATCGGGCTCGTCCACGCGACGACGAGCGATCTGCGCGGCGCGTTGTCGAGGCTCGGTATCACCGATCCGCGCTTTCCCGTGCTCTATGACGATGCGATGCGCACGGCCGTTGTTTCGGGGCCGCCGCGCCTCGTCGAGCTCGTGACCGATGTCGCCCGTCTGATCGATCATGACGTTGCGCGCAGCGATGCGCCGGAAGTGCGCTCGTTCAGACTGCACTATGCCTGGGCCACCGATCGCACGTTGACGATCAACGGGCAGCCTGTCGTCGTGGCCGGTGTAGCGTCGACCTTGCGCAGTCTCTATCCGGACAGCCCCGGCGCGCGAGCCGCCGACACCACGGCGGCGCCTGGAGACGACGCCTATCGGCTGCGCGATATCGGTGGCTCGGGCGCCAATCCGAACCCTGGTTACGGCGCGGGCGACCGTTCGTTCCCCCCCATGGCCAACATGTTCGGCGGCAACGGCTCGGCGCGCACGGCGATCAACCCGCCGCTGCCCGCGAACATGCGCGGTACGGACGCGAACACCGTCGTATCTCCGCTTCCCAACGATCCCGGTCCGACGAGTACCGATTCGTCGTCGAGCGCCGGTCACTCCGACGAACCGATCATCCGAGCCGACGCGCGCAACAACGCGATTCTCGTGCGCGCTCGCGCCGATGCGATGCCGGCGCTCGAAAAGCTCATCACTTCGCTCGATCGCCGGCCCGGCGTGCTCGAAATCGACGCGAGCATCATCGAGATCACCGAGACGGGGCTGAAGGAGCTCGGTGTCGATTGGCGCCTGCATTCGGGTCATGTCGACATCGAGACCGGCAACGGCCAGAACACGCAGACCGGTTTCCCGGGTTCGGTCAATCCGCAAGGATTCCCCGCGCCGGGCAGTCCCGGCACGATCGGGTCGCTGTCCACGGCCGCAACGGGCGCCGCTGTGGCCGCGACGCCGGTGGGCGGCGTGTTGACGGCCGTCATCGGCGGTACCGGGCGGTATCTGCTGAGCCGCATCAGCGCGCTGGAGCAAACGGACAACGCCCATATCACAGCCAGCCCGAAGGTGGCCACGCTCGACAATATGGAAGCGATCATGGACAACAAGCAGACGTTTTACGTGCCGGTCCAGGGCTTCGAATCGGGGAGTCTCTTCAGCGTATCGGCCGGCGTGGCGCTGCGGGTGTTGCCGAGCATCGTCTCGGATCAGGGCAAGCCGCAGATCCGGCTCGACGTGCACATCGAAGACGGCAATCTGACAGGACAGAGCGTGGGGAACCTACCCGTCGTGAGCAAGAGCACGATCGATACGCAGGCGTTGATCGATCAGGGGCAAAGCCTGCTCATCGCCGGCTATACCGTCAACCAGGACGATCGCAGCGAATCGGGCGTGCCCGTGCTATCGAAGATTCCCGTGATCGGGAGCCTCTTTCGCTTCAAGCACCATCAGGGGCAGAAGTTTCAACGGCTGTTTCTGCTCACGCCGCGCGTCGTATCGGCCTCGCCCGACGATGCGGCGCCGTGCGATGCGGGATGCGGGCCGACGGCTTCCGTCGGTCAGCCGATGACGTCCGTGGGCCAGCCGATGACGTCCGTCGGACAGCCGACGACACCTACGTGGCAGCCTGGCCCACCTTTAGGACTGCCAACGAGATAAGATCGAAGCGCTGGGAGGAAAACGCAAGTCGGCGCAGGGGACCGGGCGGTGAGCCGGTCCCTTTGTCGTTGCAGCGGCGAAACGCCATCGATAAAAAAAGGACCGGCGGGCCGGTCCTTTGCACTGCTCGAAGCGGGGAGGGCTAACGAGCGCCGCTCATGCGTCGCCAGTCAGCATCGCCCGACGCTTCTTCGCATCGTCGCGCCGCGTCATGCCGGCCTGCAGCAGGAACATCTCGAGCATTTCCTGGCCGTTGTCGCCGGCCGGGCCGCCGTTGGCCTGATTGGCCGTGTTGCTGGAGGCGTTCTGCGCGTTATCGGCACGACGCTGCTCTTTTTCCTCCTTGGTTTCGCGTCCCCCGGCAGCGCCTTCGTTGCGTTGCGCGGAACTGCCGCCGCCGCGGCCCGTCATTGCGCTCAGACGTTCGCTGAATTTCATCTTGGACGATCCGCCCGCGCCGCCTTCGAACGAAGTATGCGAGCGCTTGCCGCCCATCGAGAATCCGCCGCTGCCGGCGATGCCGAGTGCTGCGCCCGCCGCGACGCCGGCATAGGCCGAGCCCGAGCCGGAGCCCGAAGCGCCTTCGGGCATGACCTTCGACTCCAGCGAGCCGAGCTTGTCCTGCACCTGGTTGCCGATCTCCATTTCGGAGACGTTCTTGACGACACCTTTCACCGTTTGCGCGACATTGCCATGGAGCGCACCGCCGATAGCCTCGTCGAGCTGTTGGCTGCCGATGTGCGCGTTGACCAGCACTTGCGTGCCGACGGCGGCCATCGCCCCTTCGGGCGTCAGATCGGAGGCGACTTCCATCGCATCCATGCCTGCCTTGCCGAGGTCCCCGAACGCGGTGCCCCAATGACCATGCACCGCATCCTTGCCGGCCTGAACGGTATCCTTGATCATGCCTTCGGTACCGTTGACCACCTCGGCCCCGACCTGATCGACGCTCGATTTCACATCGTTCTTGACGGTGTCGTAGCCTTTCTCGACCTTGCCCATCGCGTGGTCCATGCCCTTGCTCAAATGCATGTTGGCGAGCGAATCGACGGTGGCTTGGCCCACGGCGGTACTGGCGTCGGCCACCGTATTGAAGCCGTCCTGCGCGGTCTTCACGGTATCGTCGAGCGCCTTCTGCCAATGCCCGTGAATGACATCGCCGCCGGTCTTCGCGAGGTCCTTGCCGACAGTGCTGACATCTTTCCCGAGTTGCTGGCCGACCATCCCGACGCCAGTCTTGATGCCTTCGCCCACTTTCTGCATGCCTTTTTCGGCCTTGCCCATCACGTGGTCCATCTTCTTGCTCAGGTGCATGTGAGCGAGCGAATCGACGGTGGCCTGCTCGCCGGCCGTGCCGGCGTCGTAAGCGGTCTTGGCGAGGTCCTGCGTGGCCTGCATCGCTTGATTCAAGGCCTTTTGAATGTGGCCATGTATCATGTCGTCCGCTGCCTGCAGCGTGTGCTCGGCGACATGCGCGACGTCTTTGCCGATGGCCTTGCCCACGTCCTCCACGCCCTTGACCACGCCTTCGCCGACTTTGGCGATGTCTTTACCCGCTGTTTCGAGCCCGTGGCCGACGTCTTTCGCGACGTGCGCGATGTCGTGCCCCAGATGTTCGAAGCCGTGCTTGATTTTCGAAAAAATGCTCATGGCAAATCCTTCCGAACGGTGCCTGTGAAATGTGAAAAGCCGGCGTTGCGCCGGCCTCTTCCGCGGGGATCAGATGCCGCTCGCGCCCGACGCCTTTTGCTGCTGCATGATCTGCTGCAACATCTGGATGATTTCGCCGAGCATTTGCAGCTCCTGGTTCGTCCCTCCGCCGTTTCCGTTCCCGTTTCCGTTGCCGTTGCCGTTGCCGTTGCCGTTGCCGCCCGATTGGCTGCCTTGCGATTGCAGTTGCTGGAGCATCTGCGTGATTTCGGCAAGCATCGATTCGATCGATTGCGGCTGGTTGCCCCCGCCTGCGTCCGAGGGTCCGCCGGCATCGGAGGGGCCGCCCGCATCGGAAGGACCGCCGGCACCGGAGGGACCGCCCGCGCCCGACGGGCCGCCGGCATCGCCGCCGCCGCCCGCACCGCCCGCGCCGCTGCCACCGCCTGCGCCGCCACCGCCACCGCCACCCGCGCCGCCGGCTCCATCGATCATCTGTTTCAGCATGCTCAGGATTTCGCCGAGGATCTGCATCATCTGGTCGTTGTTCTGACCGTTGCCCGACTGGCCGTTTTGCGATTGGAGCTGTTGCAGCATCGAGAGAATCTGCTGAAGCATCGAGTCGAGCGACGTCGACTGGCCACCGTCCGTGGCATCCGACGGGCCGCCCGCATCGGAGGGGCCGCCCGCATCCGACGGGCCGCCTGCGCCCGAGGGTCCGCCTCCGCCCGGTGCTCCGCCGCCGGCGCCCGAGGGGCCGCCCGCGCCGGACGGCGCGCCGCCGCCGCCGCCCGCATCGGGTGACGAGTTGCCGCCGCCGCCCTTCGTATCCATGCCGGTTTGCGCGTTCTGCTTTTGAATGGCCTGCTGGAGCAGGTCCTCGATCATCTGGAGCACTTCCGCCAGGATTTGTTCGAGTTGCTGAACCTTGTTGCCGCCCGAGCCCGTCGGGCTGGCGAAATCGAGTGAATTGATGCCCGAGCCGAATGAATTATCGATCGATACGCTCATGAGTCACCTCGTCGTCATGAATGGTGGATGCGCACTGCCTGCCGGCAATGCGGGGTGTTTCGCCGCGCGACGAAGCGCCCACCCGGGTTCCGGCTCGGAACGCAAGGACACGGCGCATCGCTCGGAATCGACGATACCCGGCTGCCGGCCGTCCGCCTGCGGATAGCGGCGAACTCCACTGGACCTCGGCGAAACGAACTGAACGAACGAGGCCCGATACACGTGCAGCGATGAAGCGTGCCGGCAAGCGCCGATGCGCAAACATCGATCGTCGGTTTCGACGATCGATGCGGTAACGGACAGCGGAAGGAAAAAAAGCGGGCAGGCGCGCTCTTAGAACTCGGCCACTTTCATGGCCGACAGCAGACGGCGGCCAGGCAGTTCCGACGAGCCGGAAGCGGGGGGTTTGCAATCGGATGGCGTGGGTATTGGCTCCTCGTCCGGCGCGTCGGACGCCGAGAGATCGAGCTTGTAGCCGAGCGCGTAGACCGTCTTCAGGTTGGCGCCCGTGCAGCCCGAGAGCCGCAGCTTCCTGCGCAGTTTGTAGACGTGCTGTTCGATCGAACGACCCGCGACGTCCTCACAGGCACCCCAGACGCTGCTTGCAATCTGCGCACGGCTCAGAAACTTGCCGGGGCTCGAAAAGAAGAGCCAGGCCATGGCGAACTCGCGCGGCGTCAGCGGAATCTCCTCGCCGTCGATCGTGAGCGTGCCGATGTCGCGACGCAACGTATAGGGCCCCACGGCAATCACGTCGTCGACGCGTTCCTGAGTCCGGCGGCTCAGGGCGACGTGCACACGCAGCCGCACTTGCTCGAGATCGAAACGGCTGGCGACGTCGGTTGCGCCGGCATTGATCCATCGCAGCATCGCCGACCAGTTCGAGAATGGCGTCAGCACGATGACCGGCGTGCATAAGTCGGCGTTGCAATTGCGCCAGGACAGCAGCGAATTGACGAGCATTGAATTGTTCTTCGCATCGATCAGCACGACGTCGAACGCCGTCGTGCGCATTGCGCGAAAGAGCGGCAGCTCGGCGCTGAACGGGTCGACCGCAATCGCCTCGTCGGCGAAACAGTCGGCCACGCTGGCCGTGAGCTGGGGGTCCTCGGTTACAAGAGCGAATCGCACTTTATCCTCCTTTCAGCGCGCTTCGTCGACGAAGCGTTTCGTGTAGTAACGGCGCCGCCACTGCGCCATGTGGCATCGGCGTGGTTCGACCGGACGGTGAACATACTGCTCTCTCATGACAGATGTTTCGTTTATAAGACGCTCGCTTGTTGTTGCGGTGTCACCTCCAAGTAAGACGCGCTCCCGTCGCGCCCGGCTTCATGAATGAAGTCTTGTTGTCGGTTAGTGCCGGCTGTCGGGAACTCGGATGCGTCAGGTTCATGCCCGTTTTGCGGCTTTTCACAGTATGCGTGCCGAACTCCTTACCCCGCGAAACGGCTGGCCGTAAAGGATTCCAGCGGCCCGTGGGGTGTCTTGATCAGAAAATCCCTACAGCTGAATCCGTCTTTCCCGATCTAAATCCTGTGAGCGTTGACGGCAAAGTGAGGCCTGCATCGGCTTTCGATATTCGAAACGTCGCAACTTTTTTCATGCTGGCGGGTACCTACAGTGAAATATCGAACTGGGTGGATTCTGAACTGCATGTTGCCGGTCGTGGAGATTTCGATCGGGCGGCCGAAGGCGGCGGCCTCGCGCAGCAACGACGCCGACGACGTCGCGTTGCTGGCGCGCATCGCCACGCGCGACAAGGCCGCGCTGGACTCGCTCTACCGCGAGTACCACCGCCGGCTCGTTCGTTTCCTGGCGCGCTTCACGCGGCGGGAGGACCTGATCGAGGAGGTCGTCAACGATACGTTCCTCGTCGTCTGGCAAAAGGCCCACGAGTTCAGGGGGCACTCGCGCGTCTCGAGCTGGCTCATGGGCATCGCCTATCGTGTGACGCTCAAGGCGCTGCGACAAGGCTTGCTGCCCACCGAATCGTTGGAAGGCGAGCATGAGGCGCTGGCGGGCGAGCCCGGTGTCGATCACGAGTTGATCGACTGGCTCAACAAGGGGTTGACGAGGCTCACGCCCGAGCAGCGCCTCGTGATGGAAATGGCTTACGTGATGGGATATTCGCTCGATGAGATCGCCGACATGACGGGCTCGCCAGTCAGTACGGTGAAGGCCCGGATGTTCCATGCCCGTGTCAAGTTGCGCAATGTCATGCCGGCGTTGGCCGGTTTTGCCGAGGAAGACCAGTGAAAAATACATCGACCGACAACGGTTGCGAGCGAACTCACCTGCGCGTGTGGGATTTGCTGCCTTGGGTCGTCAACGGTACCGCTTCCGAGTCCGTTCGACGCGAGGTCGACGAACATCTGCGCGAGTGTATCCATTGTCGCGAGGAACTCGTTCGTCAACGGCGTGTGCATGCGGGCATGAATGCGGGCGGCGGCGTCGAGCTGCCCGTCGAGCGCGGGCTCGACCGGTTGATGCGAAAAGTCGAGGCGCGGGACGAGCCCGCTGCCCCGCACGTTGCCGCCGCGGCCGGTGGCGCGGCCCGCAGCCGCTGGGCCTGGGTCGCCTGCGGTCTGGCCGCCATGGTGCTGCTCGAAGCGGGTGGGTTCCTCGCGCTTGGCGTATCCCATCAGCCGGCCGCCTACCGTACGCTGTCATCGCCCGATGCCCTGTTGCCGCAGGCATCGATCCGGCTCGTCGTCGACGCATCGATGACTGCCGGCGAACTCCAGGCGCTGCTCGTGCCCCGCAATCTGCAGATCGTCGGCGGCCCGAACGAGGATGGCGTCTACTCGCTGGGCGCGCTCGGCCAAGGCCACGACATCGAAAAGGACGTCGCGGCACTGCGCGCGACGCGCGGCGTGCGTTTCGTCGAGCCCGTCGACGGAGTGCGCAGCGCTCAGTGACGCGCGAACGTTTCGTCAGACCGTTGAATCGGCCGCGAGGCGGCAGGACGTTTACAATGGTGACCGGGTTTGGGCTGCTTCCAAACTCCCGGCAATCGTGCGATGCTCAGCGTCGTCCGGTCCATGCCGGCATGGCCTCTGGCCCGCTGACGGTCGCCGGCGCGCTCCATCTGTCCCACATATTGAACGGAAAGTCTCGTTGTGCCGCTGAGGACTGCCAAGACGCTTCTCCCGCGCCTACGGCGCCATGCCGAGGCGATGCCGGGCACGCGGCTTTCGTGTCGCGCTGTCGTCACCGCGGCGATGATTGTGCTGACCGCTCTGTTCGCGCCCCTTGCGCGCGCCGAGCACTTCGACATCGTCTATCCGCGGCTCACGGTCATCGACGATCAGCGCGCGCTGTTCGCGAAAGCCGTACTCGATCTTGCGATGCGCGAGGCGCATGCCGATTACACGATTCGCCGCTCGAGCGACGTAATGCAGCGCGAGCGGGCATTGCGCGAGCTGGCAGCGGGACGCTCGATCAATCTGGCGTGGGTCAGCATGTCGGCGCGCGACGAAGCGATGCTGCGCCCGGTGCGCATACCGATCTATCGCGGCTTGATCGGCTATCGTGTCCTGCTGATTCGCAAGGACCGCCAGGCCGAGTTCGACAAGATCGATTCGCTCGCTCAACTGAAGACGTTGACGGGCGGGCAGGGGTTCGGGTGGGTCGATACGGGCATTCTGCGCGATGCGGGCCTGAATATCGAAACGTCGACGTACGATTCGCTGTTTCCGATGACGGAGGCGGGGCGCATCGATTACTTCCCGCGCGGTGTCGTCGAAGCGTGGACCGAATTGGCGGCACGTGGGGCAGCCAATCCCGATCTCGTCGTCGAACGTCATCTGTTGCTCGCTTACCGCTCGGATTTCATTTTCTATACGAGCAAGCGCGACGATGCGCTCGCCAACACGATCGAGACCGGCTTGCGCGCGGCCTATCGCGATGGTTCATACAAACGGCTGTTCGATTCGCAGCCCGATATCCGATCCGCGCTCGAACGCGCCGAACTGGCCCGCCGTACGGTCATCCATCTCGACAATCGGTATTTGTCGGACGCGGACCGCGACATCCCGGGGGAATACTGGATGGTCAAGTGAGCCGCCGGTGGCATGAAGGCAGGGTTTTTCTGAAGTCGATATGAATCTCAACGCGTCAATTCTCAGGTGGCGCCCCCTCGATCGCGTGCGCGGCAGTGTCGTCGTGCGGTTGTTCGTCATCGTATTCGTGTTCAGTTGCGTCGTCACGCTCGCGCTGACCGCCGCGCAGCTGTGCCGCGATTACTGGCTGGGGGTCGAGCACGTGCAAGGCCGCCTCTCCGAAGTGGACCGCATCTACCGCGACAGCCTCGCCGAAGCGCTGTGGCGACTCGACCGGTCGCAACTGAACCTCGAACTCGAGGGCATGCTTCGGCTCGACGACATCAGTGCGGTCCAGGTGCGGGAGGCCGGCGCCGATCCGTTGATCGTGTCGGCCGGCCATTCCGTCGGCGCGACGGCGACGCTTGCGCGGGACTACCCGATCATGCGCAGGGGGCAGGAGGGGGTGCAACGGCAGATCGGCACGCTGCACGTCGAGGCGACGCTCGCCGGCCTTTACCGTTCGCTCGCGCGAACGGCGGCGCTGATTCTCGTGAACCAGGCGGCCAGTACGTTTCTCGTCGCGCTTTTCATCACGTGGCTGCTCAACCGGCTCGTGACGCGACATCTGGCCGCGATCGCCCGGGCCGTTGCCCGCTACGATTATCGCGAGCTGCCGGTGCCGTTGATACTCGAGCGTGGCAAGCGCACGATACCGGACGAACTCGATCGCGTCGTATTGGCCATCAATGCCATGGCGCTGCGCGTCTACGGCGCGTATCTCGACGAGCGCGACGCCGCGGCCGAGCGCGAGGCAAGGCACGCGGCCGAAGCCGCGAACAGCGCCAAGAGCGCGTTTCTCGCCAGCATGAGTCACGAACTGCGCACGCCGCTGAACGGCATTCTCGGCTATGCGCAGATTCTTCGCCGCGACGGCTCGCTCGGCGCGACGCAGCGCGAGGCCGTCGGCGTCATTCAGCGTTGCGGCGAGCAATTGCTGGCATTGATTCACGATGTGCTCGACTTCGCGATGATCGAGGCGGGCCGCATGCGTGTCGAAGTCGCGGATGTGCCTCTGGCGGAGGCCGTCAGCGCGATCAGGGAAGTGATCGTGGTCAAGGCGACCGACAAGGGGCTTCGATTCGTCTGCCACATCGAGCCCGATGTGCCCTTCGGTGTACGCGCGGACGAACGCCGTTTGCGGCAGGTGCTGTTGAACTTGCTGACGAACGCGATCAAGTTCACGGCGCATGGGACGGTAGAGCTGCGCGTGCGGCGCGGCACCGCGGGCGGCGCCACCTTCGAGGTGCGCGACACGGGTTGCGGCGTCGGCTCCGACGAGCTCGAGCGCATTTTCCTGCCGTTCGAGCAAGGCCGGCAAAAGAGCGGCCACGATGGCGGCATGGGGCTCGGGCTCGCGATCAGCCAGCAGTTCGTGCGTGCCATGGGCGGCGAAATCGCCGCCGAGAGCGAACTCGGCCGAGGCAGTGTCTTCCGCTTCGAGCTGCCTGCCGCGATCCAGGCGGGTACGCACGCGATCGCGTGCGAAATCGAGCGGGTCGCAACCGGCTATACCGGGGCGCGCCGTACGGTGCTCGTGCTCGACGATATCGCTGTCAACCGCGCGATCGTATCCGATCTGCTCGGCAGTCTCGGCTTCGAGGTGATCGCCTTCGAGAAGGCCGCCGACGGCCTCGCCGCGCTGATGCAATCGCAAGGGCGCGGGAGCCCTGTTTCGCTGATATTGACCGATATCGTGATGCCCGGCATGAGTGGGCTCGAATTCATCGAGCGCGTGCGCGCATTGCGCGATTACCGCAGTGTGCCGATCGTGGCGCTCTCGGCCAGCTCCTCGGCCGCGGATGTCGAAAAAACGCTCGCGGCCGGTGCCAATGTGTTTTTACCGAAGCCGGTCGACTTCGAACGATTGCAGGCGGAAATGGCGGCGCTGCTGGGACTCGAGTGGACTTATTCAACGCAGCCCGCGGGGCGCGCGCTCGATCTCGCGCAACTCGCGAGCGTCCTGCTGCCGACGCCGCCGGCGGAGTCGATGCGCGAGCTGCATGAGCTTGCGCGCATGGGCGATATGCGGGCCGTGCGCGGCTGGGCGGATGCGCTGAGTGCGCGCGACACCCGCTATGCGCCGCTCGCTTCGGCGTTGCGCGCGCTTGCGCGCGGCTATCAATCGAAGGCGCTGCTCGCGTTCGTCGAGCGGCATCTGCACGCGGGAGGCGCGCCTTGAATCAGTTTGCCGATCTCCAGCCGCGCACCGCGACCGTGCTGATCGTCGACGATAACCCCGCCAACCTGGGCGTGGTGGTCGACGCGCTCGGCGAGCGCGGCTTTCGCGTGCTGATCGCGCTCGACAGTGCGGAAGCGATCGAGCGCGCGCGATTCTCCCAGCCCGAGCTGATCCTGCTCGATGTCAACATGCCGGGCATAAACGGCTTCGATACCTGCCGGCGATTGAAGGCCGACGTACCCACGCGCGATATCCCCGTCATCTTCATGACGGTCGCCGATGGCCTGGGGGATATGGTCGAAGGTTTTATGGCGGGCGGTGTCGACTATGTGACCAAGCCCGTGCGTATCGACGAAGTCGTTGCCCGAATGAACGTGCATCTGGCCATGCGCGAAATGCAGATGACGCTCGTGAGGCAGAACCGGCAACTGCAGGAGGAGGTGAGGGTCAGGCAGAAGGCCGAGTTCAAGCTTTCGCGCATTCGCGACGAGCTCGAATTGCGCGTGGCGCGCCGTACCGAGCAACTCGCGCGTGCGAACGACGATCTGCGCGCCGAAATCGAGGAGCGCGAACGCGCTCAGGCGCGGCTGAAGGTCAGCGAGGCGCGCTTGCGCGAGATCGTCGAGGCAAGCCCCGTGCCGCTTTGCATCGGCTCGCTCGCCGAACCGCGCGTGTTGTATGCGAACGAGCAGTGGCGGCAATTGATGGGCGTGAGCGAGGCCGAGCAGGGCCATGTCGACTGCAACCTGCTCTACGCCGAAGAAAGCGGTCGACGCAGAATCATCGAGCGTGCGCGGATCCAGGGGATGTCGTGCGACACAGACGTGCTCCTGCGCCGGCTCGACGGCACCACGTTCTGGGGCGCCATGACGGCCCGGCTCGCGACGTTCCAGGACGAGCCCGCGATGTATATCGGCATACGCGACATGACCGAGCGCAGGCGCATCGAGCAGGCGTTGCTCGAATCGCGCGAGCAGTTGCGTCAACTGAGCGCCTATATGGAGGCGATACGTGAAGAAGAGCGCAAGCGGATCGCACTCGAGATTCATGACGAACTAGGCCAATTGCTGACGGCTTTGAAGATGGACGTATCATTGCTCAAAATGCGATTGAGTGGCGCGCCCGATCTGCTCGGGAAGGTGAACGGCATGCGCGATCTGGTCGAGCAGACCATTCTGATGGTGCGCAATGTCGCGAATCACCTGCGGCCCGCGGCGTTGAATTTCGGTCTCGTTTCGGCACTCGAATGGCTGGCCGACGATTTCGGCAAGCGCACGGGCATCCCATGCCAGCTCGTGCTCAATGCCGGCGAGCCCGAGCTCGACGACGCGCATGCGACGGCGCTGTTTCGGGTCGTCCAGGAATCGATGACGAATATCGCGCGTCATGCGCGCGCCACACGCGTCTACGTCACGATGATGCGCGACGCACGTGGGCTCGTCCTGAACGTCAGCGACAATGGCTGCGGTTTCGATCCGGCCGCCGCCGGCACGCGCGATTCCTATGGACTGCTGGGCATGAGCGAACGTGCACGGCTCATAGGTGCTTCATTGCAGATCGACAGCGCACCCGGTTCGGGGACTGTCGTGTCGATCAGTATTCCTGTCGAGAATGGAAGAGAAGATGATCAAGATTCTGATCGCGGATGATCATGCCGTAGTCCGCAGCGGCTTGAAACAGATCATGGCGACGGCCACCGACGTGACGGTGGTCGACGAAGCCGCGAGCGGGGCCGACGTGCTCAGTAAGCTGCGATGCCGTGAGGTGGACTTGCTGATGCTCGACATCACGATGCCGGGTATCAGCGGCGTGGACCTGATTCGCCGCGTTCATGGCGAATATCCGGACATGCCCATTCTGATTCTGAGCATCCATAACGAAGCGCAGGTCGTCTCGAGGGCTTTGCGCGCGGGTGCGAGCGGCTACGTCACGAAGGATAGCGATCCCGAAGTGCTGCTGGCGGCCATTCGAAAGCTTGCAACAGGCGGGCGCTTCATCGATCCGACGCTCGTCGATGCGGTGGTGTTCGAACGCCATTCGAGCGACGTGCCGCCGCACGAGATCCTCTCCGATCGGGAATTCGAGGTGCTGCGTCTGCTCGCGAGCGGGCGCAGCATCAACGAGATCGCCGAGGCCTTTTCGCTGAGCGCCAAAACGATCAGCACGCATAAGCGGCGTTTGATGCAGAAACTCGGCGTGAGTAACAACGCGGAGTTGTTCCGCTATTCGATTCGTCATGGGCTCGCGGCGCAGTAACTGCCGCATCGGCGTTCGATCGATGCCCGCTCGTCACCGTCGACGCTGAGTCATTCCCGTCCCGGTTTATTCGATCTGGCGCGCCGGGTTGGGCCGTCGTTCGTCTTGGCATCGTCATCGAACCGGACGCGCCGCCCGGCCACCGTCCAGCGGCGCGAATCGGCTCCGACGACGGCGGCCGTCGTTCCGGCGAACGAATCCTGCCTGTCGAGGGACGGCGAACGAAGCGTCGAATCCTGCATGGCATCGATGCCGCGCGGTATGGGTTGTGTCGATGCCGCTGCCTGCCTGAGCGCGCCGATCGTTCGCGGGTCGGTCGGCATGGCGGACAACCACGCCTCGAGCCGGCTGCTGACGGGTTCGACGTCGGCCGGCAGCGTGGCTTGCGTCAACGACGCCGAGGCGACCGGTTGTTCGCTCGACGATGTCGACGTGTCCGAAGGTTCGTCGACGATGTGCTCTTCACTGATGTCGCCCGCCATATGAACGGCCTGAAAGTGATTGCCGAACATGACGATGCCGACGGGATCGGTTCCGAGCCGCGACGCTTGAAAGCGAATGGGACCGTCGATGCTGGGCATGATCAATTGCAGATTCATACTTGCGCCGTAATCGCGGTTGATCCGCTGCATCAGCGCCGCGATCGCCGGCTCGTCGTCGTAGAGCATGCGGTCGCCGCCTTCGATCTCGGGATACTCGCGCGCCATCGCTTCGCGGTAACGCGATGCCTGAGCCGCGAGCAGCGGCTCGGATTGCGCGTCATAGCGGCCCGTCGCGTGCTGAAGCAACGAAATGATCAGGCAGTCCATCGAGGCATGACCGCTGTTGTCCGCGGCGCGAATCCCGTGCTGCGCGAACCATCGCAGCGTCTCGTCGCGCCCCGCGCCCATCATCATGTCGCGCTGCCGCTCGAGTTCGAGCGGTTCATGGCGTTCGGCTACCGGTATCGCCGCTTGCTCGGGACGCGGCACGAACACGTTCTCCGGGCGCGCCGCAGGCACGTCCGGATGCGTGACGCGCGCGCTGCCGCCGAGCTCCGGGATAGCACGCAGTGCGAGTGCGGCGGCTTGCGCATCGAACGAGCCTGCCAGCCCGTGCGCATCCGCGCCGGCCGAAGCGATGAAGTCGTTGGCTGGGGGCGATCCCGTTTGCGTTTCAGGAAGCGGCGTTTCGGGCGGCGGCAACTCCGATTCGACTCGTTCTACAACCGTATCGCTCGCGTGCTGCGCGTCCGCCGGGGGCGGTGCCTCGGATGGCGGCGGCTGGATCGCGAGGCTCGTCAGCCGTTCGCGTACGCCCGGGCTCAGGCTTTTGCCGAGATCGGCCGCCTTGCGCGTTTTCGACAATGGCACTTGGGCCACTGCGTGAGCGATGGGTGTGGCGACCGAGATGGCGAGGCTATCGGCGAGCATCGCCATTTGACGCGTTCTGAACTTCGCCTGGGTCGCAAGCGGTGCGTGTCGATAGCGCCAGTTGTAATACCCGGTCGTGCCGCTCAGTTTGCCTGAACTGAGCTTCGCCCCGCCGACCGAAACCGTGATTTCGTCGGGGATGTCCCGTGCTGCCTCGATGCTCGCGAGCAACCGGTCGAGCGACGCGTCGCTGTGTCGATCGCCCAGATCGACGAGCATGGCATTCGTCGCCGGCAAGTCGAGCTTCGTCACGACGGGTTCGCCGTCTCTTGCGAGCGTCTTGACGAGCTTGGCCATGCTGGTCTTCTGGAACCGCGCGCGTTCGCCCGCGGAATAGGGCGCGGTAACGGGCGCGGTGCCTTGCGCCACCAGACGCGCGTCGTTCTGATCGCCGAACGCCGGCTTTTGATGAACCCCATGACTGGCCAATTCGGCCTTGTGAATATTGAGCCCCAGGCTCGCCGCCGAGCCGGAGATATTGACCGCTGCTGCCAATGCGGCCGCTCCGGCGTTCGTCACCGTATAGCGTTCACGCTCGCCGATCGCCATCGATTTGGCGAGCTTCGTCGCATCCACCTGCTTGCGCGCATCGGTGCTGAACAGTGCGCGGGCATCGGCGCTTTCGATGGCCGCGAGCGCCTGGGCTGCTGCTCGCAGGGTGTTGCGCGCCTGAACCGGATCGGTCTCGGCAACGGCTGCCTTCATCCGCGACTGCGCGAGTTCGAAATGAAGCCAGTCGCGCAAGCAGGCCTTGACCTCGGCACGACGGCCGGCACGCAACGTGTTGCGCGTCGCGGCCTTGCGCCGCGAATCGCGGGCGCCGGTCCGTTCCACTTCGGTGTTGAAGTCGTGCAGCGACGCGAGCGATTCGCTCACGCGGCCCAGCAGCAGCCGTCCCATGCTATCGAAGCGCATGCGATCGGGCGTTTTCCAGGCATCGGAGACGGTCGACGCTTTGAATTGACTCGCGTGTGTTTCAGCGAACGAGTCTTCGAGCGCTTTCACGGCGGTTTCATCGGTACCCGCATTGGCGATCCCGCGACGCAGCGCCGCGTAATCGGTCCAGTTCCTGACTGGATCGAGATCGTCTTTCGTCGAATCGCGGCGCGCGATCTCTTCGAGCGTGGCAATGAGTTTGGCCTTGGCCTGCTTGCGCACCTCGGGATTGTTCGTCACGCGTTTTTCGGCGATGTAGGTGCGATAGGCTGCGGCGCGTTCGGTTTGCTGCTTGGCGGCGTTGCCGGCCAGCAGGTCCGTCGACTTGGCAAGCGCCACGATCGCGCGTTTCGCTTTAGCCTCGCCGTCCTTGCTTGGACCCGAACCGAGTTGGTAGCCGACATAAAGCGCGGCCACGAGCGCGACAGCGCCCGCCGTCGCGCCGGCGGTGGCGGCAAACGACGAGATGACGACGGGCGTGAGGATGCCGAGCAGCGTCGCCGTATAAGTCGCCGCGCCCGACGCGACACTGACGCCGAACGCGCGCTTGTTGCCGTGATACTCGATCTTTGCGCTTTCGGCCGCGGTTTTGTAATCGGATTTCAACTCCATGCGCATGCAAAACCGCGCATAAGCGACGCTGAGTGCGGTGCCGGCGGCACGCATGTCGCGATCGGCCTGCTCGCGCTCTTGCGGTGCGGCATTCGGATTCGCCAGCCGAGTACGCGCGTCGTCGAGATCGGCTTGCGCACGCTCCATTTTCCGCACGGCGTTGCCGATTTTGCGCAGTTCCAACGCGAGGCGTGCCGATGCACGCATGACATTCGGACCTGTCTTCGCGCTCGGCGTCGCATCGGCCTTGCCAAGCGGCATGATTTCCTCGGTACCCGAATTCCGGAACCGGATGTTGGCCGAATCGAATGCCAACTGCGTCGAAAGCAACGTCAGCAGCAGTTGCACGCCGGAGAGCGCCGTTTTCGCCGGCAGATGAGCCGAAGCCGCCAATTGCGCGGCGCTTACCGCCCCGTTGACGGTCGAGGAGACGGTCAGGCGCTGACGATGCAACGCACCCGTACCGGTCTTTTTGAAGCTGTCGATGACTGCGTCGGTATCGTCGAGCCCTACCGTTTCAAGGAATGTGGCGATCATCTCGCGGTAATAGTCCTCGTCCTTCGATCCTTCCGGCAACAAGCGCTGATCTCGCATCTCCGCGGGGATCGAATCCGGTCGTGCCCGCTCGAAGTTCAGCGCCGTCAGGCGAGCCAGTCCGACGATCGACGGCTGCTTGCGCTGCCCTTCGGCCCAGCGTTCGCAGATGCCGAGCGTCGTCGTCTCGTCCCAGCGCTCGACGCTGACAGCCGGCTCGAAGGGAACCTTCTTCATGTCGAACAATTGCCCGAGGCGACCCCGCACGCTGCCGCGCGCGGGGTGCGCCGCTGCCGATCCTTCCGGCTGCGGGGCGGATTGCGGTTGCCGGATCTCCGCCGCGGGAGCAGCAGTAGGAGATGTGGGTGACGGGAGGATGCGGCGCAGGGCGGATTTCATCGTAAATCTAACCTCGGTTTGCGACCCATGCTAGGAAAGTGATATTGCAATTCCGGTGGCCGCGGCGAAACGCCGTGCCCGACAGCGAAATCGATATTCAGCGTGCGCTCGCCAACGGTGCGCGGAAATAACGCCACCATCCCCGCACCATGCGGACGAGCGAGGGCAGGCTGCCGAACGCGAACCGGGCGGCATCGATCGATGCGGCGCGCCGGCTCATCGCACCCGAGCGGATATCGCAGCGGCACAACGCGAACGTGTAGCGCAACTCGTCGACCAAAAGATATCCGGTAGCGAGGAGCAAGGCCAACCTCAGCGTCCATCGGTTCAGTCCCGCGTGCGCCGCGACGTCGATAGCCACATCGCGATGTCCGAGTTCCTCGCGCGCATGCCAGCGCCACAGCTTCGTCGCGTGCGATTGCCCATCGATCAGCAAGGTGCCGTGAGAGACGACCTCTTCGGCGAGTACGGCGGTCAAGTGCTCGAATGCGGCGACGAGCGCTATCTTCATCGGCAAATCGAGCCGCTCGAGTTCAGCGGTTACGCGGTTTGCCCGCTCGGCGACGGCCTGTGCGCCTGGCAGGCCCGCAATCAGCGCATCGTTGTAACGCACGTGCGCTTGCCGATGCGCGCGCTCTTCGCGAACGAAACGCTCGACTTCGCTGTGCAGCCTGGTATCGATAGGCGCGGGACAACGCGTGCGCCACGTTTCGAGCGTGTCGATGAGAAAGGCCTCGCCGGCGGGGAGGATCAACGAAAGCGCGTCGAAGAACCGGCTGCGCACGAGTGTGCCATTCCAGAACAGCGGTTTGCCGCGGCGGGCGGAAGCATCGTAAGTCGGCGTCATGTCCGGCGTCCCGGTTGTGCGCGAATCGGCACGTTCGCGTTCGCGCGGGAGCCTCGATCCGTCAGCCATAACCTGGGGCCGTCCGTCAGCCAACGGCGCACGAACGCGATATAGCCGATTGGCGCCGCGGTGGGATCCGTTTCGATCCGACGCGCCACCTCGAACCATCGCAAGGCAGGTTCGCAGTGGTGCGTCCGGTGCAGCGAACGGTGCAGCAGGACCCAGCCGAGGCCGAATGGAAGCGCGATGTCGTTCGCGATCGAGCCCTGCGGGCGCCGGCACGAGGCGGGGGCAATCGCCACGCCATAGTGCTCGGCCTGTGTGAGGATGAAATCGAACCATGCCGACAGTGCGAGCGGAATCAGATAAGCGACAGCGACCGTGCGTGGCGCGTGGCGCAGCCCGACGGCTATCGATAGCGCAAATACGACCCACCAGACGAAGGCTGCGTTGCGCCGGGCGCGTTTGGCCCGCGGCACCATCGACCATCCCGTTCGAGTCAGATGCCAGGCGACCCAAGGCACCTCGAGCGGGGCCAGTAGCCAGATCCAGCGCGTGCGCCAGCTCCGAGCATAGAGCGGCCCTTCGGGATCGGCCTCGGTGCAGGGGACGGGATGGTGTGCCAGATGAAAGTAACGGAAGGCAAAAAAGTTCTGCCCGACCAGCGCCGCGCATGCGGTGCCTATCGCATCGCTCACGTTGCGATTGCCGATGAACGTCCCATGCGCGCACAGATGCTTGGCTTCTTGACACCCGGTCAGCAGGAGCCCTTGGAGCAGCATCAGCGGAGCGAGGAACCACGGGTTGGTGCAGATCGAAATCAGAATCGTATTGATGAGGACGGACGACAAAAACAATGCGCTGGGCCAATCGCTGTACGAGCGCGGCTGAACGCGTCCGGTCGTGGAGTGCGTGGCGGATCGAGTCATAGCAATGCGGCGAGCGGGTGGGCGATGCGTTGTATCGTAGGCAGCGCAAGCGCAGACCAAACTGGACGCAGTATCGACAAAGGAACCGTTCCTCGCAGGAGCACCCCGTAATCGAGCGAGCGCTCATGCGGGAAATAGTCCCGCTTGATCGAGACGATCCTGTCGAAGCCGCGCGAGGCGTAGTAGCGCAACTGCGGATCGAGGGGCAGGCCGCGGCGCCGGGCATGGACGTAGTCTTCGACGTGCCCTTCGGGACGAGCCGCCATCCAGTCGCGCAGACCGGGCACCGGAGAGCCGAGATAGATGTACCGCCAACCGCGCTTGAGTGCGTAGGGCCAAAAAAATTTCAGTAATGCCGTGACACCGGCTTGATCGCGGCTCGTGAGGCTGATGCCGAATAGCGTCGTCCCTGTGACTGGGGAGGGCAGTAATGTGCAGTCTTCCCAGGTCGTGACACAGCGGTGGAAGTCGTCCGCGACGGGCCGCATGAACAGCGAGGCGAGCAGTCGGCCGGATCGCGAGCAAAAGGCGCCGACGGCCAGATCGGGATGCGCGTCGATTCGCGCCTGGAGTTGGGCGCGCGACGCGGCCTGCACA
>Ga0105239_10002242_pt1 | contig 24707 bp, 26 predicted proteins | sample KBSC44metaG_FD_92761 | JGI IMG/M metagenome (GOLD analysis project Ga0105239, IMG submission 92761) | Corn rhizosphere microbial communities from Kellogg Biological Station, Michigan, USA - KBS C4-4 metaG | ecosystem: Host-associated > Plants > Roots > Rhizosphere > Soil | place: Michigan, USA...
CCCGTGCGCCACTCTCATGGAAAGCAAGCTCTCCAATCCCGTCCGACTTGCATGTATTAGGCCTGCCGCTAGCGTTCATCCTGAGCCAGGATCAAACTCTCCATTGTAAAATGTTTTGTTTGTCTCTGACCCTATTATTAATAATAGAATCTGTATTTGATGAGCTGACTTTCCAAATTTGCATTCTTCATGTCACTCAATCGTGTATCTTTATACAGCTTCCCGCTTTCTTATAACTTACCGGAAGGGTTTAGTTTCCGATCGTTACGCTACATGATTTTCTATTTCTTAAAAGAACTTTTCGCTTCCCCCTCACGGTTCCGCTTATATTTTTTCACTTCTTGCGTCGTGATCAAACTTTCATTTTTTGTCCGCCTGAATCGCTCTGGCTTCTCTTTTTGTTACTCGCTCACTTTCGCTCGCTTTCTCTTTTTTTGTTACTCGTTAACCTTCGTTAACTTTCTCTTTGTTTTCCCCGCTTTCTCTCTCCGCGTTTCCGCTTTTTCTTTCCTTCGTTTCGGGAGTGCAAAGGTAGAAACCTTTTTCTATTTTCCAAAACTTTTTTTTCTTTTTTTTATTCTAAAGTTTTGACCGCTTTTCCCTCTCTTCTCTTTCCCCCTCAGCGGGCTGCAAAGGTGCGAATCTTATTTTAATTTATCAAGTGAAATTTTCACTTTTTTAAACTTTTTTTTATTCGCTAAATCTTCAAAAAACAACGCCCTTTTTCCTTAAGCGGTCACAAATGTACAGAGAAAAACACTTCCCTTCCAAGAGAAATTTTGAAATAATTAAAACTATTTTACAACTGTCTGTAAACTAACCCTAAATTCATTCACTACACCCTTACTTCAGCCTATAATAATAGCATTTACCTTATTTGTATATTTGAAAAGTATATGAACAAGCACCCATTTCCCGAAAACTTCCTGGCCTCATTAAGCGCAGAAAATGGATTTGATGAGCAAAATTTTATCGAAGCCCATGAAAATTCTGATGCTCCTACATCTATAAGGTTAAATCCTTTTAAACCTTCGGCCTTAAAAACAGGCGCGCAAGTACCCTGGTGTGCCGATGGTTTTTATTTAGATGCCCGTCCGTCCTTCACTTTCGACCCCCTTTTTCATGCCGGATGTTATTATGTACAGGAAGCATCATCTATGTTTATTGATCATATAGTAAAACACATCAGGCAAAACAAGCAGGAACCCGTTAAGGTGCTCGACCTTTGCGCGGCGCCGGGAGGCAAAAGCACCCTGCTTAATTCGGCTATCGGGGCCGATGATCTGCTGCTGGCTAACGAGATCATTAAAACACGCGTACCTGTATTAACAGATAACCTGAGTCGCTGGGGTCAAAGTAATGTTATAGTTAGTAATAACGACCCAAAAGACATCGGTCGTTTGAAAAGCTTTTTTGATATCATACTGGTTGATGCGCCGTGCTCCGGCTCGGGCATGTTCCGGAAAGATTCGCAGGCGATGAACGAGTGGTCTGAAGCCAACGTCAATCTTTGCCATCAACGGCAGGAACGCATACTGGCCGATATATTGCCCGCCTTAAATGAGGATGGCTACCTTATATATAGTACCTGCTCCTACTCGCACCAGGAAAACGAGGATATACTGGATTGGCTTTGCCGGGAATTTGATCTCGAAAGCATCCGTATACCTATATATAAGGACTGGGGTATTGTGGAAACCGAATCGGCACAGCAAAAAGCATGGGGTTACCGCTTTTATCCGGGCCAGGTAAAGGGCGAAGGCTTATTTGCTTCTTGTCTTCGCAAGAAAAACAATACCGGCGAACTGGGTAATTTTAAAAACAACATGCAGCAAAAAATAAGCAGCAAGGAGATTGACCAGGTAAAGACCTACATCAACAATCCCGAAAGCTTCTATTATTTTAAAGTGAATGACGACTGGCTGGCCATTAACCGCAGCCATAAGGAAAGCCTGAATATTTTGCAGCGTCACCTGTATCTTAAAAAATCCGGTGTCCGCGTGGGCAAACTGATGGGGAAAGATCTGGTACCTGACCATGAGCTTGCATTAAGTACTATTATTAATAAGGACATCGTTTTACAAACCGAACTTAACCACGACCAGGCTATCCAATACCTGCGCCGGGATAACATCGATCTTAATCCTACTGAAAAAGGCTGGAGCCTGATGACCTTTGAAGGTCACGCGCTGGGCTGGGCCAAACTATTGCCTAATCGCATTAACAATTATTTCCCAAAAGAGATCAGGATCATCAATCAGGCCCAAGCCCCCCAGCCCCCTAAAGGGGGAGCTTTTGATTAGCATGGGCTTTTAAACAAAAAGAGACACATATTAATGTGTCTCTTTTTGTTTCTATTATATAGATATAAAGAGCAAATGCTAGGAGTTCCCCCTTCAGGGGGCTAGGGGGTTAATACTCCCCTATCGATAACAACACCAGCGTACAGGCATTCTCTGTTTGAATACCTTTTTCGTTGGCCAGGCGTCGTAACTCGGAATTTTCGGTGCCGGGGTTAAATATGATGCGTTTAGGATTGGTATCTAATATGTAATTGTATAATTCTGGTTGATGCTGCGGCCCCACATATAAAGTTACTGTATCAATATCATGGTGTATGGTTTGGGGCTTTTCAATGGGTACCCCGGCCACCTCGCCTGTTTTTATCCCTACATTTACTATCGTGTGTCCTTTACTCACTAGCCTGTTCGAGGCCAGGTAAGCATATCTGCTGGTATCGGGTGTGGCACCCAGTACCAATGTTTTTTTATCAGCCATATTATTGGGGGTGATTACACTGATTTTAGAATGATTTCACCGATAATCAGTGTAATCTCTTTTTAAAATCGGTGAAATCTTAGTTAATTATTCTTTTTAATAGCGCTATCTGGGCCGAGTGATATATATGATGCTGTATTAATCCGTTAATCAGTTCTTCATAAGTAACACCGGTTCCCTGTTCGCGGTTCCTTTCGTCGTTTGTTGGCTCATTCCATTGATCCGGAGGGAAGTTTTGAATAATGCCGATCAAATTTACGTTAACCAGTTTCAAATCTTGAACATAATTCTGCCATTTTTGCTCATCCGGAGTACCGGTCTCGGGCCAGTCGCCGCTGGTGGGTACGCCCGATGGCAAACCGTTCATCCTGTCCATTACCTCTTCTGTCCAGGCTATCATATGCAGTACTATTTCGGCTATATTATGTACCGAGCCCGGCGGCTTTTCGTAAGCGGTTTCAAAACTGATGCTTTTTAATATAGTATAAACCGGCGAACCATACCATGGTTCGCCTGACAATACATTTTGCAATTCGTGCGAAAGATTTTCAGAGGTACTCATCTCAATATTTTTAAAGTTGCCAAAGCGCAGTTGATACCATCAATAGCAGCAGAAATAATGCCACCCGCATAACCGGCACCCTCACCACAGGGAAATAAACCCTGAACCTGCGGGTGCTGCAGCGTTTCTTTATCACGCGGAACTTTTACCGGTGATGATGTGCGCGACTCCACTCCTACTAATATAGCTTCATTAGTATAATAACCTTTCATTTTTTTGCCAAAGGCCGGCAGCGCTTTTTGCAGTCGTTGATGTATCCATAAAGGTAACACTTCTTTCAGCTCGGTACTTCTGGTTCCGGGCAGATAGGAGTTTACCGGCAGATCGCTAGACAATCGCCCCTCCACAAAATCAACCATGCGTTGCCCGGGAGCTACCAGGTTACCGCCGCCGGCCACAAAAGCGGCTTTCTCAATCTCCTGCTGAAAACGCAGCATCTTAAACGGATCGGTATCATCACCAGCCACATCTTCCATATTGATCTGCACTACGGTGCCCGAGTTAGCAAAAGGATTATTTCGTTTGGATGGGCTCCAGCCGTTCACCACAATTTCATTTGATTCTGTTGCGCAGGGGGCTATGATACCACCCGGACACATGCAAAAAGAGAACACCCCTCGGTCATCCACCTGCTCCACCAGGTTATAGTAAGATGGCGGCAGATCGGGACCGCGGTATTCGCAATGGTATTGGGCACGATCAATAATTTCCTGCGGATGCTCTATCCTAACCCCCAACGCGAAAGGTTTGGCCTCGATCAGTATATGTTGATGATGCAGCATTTCAAAAACATCCCGTGCCGAGTGGCCCGTAGCCAGTATCACCGCGTCGGCTGTCAGCTTTTCGCCATTGGCCAGTTTTACACCTTTTATTTTACCAAACTCCACCAGCAAACTGGCCACTTTGGCATCAAACAAGATCTCGCCGCCAGCATTCAATATCGTTTCGCGCATGGCCGTGATGATCTGGGGCAGTTTATTGGTGCCGATATGCGGCCGTGCATCTATCAGTATATTCTCTTCGGCACCGTGCGCTACAAACATTTTCAGCACCTGGTTTACATCACCCCGTTTGGTTGATCGGGTATATAATTTACCATCGGAATAGGTGCCAGCTCCCCCTTCGCCAAAACAATAGTTCGACTCAGGATTTACCAGGCCTTGTTTATTGATATTAGCCAGATCTCGGCGGCGTTGTTTTACATCTTTACCGCGCTCTACAATAATGGGCTTTAGTCCCGATTGGATACATTGCAGCGCCGCGAATATCCCCGCCGGGCCAGCACCTACTATAATAACCGGTCGGCCAAACTGCACATCGGGATAATTGACGGTGAATATTTCTGGCTGATAAGGCTGATCTAAAAACACCTGCACCTGCATGCGGTAAACCACCTTACGGCCACGCGCATCGATAGATCGTTTTAAAACCTTTACCGCCGAAACTTGTTGGGGTTGTATATTTAAGGAAGCCGCCGCTAAACGGGTTATTACGGCTTCGTCTTCCTGTTGCCCGGGAGGGCATACTATTTCTACTTCTTTGATCATATGATATTGCCGGGTTTTTATCCCGGATCGGTACAAAGGTAAGAAGCCCCCTCTAAAAGGGTGATGTTCCATAAATCACAAAAAACCAAACTGTCCGAACGTGCACATCAACCGTCCGCTATCGAACAGTTTTAAATGGCCATTGAAATTTATTTAATTGAAAATCAACATTTTACAATATGGCATCCATATTGGCATAGGCTCGTTATAAAAATAACAACACAAAATGAATATCGCCGAAGACCGCTTGATGACCATATGGGAAGGATGTTTGAAAAACGACCGCAAGCAACAGGAACAATTATACAGGATATTAGCACCAAGAATGTTGGCAGTTTGCATGCGTTATGCAACTGATAAAGATGAAGCGCAGGATATACTGCAGGAAGGCTTTATAAAAATGTTCAAAAACATGAACAACTATCGTGGCGATGGCAGCCTCGAAGGATGGATCCGCCGCATCATGGTACATTGCGCTATATCACGTTACCGCAAATTAAAACCAATGGTTTTGGTAGAAGATTTTTCTGCCGAAAGTAGCATGCCGATGAGCAAATCATACAACGATAACGGACTGGAAGCAAAGGACCTGATGAAACTGATCCAAAAACTGCCAAAAACTTACCGTTCCGTATTCAGCATGTATGCTATTGAGGGCTATTCGCACCAGGAAATTGGTAATTCGCTTGGTATGACAGAATTGTTATCACGCACCACCCTATATCGCGCCCGTAATATTTTAAAAGACATGATCAGCCAGCTTACCATGCGTGAGCAGCATTGCCTGGCAGGGTAATCAATCCCTTACCCTGCCTACTTGTGAATCTTGAGTTATCTAAATCAACGGTTAATTCAACCATATACTTATCACCGCCGCAGTTCAGGTAACCCGCCTGAACTTATACCAGCAAGCATAATAGCTTCCCATAATCACCATACTTTTTTGTCATCCTGAGGAACGAAGGATCTTCTTCGGCAAGCATGAAACACAATAGATGCTTCACTCCGTTCAGCATGACAAATTTATTTTTCCACCAGCAAAGCGCAGACCGGGTGAGTTGTTCATACGTGCTATCCTATCGTGGGAATCCCAAAATCCTAAAATCATGGTTCACAAAAATGTTTTGATTATCTTAGCAATGTGTATCTTGTCATGTTGTCATAACCATTAGTTGTTGTAACAACGGTACGCCTTTTGTAATCTAAATTCAAAACACATCTAAAAAGCATCATTAAAATGAAAAAGTTATTCTCGGTAATATTAATTATAGCAGCGGCTATGTCATTAAGCTCATGCAGTTATAACAGCATGGTTAAAATGGACGAAAACGTAAAAACCAAATGGGCTGCTGTTCAAAGTCAGTATCAACGCCGCAGCGATTTGATCCCTAACCTGGTTAATACCGTAAAAGGAGCTGCCAATTTTGAAAAAAGCACGTTAACCGCCGTTGTTGAGGCACGCGCCAAAGCAACATCTGTACAGGTTGACCCTACCAAACTGACCCCGGAATCTATCAAAGCTTTCCAGGCCGCACAGGGTGAATTAAGTACCGCATTGGGCAGGTTATTATCGGTAACCGAAAACTATCCGAACTTAAAAACCAACGAAAACTTCCTTGGTTTACAGGCACAAATAGAAGGTACCGAAAACCGCATACAGGTAGCCCGCCAGGATTTTAACGCTTCTGTACAGGAATTTAACACCAAGATCCGTTCGTTCCCGGCCAATATAACTGCCAAAATGTTTGGCTTTAGCGAAAAGGGTTATTTCACCGCCGAGCCCGGAGCTGATAAAGCGCCTAAGGTTCAGTTTTAATTAGTGAGTGATTTCACCGATTATTGGGGCGATTGCACCGATTACTTCTATTGGATCAGTGAAATCAACTTAAACAATCGGTGTAATCATCTTTAAAATCAGTGAAATCATAACCACTATGGCAGTATTTACCGACGAAGAGCAACTGCGGATCCGCAAAGCTATACAGGAAGCCGAGAACCGCAGTTCGGGCGAGATTAGGGTATGCATTGAAAAAAAATGCAGCGAAGATGTGCTTGACCGTGCCGCTAAATATTTTTATCAGCTTAATATGCACAAAACCAATTTACGACACGGCATATTGATATATGTAGCCACCGTGGATCGTAAGTTTGCTATTATTGGCGATGCGGGTATCAATTCGGTAGTGCCGGCTAATTTCTGGGACGCTACCAAAGAAGATATGCTGCAGCATTTTAAATACGGAGATATTATAGAGGGCATAGTTACCGGTTTAAAAATTGCCGGTGAGCAGCTGCAAAAATATTTTCCGCATACACAGGACAATAACAATGAATTGCCCGATGACATTGCCTTTATGGATGGCGATTAACCTTTAAAACTCATGTTCAAAAAAATCATATTGTTCTTTAGCCTGGTGTTGTGCGCCTTTGTAGCCTTCGCGCAGGATTTCCCGGAACGATCAACCACGCTGGTTACCGATTATACCAATACCCTATCCGCCGATGATAAACAAAAGCTGGAAAGTAAGCTGGTGGCTTTTAATGATTCTACCTCTACCCAGATCGCTATTGTAATGATCAAATCGGTAGGGAATTATGACATCGCCGAATATGGTGCCGCGCTGGGTCGTAAATGGGGTATCGGGCAAAAAGGAAAAAACAACGGCATATTGATCCTGGTAGCCCTTGCTGATAGGAAGCTTACCATACAAACCGGCTATGGTGCAGAAGGCGCATTGCCAGATATTGTAACCCAGGAGATCAGGGTAAATGATATTAACCCGCGCTTTAAAGCGGGCGACTACTACGGAGGGTTAAATGCAGGCGTAGACCAGATCATTAAATATACCAAAGGCGAATACAAGGCCGATAAAAAACCGCAGGCCAAACAAAATGGCGGCGGTGGCGGCAGTGTACTTATTGTCATTATCATCGTAATTGTGATCATCGTACTCATTTTCCGGAACCGCGGTGGTGGTGGTGGCGGTCGCCAGATCATTGGCAGCCGTGGCGGCGCAAGTCCGTTCTGGTGGTTCCTGGCCGGCAACCTGTTGGGTCGTGGCAGCGGCGGTGGCGGCGGCTGGGGAGGTTTCAGCGGCGGAGGTAACGATAGTGGTGGTGGCGACAGCGGAGGCTTTGGCGGTTTCGGCGGCGGCGATTTCGGCGGCGGCGGCTCCAGTGGCAGTTGGTAGGCTGTGCAATTAGTGATTAATGCTCTTATAAGATCTGTCATTTCGAACGAGGTACGAGGAGAAATCTTCTTCAACATGCAACTGGGCTTTGTTATACAGCAGAAGATTTCTCTTTCGCACAGCGCCCATGCCCATCCAGCTCTATCGAAATGACAATTTTTTTAGTTTTGAAAAACCGCTAAACAGCATTTTGGAAAACCCATTCACTAACTCATTAATCCGCTAAATCACTAATTCCCCCACTCACTAATTCACTAACTCACTAATTCAATAATTCAATAATTAATATAGATGGATCTCACCTGGAAACTACTTTCATCACATTATATACATAAAGGCCCCTGGGCCACCTTACGAATTGACAAATGCGAAATGCCCGATGGCCGCATTGTTGATGATTACTACGTTTTAGAATACAGCAACTGGGTTAACGGCGTAGCTATAACCGAAGACAATAAAGTGTTGATGGTAAAACAATATCGCCACGCAGCCGGCATCATATCGCTGGAAATTCCCGGTGGGGTGATTGATGGCGATGAAAAACCCGTTGAGGCTTTGCGTCGTGAATTGTTGGAAGAAACCGGCTATCAATTTGATGATTTCGAACTGATCAGTACCGTTTACGGCAATCCGGCAACGGCCAACAACCAAACTTTTACTTTCCTGGCCAAGGGCGGTAAAAAGGTTCAGGGCCAATCACTGGATGCTCACGAGGAATTGATTGTGGAAGAATACACCATTCCCGAAGTAAAACAATTGCTGCTGGAAAATAAAATAGAACAGGCCATGCACTGCGCCGGGCTGTTTTATGGCATGGTGAAACTTGGAGCTTTGTAATTTTTAAATTTTATTTTATAAATTTCCCTTTTTACATTCTCTTAAACCTTTGAAAATTTTTATTATATCCAATGAAGGAAATAGTAATTTATAGACCTGATATCTTAAAGAGGACAGTAATATTTGGCATTATTGCAGTTATAGTTTTAGATGGGCTTAATATTTGGGGGCATTATAGTTATCTATCATCTAATTTTAATGGTCGTATCGATAGTGTAAGAGAAGGACAGAAAGGAAATGCGATAATTATTGTTAAACGAAAAGAATATGTTTTAGACGGGGCATGGCGTTATAGCGTAGAACATAAATTAGATATACAAAAAGGAGATTCGATTGTAAAATATAAAGACTCTTCCCAGATTAAGTTAATAAAGCCAAATGGAATGACTATAATTCATTAAATTCGATATTGTAGTAGCTATCTCTCAAGAAGGGATTCGCACAAGCCCCTCAACTTAAACTCTACTCCGGGCAATTATCTTTCCTTCGGGTATCCACAATATAAATGATCTTCCAGCCATCTTTGGTCTTCAGCAGCTGGAAAACATCCACACCACAATGGCTGAATTTATCGCCAACATAAAATTTATAAGGCGCCCATACACTGGCCAGCGGACCGTCGATTTTTATAGAGCTAAAAACAATCCGTTCGTCGTATATCTCTTTATGCGGTGTCCCTACCGATTTCAGAAAACCACTGGGATCTTCGTTAATCAATACCGGTGCACCTGCCTTGCTATCATTGATACTCTGAAAAACGATATGTTGATCAAACGTCGATCGTAGCAGGGTACTATCTCCCTTGCGCATGGCATCAAACAGGGTATTAATAGTTTGCTTTATGCCAGCCTCATCTGTTTGCTGGGCAAAAGTTTTGGATGACAGGAGCAACGCCAATAACAGGAACATTAAATTTTTCATAGTAAGCTTATTGAGTATTGGGAAACTAAATATAGCTATTTAATGGCATTTTTAATTTTCGTATCTTTGTATAGATAACAGCCCGACTCTCTGATAAAAAAGAGAACCGGGCTGTTTTATTAAGAGAAAAAACAGGCTAAAAATTGGCTATTTTTCATTTAGTTATTTGACAATCAATTATTTAATACTTTTTAAACCTAAAAAAAGACGTTAAAACCGTGTTAAAATTTGTTAAAAAGTGTTAAAATCGACATTTTTTGAGTGCTTTTTGATCAAAAACAGGCCGTTTTTGGACAAAAATTTGTTAAAATTTAAGGTTTAAAAAGTTTTTGAGCTGTCGACCATCTCCCAGATCTTCACCGCTTCCATGGCTTCTTTAACATCATGAACTCTCAGGATATTGGCCCCTTTCGTCAGGCCTATGGTGTTCAAAACCGTGGTGCCGTTCAGGGCCTCAGCGGCGGTAGTATCGAGTAGTCCGTATACCATCCGTTTGCGGGAGATGCCAACTAAAGTTGGTAAGCCTAAAATATCAAAATCCTGCAGGCGGTTCATCAGGGTGTAATTATGTTCGTTCTTTTTGGCAAAACCAAAACCAGGGTCGATGATCACATCGTGTACACCCAGTTGCTTTAGCTGCTGGTATCGCGATACAAAATAATCGAACACCTCGGTAAAAACATCATCGTATTGGGCCAATTGGTTCATGGCCTGTGGTGTACCCTTCATATGCATCAAAATATAGGGAACCTGCAAACGCGCAACGGTGGCAAACATGCCTTCGTCCAGGGTTCCGCCCGATATATCATTGATGATATGTGCTCCAGCCCTGATAGCAGCTTCCGCAACCTGCGCCCTGAAGGTGTCAATAGATAACACAGCATCTGGAAAAGCGGCTACAATAGCCTCTACAACAGGCAGCAGACGGTTGGTTTCCTCAGCGACGGAGATATCCTCAGCATTGGGCCTCGAAGAGTATGCGCCGATATCTAAAAAAGCAGCGCCTTCGGCGAGCATTTTTTCGGCTTGCGGCAGAGCTTCATCTACACCTGGTTTACGGCTGCGAGCATAAAAGGAATCAGGCGTGATATTGATGATTCCCATAACTTTTGGGGCTGTAAGGTCTATGAGTTTACCACCTGCGTTAAGGGTAGTTTTTTTATGAAAAAATGTATCTTGAGCCATGTGTTTTACAAAGTTTAAATATTGTAATTTAGTTTAACTTTGCAGCATTGGCGCAAGCACGCTATATTCAAACATTTCAACATTCAAATATTTCAAATTTGGCTAATACATCAGCAGAGTACGACGCAGTAATTAACACATGTAAGGGCCTTTTCATGAAAAAGACCCGCGACTACGGAACCGCATGGCGCATACTGCGCCCACAGTCTATCACCGACCAGATATTTATTAAGGCCCAGCGCATACGTACGCTGGAAGAAAAAAAAGTATCAAAAGTGGGTGAGGATATTACCGGCGAATATATTGGGATAGTAAACTACTGCGTTATAGCCATGATGCAGCTGGAATGCAGTACCGAAACTGCCATGGAACTTGCCCCCGATCATGTAGAACGCTTGTTTGACGATAGGGTAAAAGAAACCAAAGAGCTCATGTTTGCCAAAAACCATGACTATGGCGAGGCCTGGCGCGATATGCGCATCAGCTCATTAACCGATCTGATATTGATGAAATTGCTGCGTGTTAAACAAATTGAAGATAACCAGGGCCTTACCGAAGCATCTGAGGGGGTAAAAGCCAATTACCAGGACATGCTCAATTATTCGGTATTTGCTTTAATAAAATTAGGAGTACAATAAACTACATCAATGAAAAACAGCTTTATTTGGTTTTGCAGGATAGTGGTGGGCCTGCTATTTATATTTTCGGGACTGATCAAAGCCAATGATCCGCTGGGTTTTTCGTACAAGCTGGAAGAATATTTTGAGGTTTTCCACATTATATTCCTCAACAGTTTTGCTCTTACTATGGCTATATTGCTGTGTACATTGGAAATGCTTTTGGGTTTTGCCCTGTTGATCGGCGTTCGTGCTGTAAAAGTAGCCTGGGGTTTATTGCTGCTCATTATATTTTTTGGCTTTTTAACCTTCTACTCCGCGTTTTTTAAGGTGGTACAAACTTGCGGCTGTTTTGGGGATGCTATTCCGCTAACACCATGGCAATCATTTAGTAAAGATATGATCCTGCTTTTGATGGTATTGGTGCCTTTTATCAACCGCAAAAAAATACAACCCATATTTAAACCAAAAACAGCTGATAAATGGCTTTTCGGAGCTGCCATTGTTGCCTTGGGTTTTGGTATATACACCTATAACTTTATGCCGGTTATTGACTTTTTACCGTATAAAATAGGCGCCAATATCCCTGATGAAATGAAAATCCCGCCGGGCGTACAACTGGATGAGTTTGAGGTAACCTACAATCTCAAAAACAAAAAGACCGGCGAAACCAAAACCATGAGCGATAAAGAATACCTGAAAACCAATATCTGGAAAGATGCTAACTGGGAAGTTGTGGGTAACCCGGAAAGCCGCTTGGTAAAAAAAGGCTTTGAGCCTAAGATCCGCGACCTATCTATACAAGATGGTCAGGGTAATGATTATACCAAAGAGTTATTATCCAATCCGTTTTACAGCCTGGTGATTGTTGCGCATGATCTGGATAAAACCAACGCCGAAGCCATAAACCGCTTAAATGCCCTAGCCATAAACGCCACCGAAAATTATAATATCCGTACGGTATTGTTGACGTCCAATTCGGCACAAAGCGCTGAGGCCTTTGCCAAAGCCCATAAATTGGTTACCGAAATTTTTTATGCCGATGGTGTTCCATTGAAAGAAATGGTGCGGGCCAATCCGGGTGTGCTGCTGCTTAAAAATGGTACGATCATTAACAAATGGCATTACCATACAGTACCAACTTATGATGCTTTAGTTAAAAAATATTTTCAGCAACAATAGCCATGATCCGTTACCTCATCCGCAAATTATTTTACGGACTGGCGGTAATGCTGGGCGTGGTGCTGGTGGTTTTTTTCCTGTTCAATATACTACCTGTCGACCCAGCCCGGATGACGCAGGGGCAACGTGCCGATGTGCAATCATTACAGGCCGTACGCAAAGAATTTGGCCTGGACAAACCCATACCCGTACAATTTGCCTATTACCTGAATGATCTTTCACCGGTAGGCATCCATCTAAACAATGCCGAAGAGCAACAACGCTATCATTACGCCAAACTGTTCGCGGTAAGCGATACCAAGGTACTGGCCCTGAAATGGCCTTACCTTCGCCGGTCGTACCAAACCCGTAAAGATGTGGCCAGCCTGCTCATGGATGTTATACCAAATACCCTGGTACTGGCCACTACCGCTATGATATTCGCCATTATCATAGGCGTATTTTTGGGTGTATTAAGCGCGGTAAATAAAGATACCTGGATAGATAAACTGGCTATCAGTTTCTCGACACTGGGCATATCCGCGCCCTCATTTTTCGCGGGAATCATTATTGCCTGGATATTTGGTTTTGAACTCAGTAAATATACCGGGCTCAGCATGTCGGGCAGTTTGTACAGCTATGATCCGTTCAGGGGCGAGGTGATCAGCATCCGGAATTTAATATTACCGATGATCACCCTGGGTTTGCGCCCGTTGGCTATTATTGTACAGCTTACCCGCAACGCCATGCTGGATGTATTGGGGCAGGATTATATCCGCACCGCGAAGGCAAAAGGCCTTGGCAACCGGGCTATTATTTATCGTCATGCCTTAAAAAACGCCTTAAACCCGGTGATCACGGCCATCGCTAACTGGTTTGCATCCTTATTGGCAGGTTCTTTTTTTGTAGAATATATTTTTGGATATAATGGCCTGGGCAAAGCTACTGTTGATGCCCTGGAGATGTCGGACTTTCCGGTGGTAATGGGCTCTATCCTTTTTATCGCCTTTATTTTTGTGGTGATCAGTATTCTGATCGATATTATTTATGTTTGGATCGATCCGCGGGTAAAATTAAGCTGATATTATAATGAAGTACTTTTTAGTTGGTTTTATGGGTTGTGGCAAAACCACCTGGAGCCGTAAACTGGCAGCCAAATTAGGCTATGAATTTATTGATCTTGATCACGTACTGGAAGAAAAAGCAGGCATGAGCATTGCGGAATATTTTTCGAGTTTTGGTGAGGATGCTTTTCGTAAACTGGAATCAGATGTACTGAAACAAACCGAATATCCGGAAAACGTAGTGGTATCAACTGGTGGCGGCTTACCTTGCTTTTTTGATCACATGCAATGGATGAATGCCAAAGGCAAAACCCTCTACATCAAACTATCGCCCAAAACCCTGGCCGACAGGCTCAGCAATAGCAAAACTGTACGCCCGGTATTGCAGGGAAAACAAGGCGATGAACTGGTGGAGTTTATAACCGGCAAACTGGCCGAGCGTGAAAATTTTTATTTACAAGCCAGTAATATTGTAGAAGGTATTGACATGTCTGTAGAGAAGCTGGAAGCAGCTTTGGGAATTGAGAACTAATTATCCCTATCGCAAATAAACCGCGTCTTCCTCGCCTTCTTCATCCAACACCACATCAACATGTTCTTTGATCACGGTTGACAGGGCCACACCGGCAAAATCAGTAGTTACGGGAAAGCTTTTATGATTACGGTCGATCAGGACGGCAGTACGCAGCTTTTTGAGGGGCACATCTAAAAATACCGCCAGACCATAAGCCAGTGTTTTGCCACTGTTCAGTACATCATCAACCAGTATCACTACTTTATTGCTGCATTCCTGAACATCAAAATCAACCTTAGCCTGCAGTGTACTGCTTTGTTTTTCCAACTCTATGGTGAGTAGTTTGCTGGAGAAGGGCGCTATACCATCCAAAATGGTTTTGATCCTTTGGGCGATGTGATTGCCACGGGGCAATATACCCGCTATCAGTATTTCCTGTTCGTCAAAGTTATCTTCCAGTATCTGGTAAGCAATACGGTCGAGCTTTTGCTCTATCTGGTGCTGATTTAATATCAGGAGTTTCTTTTCAGACATCGGGCGAATAATAAAATACTGATGTAAATATAGAAAATTAACTATCCAACAAAAGCCTTAATTACTACTTCCCATACGGGAAATAAACAAAATTTGCGCCCTCGGGTACCACCACAAAAACGCACATAAAATCGTTTGGATTTTTGTAACTGTTGATGAAGCGGTCTTTTAGTTCGGGTTTAATAACGCCGCGTTCCTCAAATTCCTCAAGGGTTGATGCATGGATGCTCCAATCCGTGTTCAGGTCATTCCTGTCAAGGATAACCTCGCCCAGTTTCAGTTCGTGCTGATGAGCTATGAAAATAGGATATGTAGATAACCCTTCCATCATAATTTCGACAGCTACTTCATGGATCGATTCTTTAAAAATTTTAAGCTCACGTTCCAGACTCAGCAGCGGGCTGTCTGGAGCCGGTTGTTGGCTTTCGTTACCTTCGTTTAGCAGGTCTTCGGGTTGCATATTGACCGTTGATTTATTTGATTACGTTGATTTCGTTAATACTTTTTTGTCTGAACCTTGATCCGTTGGATTAAAGGATTACCTCAATTTCTCTCTTTCGGTTTTTATTCTTTTTACCATGAACCATGATCTATGAACTAATTACTCCTTAACACCAGCAACACTACATTCTCTACGTGTTGTGTATGGGGGAACATATCAACGGGTTGTATTTTTACGGTGTCGTATTTCTCTTTCAATATCAGTAAGTCACGGGCCTGTGTAGCGGCATTGCAGCTTACATAAACAATTTTCGGAGCCTCAATTTCCATCAGGCGGTTCACTACATCGGGGTGCATGCCCGCGCGCGGCGGATCGGTAATGATCACATCGGGTTTGCCATGCTCAGCTACGAAATCAGCAACCAGCACATCCTTCATATCACCCGCGTAAAATTTGGTATTGGTGATATTGTTGATGGCCGAGTTCACTTTAGCATCTTCAATAGCGGTAGGAACGTACTCTACCCCCACTACTTCTTTTACATGGCCGGCAATAAAATTGGCAATGGTACCAGCTCCGGTGTACAAGTCATATACCAATTCATCTCCCGTAAAACCAGCGAAATCTCGGGTTATTTCATACAGGCGCAAGGCCTGAATGCTGTTGGTTTGGTAGAAAGATTTTGGTCCGATGCGGAATTTGATGCCGTTCATTTCTTCATGGATGTATTCCGGCCCCTTAAAGGCGATCACATCCTGGTCAAAAATGGTATCGTTCTTTTTTTGATTGATGATATACAGTAGCGAAGTGATCTCCGGGAAACCGGCATCAATAAAGTTCATCAGCTTGTTGACCTCCTCTTCGCTTACATAGGCAAACACTACTATCACCATAACCTCGCCGGTTGATGAGGTGCGGACGATCAGGTTGCGCAAGGCTCCTTCATGATTGCGCAGGTTATAAAAAGAATAACCCTGCGCTATTACAAAATCACGGATGCTGTTGCGCAGTGTATTAGAAGGTTCGGCTTGCAGGTAGCAATGCTTGACATCCAGTATTTTATCAAAACGACCGGGGATATGAAAACCCAGCGCGTTCATGTTCAGGGTTTCATCTTCCTTGTTTTCGCCATTGTACAGCCAGCGTTTATCAGAAAAGGTATACTCTAACTTGTTACGATAGTAACGATCGGCAGGTGATGGAACAATATCCATGATACCTTCCACATCTATTTTGGCAATACGCCCCAAGGCGTCGGCTACCGATTTTTGTTTGAATTTGAGCTGCCCTTCATAGGTCATGTGTTGCCATTTGCAGCCCCCGCAGGTACCAAAATGTTCGCAAAAGGGTTCAACCCGGTATTCTGAAGGTTGTTTAAGCGCGACTATCCGGCCTTCGCCGAAATTCTTTTTGCTTTTGTAAACCTGTACATCGGCTACATCGCCGGGAATGGCTTTATCTACAAAAAGTACAAAATCGTCGGTTTTACCTACACCTTTACCCTCTTCGGCAATATCAATGATCCGGACATCCTCAAAAAACTTCTGTTTGGCAACTTTATTCATCAGGCTGCAAAGTTAACCGTATTTATTTAGGATAAAAACAGGAGCTTAGAGATAAGCACAAACTGGGTTTACATGGTTTACACTTTTCATGGTTAACATTTATTCAATTAATTGACAATCAATATATTAAATTAATTACATGCAGAAAACTGGGTTTACACTGTAAACCATCTGGCTAAAGAGATAAGAGCCGGGAAATAAGAAAACAGCTAATTCCCCGACTCGCTTTTAGATTAAGGTTTAGGGTTTATACGTTCGACTTCATGAATTACCGGACAAAAGAATATCCGTTCCGCTTAAAAGCGAACTACAGAGAATACAATAAGCAATCAGGCGAACAAGCTTAGGATATAGGATACAAAATCATCGGTATCCATATCGGCTATGTCAAATTGCTCATCAATCATGTCTGAAAATTCTGTTAGTTCGGGACTCATGACAAAAAATTTATTATGCTAACATAGTAAATATTATACTAAAAACCAAATTGGTATACGGTATTTTATAAAAAAAGGGACAGATTTTTTCCCATCCCCTTTTTCTGCCTAATGCTTATCCCAGTTTATTTTGCGGGAGAAGTACATCAGTATACCCACTACAATAAATAAAGCGATGCTACCGATAATGAGCGCGAAATCTTCCAATTGGATGATCACAAAAATGAACGCGTAAAAAACCGACAGGATAAAGGCGAACAACAAGGCCGCCATTTTATTTTTTAACAAGGATGCTATAAACACCGACACCAATGCTATGGTTGATACTGAGGCAATGAGGTAAGCGTAATTATATCCCACCTGCTCCGAAAAAGAAAGCAGCAGGGAATAATAAATGATCATGGCTATGCCAATGAGTACATAATTAAATATATGGATCCTTTGCTTACGGATCACCTCGGTTAAAAACAGGGAGATAAATGTTAGCATAATGATGAGCAGCGCATACTTACTCGTGCGCATTGTTTTTTGATACTGATCAACCGGCAAGCGCAATTTTACGCCAAAGATGGCGTCGCCAAGCTTTTTATCATTGTTTAGCAGGATATCATTATTTATCCATTGCTGTGGAAAAGGGCGGTTATAGTACAACATGCGCCAACGGGCTTTAAAACCCTCTTTATTTACTGTGCGTTCGTCGGGCAGGTAGCGGCCATCAAAGCTCGGGCTGCTCCAGGTTCCGCTTGCTTCCACATCGGTAGTTTTACCCAGATGCAAAAAGCTTAAGTTCTGACTTCCTTTCAAGTCCAGGGCATATTCAAAAGGCACATTTCCGTCTTTGGCCCCCGAATTATCAACAGCTACCTGTAAGCCCCCGCCAAATACCGATGCGCTGTCAAATACAGGTTCGGCAGTCAATGTTTGATCATTAACTTTGATCACCGGGTTATTTTTCAGGCCTTTTAAATCGCTGATACTAAATACGATCCAGGCTTTATTCAGCAAAAGCTGATCTGCAGTAAGAGATAGACTAGCCAAATCGGCTTTGGAGAAATTGCCCGACACCTTTACCAGGGAATTATAAACCGCCACATCAAATATTCCGCGATGCAGGATCTGGGTGCTTAACCCGGCTTTAATATGCAGATTATCAGGCAGGATGTATAAATTTTCGATGATCTCCCTGGTAACTTCTTTATTCGATGTCCCTATCCCGATGATCTGCTTTTTGTAAGGGATAACCAGTACCGGCCCCTTGATCACCTGGCTGCCCGACCATTTGTCAGATACATCCCGCATCATTTCATCCTGCCGACTTGCCCGTTCATCAATGAGGTTATTGACCAACGATGAGGGTACGAGTAATACCAGTATCAGTGTAGCAATAAAGAGCAATTTAATGGTTACCGACTCCTTGAGTCCATCCATTATTCCTTGTTTTGGTGATTTGTCTTCGGTCATGTTGTCTTTAAAATATAAAGCACTTTGAATTTCAAAGTTTAAAGATCAAAAAGAAGGCTCTAAGAGCCTTATCGTATTTTACTATCTATATAAAGTACTTTGTAATTCAAAGTAACAAAGAAGAATTAAACAATCCAAATAATTTCTTTTAAAAAATTTATTTCAGAAAAACGTTCTTCTTTAGATAATACCTGGAAAGCTGAATACTTGATTAAAAGTAATGGGGCACTTATAAAGCCCAATAATAGGTATAACACTGCAAATTACTATTTATTGCTAAATTCCCGCATGCAAAAGACTGATGAATTTATACAAAACCGAATAAAATGGAGAGCCGGGAAATATACATTATCCACAGGTTATACTTTTTTCTTCGATGAGCTGAGCCATGAAATAAAGCAATATTTAATGACTTTCTTAGATCGGAACCTAAGCGGGACACCAGTCATTTTTTTTACCAAGCCATCAAAAGCATGGACATTAGTTTGCACAAAACAGGTTATTGGATACCATAATCAAAAACCCTTTAAGCTTGATTTTGAAGATATAGCCCGTATTAGAGGATTTAATCAAAATAAAAAAAAAGAGGAATGGGATGAACTGATCGTTTTTAATAAACAAAACGATCAATATGTTTTACATACAAATAACGGATATGATCACGCTGCCTTACATAACATTCTGTTAATGCTCTCAGGCATGACCAACAGGTCATAGTATTTAAACCGAAATAGCCGCCTTCACCAGGTAAGGAAGGATCTCCTTTTGAAAAGAAACAAAATTCTTGCGTACATCAGAATCACTCACCGAAGTGAAAGCAAAACTAAACACAATACTTTTACTGCATTTTATTAAAAAGCGCAGCCTCTGCTGGTAGGTTTCATGCTTACGGATGCCTGGTAACTGTATAAACGAAGCCATCAATAATTCTTCCAGCTCATTGGACAGATTTTTTAAAAAATCCTGCGAGTTGGTAGATTCCCTGATAAAATCCCAGCCGATAAATTCGTTACATATGGTATACGACAAGCGACAGGTTTTCATGATCAGGTTGTTCAGATACTCTTCCTCATCAATATCCGGGGCGTTGTGCTGTACAAGATCGTCAACGCTGGCCTTGATATAATCCATCAGCAGTATATGTAAAACCGCTTCTTTACTATCAAAATATTTGTAAATGGTAGCTTTGGCAATTTTAGCCTTTTTGGCTATCTCATTAACACTGGTTTTATGGTAACCGAATTTGCGGAACAGCTCCTGCGCCGCCCTCTTTATACTATCCTTTATTTTATCGGCTTCCATTTATTAAATTAATTGAAGACTTGAATGGTGAACTGGGTTGTTATAACCTGGTATGACCTCAACGACTTTGTGGCCGGGGCTTTTACTGGTGTACCATCTTCTAATGAAAATTTTGATCCACTACATGGATCAACCACTTGAAGACCAGTATCATCAATCTTGACCACGCATTTCTTTTCGGGTTGATAACTGCTGCAAGCATCATATGCAACAATCCCACGGGTTTGTGAATGGTATAAAATTAAACCTGCTACCCCATAACCCGGAACAAAATAATATCCCCCTGGGCTGTTTAGCGCGCTGTACTTAGGATTTATGGGCGACTGAAAGTTTACCGGTATACTCGGAACAGGATCACCCTTACCGCATGAAAGTAAACAAACACTTGTTAATATGATCATTATGAACTTTCTCATAATATTTCGGTTTGAAACTGTTTTAAAAAGCGAACATCGTTTTCAGAAAATAAACGCAGGTCACGGATCACATATTTCAGATTCGCAATCCTTTCCATACCCATACCAAAAGCAAAACCGGTATATTTTTTACTGTCGATACCGCAGTTTTCCAGCACATTCGGGTCAACCATACCGCAACCCAATATCTCTACCCAACCGCTGTATTTGCACATATTGCAGCCAGAACCACCGCAAATGGTACAGGAAACATCCATCTCTGCCGATGGCTCAGTGAACGGGAAATATGAGGGGCGGAAACGTACTTTGGTACCTTCGCCGTATAATTCCTGCACAAAGTGATATAGTGTTTGTTTCAGATCGGCAAAGGATACGTTCTCATCCACATACAAACCCTCTACCTGGTGAAAAAAGCAATGGGCACGGGCCGATATAGCCTCATTACGGTAAACCCTGCCCGGCATAATAGCCCGGAACGGTGGTTTACCATGTTCCATCATCCGCACCTGAACTGATGAGGTATGGGTACGCAAAGCGATATCATCCTTGCCACTGTTCTTTTTGATAAAGAAGGTATCCTGCATATCACGCGCAGGATGCTCTTCCGGGAAGTTCAGGGCCGAAAAGTTATGCCAGTCGTCCTCAATTTCCGGTCCTTCTGCCACCACAAAGCCCAGGCGTTTAAATATATCGATGATCTCATTGCGTACCAGCGAAAGCGGATGGCGCGAGCCAACAGCAAAATCTTCGCCTGGTAGCGTAAGGTCAAGTACTAAGTCTTTAGCTTTTGGTCCGGAGTCAAGTGTTTCTTTCAGCTCATTGTATTTGGCCTCGGCCAGTTGCTTAAACTGGTTAAGTACTTTACCAAAAGTGCGTTTTTCCTCAGGGCCAACGGTTTTAAATTGCTCAAAAAGGTCTTTTATAATTCCCTTGGTACCTAAAAATTTGATTCGAAATGTTTCCAATTCATCGGCATTAGCCGGTGAAAAAGCATTTATTTCGGCTGTATACTGGTCAATTTGAGCTTGCATTATTCTGGTGTTATTAAAAAATTACTGGCGGTAAGCCAACTTCCTGATATCGCCTGCGGTGTAAACCGGTTGGGCATCTGATGCCAACAAGTTTGCAAATATAAAAAAACGGCTCTAATGTGTTTAGCGATTGCATGAATATATAGCATAAGGGCTTACGAGTAACGCTATTATTACCCGGCTTTAACACAGGCGCGCATTATATAAAAACTTCTTAAAGCTTTATTTTAACACTTTTCTGCTTAAAACAGGGCAAAAATGAGTGAAAAATGCTCTCAAACTTATTCAAAACCATCGATTTTAACACTTTTTAACAAATTTTAACATGGTTTTCGCAGGTTTAAAAAGCATTAAATACCTGATTGCCAAATAACTACCTACCAAACGGTCGGTTTTTAGGCCCTTTTATCGCTAAATTAAACGGCCCGGTTCTCCTTATTTAGGGAAAACCGGGCCGTTGTATATACAAATATACGCATTTAAATCCGGAGTTTAAGGTTTCATCCAATGCCTGGTCTATAGGAAAGAAAAAACTAAAAACGATGTCATTGCGAGCGATAGCGTGGCAATCTCTTCGCGTTTATGTATGCGAGGAGATTGCTTCGTCGTACCTCCTCGCAATGACACGGAGTTAGAAAGCGAGGTAGATCGGGTGAGTCCACTATTATTCCAATATCGAATGAAAATCGCGCTCGAAACCTTCGCCGTAGATCACTTTGTACTCTTTGCTAAAGTTCTCGAACGTGTTTTTGGCCAGGGAGTGTTTGCCCAAATGTGAAAGGGCCTTACATTTCAGTATCATGGCATCTTCGTTTACCGGGTCGAAGTAAAAAATATCATTGGCCAGCTTGATCAGGAATTCCGCGTCGTCGGCAATCTGTACCGATCCGGCAAATTGGATATAGGAGTCGATGATCTCGTTGGATACCTCTGACTTAAACGCATCCAACCACTCATACTCAATATTGGACAGGAAATTACCGCGCTGGGTGATGTGGGTAAGCTGGATGATCTTTTGCTTATTGAGCTTGCTTTTGTTGGATACAATGTTGAGATAGTTATGATAATCAACCATGATCTGGTTATAATCGATCTCAATTTTCCAGTAGCCGGTATCTTTCGATAGGTGGCAATGCCCCATTTTGTCCAGCAGCGATTTGAGCTTGGCAATATTTACCGAACGGTTGTTACGTGCGCTTTTTTCCGATTTATCAAACCATAAGATCTCGTTCAGCTTTTCGGAGCTTACTCCCCTGCCCAGTTTAACCGAATACAGCAAAATAACCAGGAACAATTCTTTAAGCAGTGGTGTAAAATACTTGGTGATCTCGTGACCTTCGGGTGTAAACAATTGCAGATCGCCAAATAGAAATATGGCGTTCTTATTGTTGTTTACCCGGTTATCATGGTCGGGCTCAATGGCTGGTTCCACCTGCTCGGTGTGTTCATGAACAGGAGATTCTGCAACAGGCGATACCAATAGCGGTTGTGGTTGAACCTTGTTTTTACGACGATAAACGATCACCACACCGGCTATACCCAGGCCCACTACAAATAAGCCGCCGACCCACAAAATATAGTTAATACCGGCCTCGCTCAATATCGGGATATCCAATGGCTCAGGCGGACTTAACAACGAGTACACTTTAACCCGGGTCTGTTCTTTATCTTTAAAAAGCGTAACCGTTAAAAATTTATTGCTGTGCGGGCAGTAGTAAATATCGGCATAAGCGCGTGCGTCGTGAAATAAATAGGGAATGGTATCGCCCACCAGCTGGTAAGCAGGTTTATCCAACGATCCTTTGATCAGCTGCAGGTTGGAGTTAAACTTATGCTGCGGAAATATGAGCCCGTAATACGTTTTGGCTTTACTGTTGATGATGAGCGAATTGGCAAATACAAAATCCTCGCTTTTAATACCGATGTTAAATAATTTCTTAAACGTTTTAGTTTTAACAGTAAACTGCATCACATCATACAAGTTACGCGGGTTTACGATCTGCTGGCCCGAGGCGCTGCCATAACCGCCTATCACATACACCGTATCGCCCGCAGCATTGGCTCCCAAACCGGCCATGTAACGTGGCGTAAATACATCGCCATTGGCTTTTATCTCCTGCCAGCTGCCGGTGCTTACGTTACATCGTTTCACACTGTCTTTATAAACCAGTTGCCCATAGCCGCCAATGGTATATATGGAGGAGTCGGTTTTGCAGAAAAATTTATTCAGGTGCCCGGTATTGGTTTCCCGGGGCAGGTTTTTAAAACCCTTATCCCACTTTTGGTCTTTAATATTATAAGTAGCTATTCCCTTTTGATCAATAAACAGGTAGTATAAGTTACCATTATTGAACAGGGCCTGATCGCCGGGAATGAGTTGTTGCCTGCCTGTCTTGTATACCTCACTCTTTAAAGGCGATATTTTATTAACCGAGTAAGAAAGCAATGAATCGGCAGTAATGATATAAACCGTTTCGGTAGCTGCGTCGAAAGCCAAACTGGCATCGCCGGTCACACTAAATTCCTTTTCCATTTGCCAGTTGCGGTGCCGGGCTTTGATCCATAGCGGATTGGTAACCGTACCATTGTTCTGGTTAACGGTTTCGTGCGCCACATCACCCTGCCACTCGTTCAGCGGCCACCAGGATAACAGTTTATCCTGTTGTACAATCTTTACATCGCGCAGCTTAAATGGCGGCAGATCGGTAGTTTGATACTGCTTATAGGCATTGGCGCCGAACAGCAATTTATAGTTGGAACTTTGCTTTAAGTGAACACCAACCTCGCTGTAGGAAGCCTTACCGGCAGATACGGTGAGCTTATCGTTCTTAAAATCAATAAATATTTTGAGCTTGCTCCAGTTATCAAACAACTCTTTATCGTCGATATTGAATGATATTTTGGAGAGTTTTTCGCCAATGATGATCTTGAAATGTTTGGTATTGTATTGGTTATCATAAACCAGGTCGATATTTTGTTTATCGTCGCCAACCAGCCTGAGCACATAGCCAAAGTATATTTGCCGGTTAGGGATGAACGACAGATCGAAGCATATTTCGAGATCATCTTTCGCAGCAACATTGCTGATACCAAGGTTTAAGGTGGTGCGTTTATCCTGTACTACTTCGTGGCTATAAAAACC
>Ga0105239_10002243_pt1 | contig 24699 bp, 24 predicted proteins | sample KBSC44metaG_FD_92761 | JGI IMG/M metagenome (GOLD analysis project Ga0105239, IMG submission 92761) | Corn rhizosphere microbial communities from Kellogg Biological Station, Michigan, USA - KBS C4-4 metaG | ecosystem: Host-associated > Plants > Roots > Rhizosphere > Soil | place: Michigan, USA...
CGAATTTCTTCGCGTCGGGCGTGCTCAGGCTGGAGCACAAGCTTGGTCCGATCCTGTGGCAACTGCCGCCGCAGATGCGGTTCGATGCGGGCAAACTCGCAGCCTTCTTCGATCTTCTGCCGCGCGACACGCATGCGGCGGCGCGGCTGGCGCGCGGTCACAATGCGAAGCTCAAAGCGCGCGCCTGGCTCCGCACCGGCACGAACCGCAAGCTTCGACATGCATTCGAAATCCGCCACGACAGCTTCAAAGTACCGGAATTCGTCGCGCTGCTCCGGAAATATCGCATCGGGCTCGTGGTGGCCGACACCGTCGAATGGCCCCTTCTGATGGATGTGACGGCGGACTTCGTCTATTGCCGGCTCCACGGCTCCGAACAGCTCTACACCAGCGGCTATGACAAAGGCGCGCTCGCGATTTGGGCCAAGCGCGTTACGACTTGGGCAGAGGGCGGCGACGCCGAAGGTCCGCGCGCGAGCACGGCCCGTGCAGCAAAGCGCAAATCGCGGGATGTCTATGTCTATTTTGACAACGACGCCAAGGTCCGCGCACCGTTCGACGCGCTTGACCTTATCGAGATGCTGGTGCCGGCTTCGCGCCCCAGACGCGATCGGCATATTGATGGACAAGCCGGTCCATTGAGAATGGGCTCATCCGCGAAACGTTGAGGATTGCCTTCGTCGTCCACGCCTCTTTGTCGCGCCAGCATGCGTCGACAGCGGCCTGCGCTGCGACATAGGCATCGTAGTCCGCCAGCACCATGAAGGGATCGCCACCCTTGAGCAGGGAGTCGACAACCGGTACGAACAGGTCGGGCTCCTGCGGGGAGAAATAGCCGTCGCCAACCATATCGAGGCTCTGGTGTATTTCGGCGTTCGTCCGATACATAGCGCTGGAATCGTAACCCCCCGCGCGCAACGCCTGCAGCTCCTCGAAGCTGTGGCCGAACATGAAGATGTTCTCGGGCTTCACCGCATCACGGATTTCGGTGTTTGCGCCATCTTGCGTTGCGATGGAGAGCGCGCCGTTTAGGGCCAGTTTCATGTTGCCGGTGCCGGACGCCTCTGTGCCCGCGGTCGAAATCTGCTCGGAAAGATCGCCCGCACTCACCAGCCGCTCGGCGATCTGCACGCCGTAATTCGGCACGAACACGACCTTAAGCAGATCGCGCGTTCTGGGATCGTTGTTGACGATGTCGGCGACACTGTTGATCAGGTGGATTATGCGCTTGGCCATGACATAGCCAGGCGCTGCCTTGCCGGCGAAGATCACCGTGCGCGCTGCCTCTTCCATGCCGGCACGAATGCGATTGTAGCGGCCGATCACCTGCAGAATATTGAGCAGCTGGCGTTTGTATTCGTGGATGCGTTTGATGTGCATGTCGAACAGCGAAGACGGGTCGACTGTAATGCCCTGCCGTTCGCCTAGGAAGCGCGCGATCCGCGCCTTGTTCGCATCTTTGACGGTGGCAAACTCCGACCGGAACGCCTCGTCCTGCGTATAGGGTTCGATCTCGCGCAGGCGGTCGAAATCATTGAGCCACTCGCCCTTCACACGCGAGCCGATCAGCGCGGTGAGGGCCGGGTTGGCGTCGGCAAGCCAGCGCCGCTGCGAGATGCCGTTGGTAAGACTGATGATGCGACCGGGCCAGAGGCGGTCGAAATCACGGAACAGGGTCTGGCGCATGATCTGGGTGTGGGTGTGCGAGACGCCGTTGACGCGGTGGCTGCCTACGATCGCCAGATGCGCCATGCGCACGCTTCTGGGTCCGTCTTCGTCGATGATCGACATGCGCCGGAGTAGATCGTTGTCGCCGGGATTGCGGTGCATCACATCGCGCAGGAACCGGGCATTGATCTCGTAAATGATCTGCAGATGCCTAGGAAGAAGCGTTTCCAGCAGCGGCACGGGCCACAGCTCGAGGGCCTCGGATAGCAGTGTGTGGTTGGTGAAGGCAAAGGTTGCGACCGTGATCGACCATGCTTTGTCCCATGGGACACGATGCACATCGACGAGCAGGCGTAGCAGCTCGGCAATCGCGAGCACGGGATGGGTGTCGTTGAGCTGGATCGCGACGTGGCTCGCGAGTTCTTCGATCGCCATGCCGCGGCGCAGATGGCGGCGCACGATGTCCTGGAGCGAGGCGGAAACGAGGAAGAACTCTTGCTTCAGCCGAAGCTCGCGTCCGGTGCTGATCGAGTCGTTGGGATAAAGCACGCGCGACAGTGTCTCAGACTGCGCCTTCTCCTCCACCGCTTCAACATAGTCGCCACGATTGAACCAAGCGAAGTTGAAGTCGGACGTCGCTTTAGCCGACCACAACCGCACCATGCCGGTGGTTTCGCAATCCGCACCGATAACAGGCATGTCGTAGGCCATGGCGTTGACGGTGTCGGTCTCGCTCCAGTGAACGTCGAGTTCGCCCTTCCAGTTGACGACCTGGGTGACGTGTCCGTTGAACGGCACCGCGTAGGTGAAATCCGGCCGCGGAAACTCCCAAGGATTGATCTCCTTCAACCAGTTTTCGGGATGCTCGACCTGCTTGCCGTTCTCGATCTCCTGACGGAACATGCCGTATTCGTAGCGGATGCAGTAACCGAGGCCGGCATAACCGAGCGCCGCCATCGACTCGAGCAGACACGCCGCCAGCCGCCCCAGACCGCCGTTTCCCAACGCAGGTTCGACCTCGATGTCCCAAAGATCGTCGAGATCGACTCCGCAGTCGGCGAGTGCTGCGCGGCATGTCTCCAGAATGCCTTGGCTGTTCAGGCAAGTGCGCAACAGCTTGCCCGGCAGAAGTTCCATGGAAAGGTAGTAGTTCCATTTCACGCCGCGTTCGAAACTGTGCCGCCAGGTCTCAACGCGCGCAGCACTCAGGCGCCCGCGCAGATAATAGGCCAGCGCATAGAACCAATCGCGCCTCGTCGCCAATTGGGGGTCACGCCCCAGCATCTGCACGACGTTGGTCCTCAGTGCAGTCCGGATCTCGTCACGGGTCGAGGGAAGTTCCGCCATCGCGACAGCTTAAGCGGCAGCGTGCCAACGTCCAAGAAAGATCACACACCGACGAATCTGGCTAGCGGAACGATCCCCCACACCACGCATTAAGTGAGGGTCGAACCGGTGCCACAGCCGGTATCGACCGCCGACGGCGCAACAACCCACCCCCCTCTTGCGAGTGCGCCGTCGGTTTTCTTTTCTGTCCTTGTAAGAACCGCAATGCTTGAACCGCGTTAGGAAGATGGGCGCCGCGTGGGGCTCGTTTCGACGGTTGAAAGGATGACAGGTCAGCACCTCAAGTTCGGATGTCCCCAATGTGGCCAAGCTGGAGAAGTCTTCTGGCATGCCGATGGGTCTCAGTTGCTCTTCGTGCGTGTCACCAATGGATTCCACATTGAGGACGAGCGCGTGACCGGATCGAACAGCATCCTCGTGTGCGACGAATGCGACGAGATCGACCCAGCCCGATTGGCACTGGATAGCGGCAGCCGAGACGTTTTGACCACAGCAAAGAAGGGGCCCCAGTAGACACCGCGCTATTCACTTCAAGAGGCGGAGATATGCGGGATCGAAATTGGCAAACTCGATGAGCTTGCCGAGTGATAAAACGGTAAGCCGTTTGTGGTCCAGAACGATAAGCCTCTTCTCGCGGAGCGTTTGAACGGACCTGTTTACGTGCACCGCCGACATCCCGCACGTCTCCGCCAGATCCTGTTGTGTGAGTGCAAAGTCGAAGCCGCCGTCTTTCACCAAGCCCACACGCTCGAGCCGAAGGTACAATTCGCAGAAGAGGTGGGCGATCTGCTCTACCGCGGACCGTTGGCCCATCGTGACAAGCCACTCACGGAATATGGCTCCATCAAGCGCGATGTCCCACATGAGATTGCGGGTAAGATGAGGGAACTTGTCCAGTAGCTCCGCGATTCTGCGATGCGGAACGCGCGCGACGATGGAGGGGGTGGCTGCCGCAACCGAGTGGTCGATCGGTTGTAAAACGAAGCTGTGCAAGTCCACGAAATCGCCGGGTACCTGAATGGAGACGATTTGGCGCCTGCTGTCGGGCGTGAGCTTAAAGCGAAAAACGCAGCCCCTGAGAAGTAGCGCACTTTCGTCTGCACAAGTGCCAGCTTCGATCAGCACCTCTCCGCGCCGATACTCGCGTAACCGAGAGGGCATCGCTTCAAGTGCGGCGCGCTCCTCCGGTGACAAGGGCTGGAACTGCTCGAGCTTGCGGATCAGGGGGGCGATCATGCCGAACGCGCCTGCGGTGTTTTATGAGCAGAGCGGCGAGCCGTCGTTAATCTCCACATGCTTGCCTCGATCTCCCGTCTAGTTGCGGCAATCACCCATCCGCCATCGGGTCTCTTCTTGATGCCGCTCCGTTCCGTGTGCTTGCCCATAGACTTTGGGATTGTGCGTTTTCTGCTTTTGTCTGGCATCAATTGATAACGCCTGCGGAACCGCAATATATCCGCCGCAGGCGGCTCCGTTCAGGGCGAATGTCCATGACGCGGGTTGTGGAGGTTCCGCGGTAAACCAGAGAGACCGTGCCGTGGGCCTTCGTTATTATCCGGATCTCATAGGTCGTATCGGCTGGCGCCATTGTGCCTCTTCAAAATAAGCGCCCACCTCAATTGAGGGGTAGGGCGCTTTCAGGTCCTAGCAAGATGAAAAGGAACGTTGTGAGCTTGCGCCATCAGTGGGACAGCTGCCTTAACTTTGGTTGCCAGTTGGGACGATTGCGGTCGGCGCGATCGTCATAAAAAAAGCCCGGCGTAGCGGCCGGGCTTTTGCTGTTATTGGGACGTTCCGCCGTTCTAGCTCTTCTGGCCACTGCCAGAGCTGCCACCCCGTTCGCCGCCCGTCTGACCACCTTGCTGTCCACCGCCCTGTTGTCCACCTTGCTGACCCTGCTGGGCATTGCCCTGCTGGCCGTCGCGTTGTCCGCCCTGATCTTGCTGGCTGCCGCTCTGCTGACTACCGCTCTGCTGGCCGCCCTGGCTTGTATTCTGATTCTGGTTTGTCATACGCAGTTCTCCTGACGTTGTGCGAAGAGGAAGGACCGACGCAAACAGCTGTTCCTGTGCTGCTCTGCATATCTGCGCACCCTCTAACCTTTGATAGAGAAACAAGAATTCGCAACTTTTAAACCCGGACATGCGTTGTCTAGTTCGGTTGGTTTCGTCATCTCGCGAGGTCATCGATGAAAGCATGGAAAATTCTGTCTGCCGCCATTCTGCTGGCTGGGACCGGCATAGCCTCGGCGGATCCTCCAAAGAGCGCATCGGAATTTCTGGCGGACGCAATGGAGGGAGACAACTCCGAAATCAGCCTCGGCCAGCTCGCGCAGAGCCGGGGAAACAGCGCCGGCGTGCGCGATTTCGGAGCCACCTTGGTTCGCGACCATACGGCGGCGAAAATGGCGGTCTCCAACGTGGCGAGTGCGATGGGCGGCCCGGCCCCAACCGACGAAATGATGCCGGAAGCGGCGGCCGAGAAAACCAAACTGAACGCAATGTCCGGCCCCTCCTTCGACCGCGAGTTTGCCCGCTACATGGTCAATGACCATCGCAAGGACATCGCGGAGTTTGAAGCGCAGGCCAAAAGTTCCGACAAAACCGGAGCGCTTGCTGCGCAGCAGCTCCCGACGCTCAAAAAGCACTTGAGCATGGCTCGGTCGCTGGAGAGCAGCTCGCGCTGAGTCTGGTAGATCCTTGGGCCAGCGACCGGGGCCAACGAACCGGCACGAGGTTCCGTACCTTCACATTTGAGAGTGGGAACACAGATCGACCGGGCACGTTACTGCTTCGTGTCTGTTAGGGAAGTGTCATGAACGGATTGATCTATCTGGTTGGCCTTATCGTCGTGATCATGGCCGTCCTGTCGTTCCTCGGATTGCATTGACATGAGCGCGGCGCCGTTGCGGGACGAATACCCGTTTATCGATTGGCGGGCGATAATCGCCGGCGCGATTTTGGCTGCGGGTGTCTCCTCTACGCTACTCGCTTTCGGATCGGGGATCGGGCTCTCGGTTGTATCGACGGCGCCGACCTGGCGCGATTCCTCGCCATGGCTATGGTTGTTGTCGGGGCTATTCCTGCTATTCGTCGCGTTGTGCGCATTCGGGATTGGTGGGTATGCCGCCGGCCGTATGCGCGCGCGTGTGGCCTTGACGGAGGCGATCGAGAACGAATTCAGCGACGGCATGCACGGCCTTTTTGTCTGGGGTCTCGCCATTCTGCTAACTGCCATGTTGGCCGTCGCGGGCGCTGCGATGGCCACGCGCGCGGTTACGCCTTCCGGTGGCACCACCGGTCCCGCAGCATCGGTCGCGGGTGAGAACATCATCGCGTCGGAGCTGGACGCGCTGTTCCGTAGCGACCGCAGGTTGGTCGACAACAACATCGAATATCGCCGTGCCGAAGCTGCGCGGATTCTGCTCAAAAGTTCGAGTCATCGCGGCGTACCAGGCGAGGACCGGGACTATCTCGCGGCGCTGGCGGGGCAGGAAGCCGGCCTTGCGCCGGAGGAGGCGCAGACACGTGCAGACCGCGCCATTGCCGCGTCCCGCGACGAATTGCGGCGTGCGCGTGAGGCGGCCGTTCTGGAGGCTTTCATGATTGCGGCGGCGCTGTTCCTCGGTGCCGCTGCCGCTTGGTATTCCGCCTGCGAAGGTGGACGAGACCGTCTGGAAGGCGCTGTGCCGGTGTGGGACTGGTCGTTCCGCCGCCCACGAGTGACCCGAACACTCTAGCCTGCGATCGTGGAGCATAGCCCGCCCAATCTGATCGTCCTGGGCGCCGTCTACCTTTTGGGCTTTGTCGTGATACCCGTGTGGATGGCCATGGGAGTGGCAGACTATTTTTGTCATCGCGCAAGCAACATCTCGCATTCGTCGGGCACACGGGAATCGCTGATGCACCTCGGCCAGTTCGCCCTGGTTGGCATACCCCTCACCCTGGCGCTGTTTTTCGAGATCGATGCGGGTCTTCTTCTGCTGATGATTGTGTTCATCATTTTCCATCACGCCGTGGCCTTCGTTGATGTGCGATACGCGAATGCCACGCGGCCGGTCACCCCAGCAGAGCAGATGGCGCACAGCTTCCTGGAGATCATGCCGATCACGGCCTTTCTGCTCGCGAGCGCCATTTCCTTCGCACAGTTCGAGGCCTTGTTCGGATTTGGCGGCGCCAGCGTAGATTTCGCTTTCCACCTGCGGCGACCCACGCTGCCCATCTGGTATATCGCCGGCGTTCTGACGACTGCGTTTCTCTTCAACCTCGTTCCTTACGTCGAAGAGCTCCTTCGTTGTATCCGCGACCAGCCGAAATCGTGATGCGGATCGCGACCTATAACGTCAATGGTGTCAATGGCAGGTTGCCGGTGGTGTTGCGCTGGCTCGAGAAGATGCAGCCCGATGTGGCGTGTCTTCAGGAGTTGCGAGCGCCGGAAGAGAAATTCCCGATCGATGCGATTCGCGGGGCCGGCTACGCTGCGATCTGGCACGGACAAAAGAGTTGGAACGGCGTGGCGATACTCTCACGCGGCGCAGCACCTATTGAAACGCGCCGCGGCCTACCGGGCGATCCCGATGATCGTCATAGCCGCTATATCGAAGCCGAGATCGGCGGACTGACGATCGGCTGCATCTATTTGCCGAACGGCAACCCCGCGCCTGGACCGAAATTCGACTACAAGCTGGCGTGGTTCAACCGCCTGATCGCCTACGCAGCGACGCTGGTTAAGGCGCGCCGTCCAGTGATCCTGTGCGGCGACTACAATGCGGTTCCGACCGCATTGGATGCTTACAAGCCTGAACGATGGGTGGGCGACGCGGTGTTCTTTCCGGAAACGCGTGCTGCATACGCGAAGCTGCTGGCACAGGGGTGGACGGATGCTCTGCGCGAAACCCATCCAGGCGAAACGATCTACACCTATTGGGATTACTTCAGGAACGCATTCGGCCGCAATGCCGGCCTTCGCATGGATCATCTTCTTCTCAATCCCGTGCTCCGGCCGCGCCTGAAGGTGGCTGGCGTCGACCGCGAGGTGCGCGGTTGGGACAAGAGCAGCGACCATGCGCCGGTGTGGATCGAGCTTGATGGCGAAAAGCCCAAGCAGAAGCGCACTCTTAGGAAACGCCGGCCATGAATCGCAATCGGGTTCTTTGCCGGACGATGGGCAGAGGAGACCTCACATGGAACAATTCTTCATTGATGTTTTCGGCATACAGAACCACCTCTCGACAGGGCAGGAAGCGGCCCGCGCGGTTCTCATCTTCGCATACGGTCTCGCCCTTCTTCGTCTGAGCGGTCCGCGGATGTTCGGCCACTGGTCGGCGTTGGACATTGTGATCTCGATCATGGTGGGCTCGGCACTCGCACGGGCCATGACGGGAAGCGCCCCGCTGGTGGGCACAATGGTGGCAGCAGCGGTGATGGCGCTGCTTCACGTCGCGCTGGCGCACGGCGTTGCGCGGCACCAGAGGCTGGCGCGATTGTTCGAAGGTAAAGCTGTGATGTTGATAGATCATGGCCGTATCGATCATCGCATGAGAAAGCGGGTCAAGATATCTGAGGCTGATCTCCGGGAAGCCCTGCGCGAACACGGTATCGACGGCGAGGCAAAAGTAGACAACGTCAAGCTTATGATGCTGGAGCCCAGCGGCAAGCTCAGCGTCGTGAAAGTCGAACCGTGTAAACCCGATCTCGATTGAGGCACATGGCATCAAAACGGCGGCTCAGCCGTTATGCCGTACAAAAAAGCGTCATGACCGATCCCGCAGCTATACTTCGTGCAGAAGGAGTGCAGCATCTGAAGTTTGTGCGTGGCGCGATCGATGCGGTGGAGCGTTCCATTGGCCGCACCGCCGCCATTGTCTATGGCGTCGAGCCAACGATCTCACCAAAAGGAGCGTGCTGCTGGAAGACCCGGTGTCCTCACAATTCGCTGCTCAGCCGCGCTTTCAGCCGCCGGGCTTTTCGCCGTTCGGCGGCATCGGTTCGGTATATTGCCAAGGTGTCGCCGTCTGGATTTGACCGGCAGGGACTTGTTCCTTTGGCGGGGTTTCGGGCGTTGCCGACACCGTCTTGCCGAAATCTTTGCCGGGCTTCTCGCTGATGCTCTGGATGTAGGCCACCAACTCCCACACCGTGCGGTCGGGCAGCATTGCGCCGAACGCGGGCATCCCCGCGGAGCGGCCCTGCACGATGGTCAGATAGATGTTGGCGGGTGACGAACGATAGATCCACTGATCGTTGCTCAGCGACGGCCCCATGCCGCCGCCGGCATTGGCAGCATGACAGCCGGAGCAGTTGAAGGCGTCGAAATCCTTCATCCCGCGCTGGGCTGCATCGGGATCGTTGGCGAGCGGGTTCTGGATGTTGGGATTAAGGCCGGCGGGCGATCCGCCCGGATAGATTCCGGTCACCGGAACGCGCAGCAACGCACCGGCGGAGACCGAGCCGCCATAATTGTCCGCGTAGCCGGTCGACGCTTTGGGCTGCGAGCCGGGGGAGAAGATCGATGCGATCCCCACGATCAGCACGACCACGATGACGAGGCCGATAGCGGCAACGATCCAGCGGAACTTATCCATGTCCGCCTCCTTTGATGTCCACGAGAGGAACGCCGTAGCGCACGAGAATGCTGCGGATCGCGGGCTGCTCGCGCGCAATCACCGCATTCAGTTTCTTTTTCAACGGATCGCCCTTGCGCACGCCCATTGCGATCGCGAACTGGAACTGGAGCGGCGCGAAGCGCGCGGTGCCGGTCATCGGCGTGACGCTAAGCGGCACCGGCGAGGTTTTCGAGAAGTACCCGCCAAGCGGTCCCCACACCGCAGCGACATCGACGTCCTTCTTCTCGACCGCCTCGATCAGGCGCGCGGGCGGATTGGGTTTGCCTAAATCGCGTTGGATCATGTAGCCGTGAACATTGTCGACGATGCCTTCCTCGCCAAGTGCCATGGTCGGCGGCGTGGAATCGTCGCCGATCAGATGCACGCCGATTTTCAGGGTTCTGAGGCGCGGATCGGCCAGCGACGAAATCCCAAGCCCGTCATGCTTGCGCGAGACGAAGACATAGGTCGAGGCGTAATAGGGCTCGGTCGTGTCGATCTCATCGACGCCGGCGGAGACGCCCATCAGCACATCGCATTTTCCGGCTTTGAGCGTGTGCTTGATGAACTTGTCGTTCTGAAGCGCATAGGTATAGGCGACGGTGTCGCCGAGATCGCGGGCGACCAGGTCTGAGATCCTGTTCTCGAAACCTTGCCCAGCACGGTTCGAGAACGGCAGATTGTTGGGATCGGAGCAGACGCGCAGCACGCCAGCCTGTGCCGCCCAGGGCGCCAGAAGGCAGACGAGCGCGAGACTAATGCGCTGCATGTTGTGCTCCCAGCGAGAACACCATCAGCGTCGAACCGCCGCTGGTCACCGACGGCAGATCGCCGACCGCGCCGGTGTAACCGAGCGCGCCGTTGCGCACGCGCGGATCGATCTCCGCATTGGCGATCGCGCCCGCCCATCCGCCGACGCCGGACAGCATCGCGATGTACTGGTTGCCGTCCTTGCCCTGGTAGGTGATCGGCTGGCCGATGAAACCCGAGGGCGCGTGGAATTGATAAAGCAGCTTGCCGCTCCGCGCGTCGACGACTTTGAACCAGCGATCCATGGTGCCATAGACCGCGATGTTTCCGGCGGTGACCATCGTCCCCGACCACACCGGGAATTTCTCGTGGACCGCCCAGGCCTTCTTCCGCTTGATGAGATCCCAGGCTGCGAACTCACCGCGATAATGCCCCGGCCCCGCATACATGTTCACGGTGGCGCCGACATAGGGCGTGCCGACAATGTAGCCAACCTCACCAGTCTTGTAGTCCATGCAGAGATGCTGGTGCGGGATGTAGAGAAGCTTCGTCACTGGCGAATAGGCGGTAGGCTGCCAGTCCTTCGCGCCCGGCGACGCGGGGCAGATCCCGGTGATGTTCTTGCCGAGCAGCGGCTTTAATTGCGGCACCATCACCGGCCGCCCCGCCTTGATGTCATAAGAGGACATCGAGGTTTGGGTGTCGTACTTGTCGGCGGAATAGATCTGTCCCGTCGCGCGGTCGATCACAAACATGAAGCCGTCGCGTCCGGGATGGACAAGCACATGCGTCTGTTTGCCGTTGATCGGTAGATCGATCAGCAAATTCTCATTAATCTCGTCATAGTCGTAGAGATCGTGCGGATTGAGCTGGTCTGCCCACACCGCCTCGCCGGTGTCGGCATCGCGCGCAAAGATCGTGGTCGTCCACTTGTTGTCGCCCTCGCGCTGGTTCGAATTCCACGGCCCCGGATTTCCGGTGCCGTAGAAGATCAGGTTGGTCGCGGGATCGTAGGACAGCCAGCCCCACACCGGTCCGCCGCCAACCTGCCAGCGTCCCGGCGGCCAGGTCTTCACGCCAAGGTCCTTGCCCTGCGCACTCTTATAATAGGGGTGGAAGCGCGGGCCGATCAGCACGTCCTTGTCGGGACCGACCGAATAGGCGCGCCACACGATCTTGCCGGTATTCTCGTCTACGGCCGTGACCCAGCCGCGGATGCCCATCTCGCCGCCGGAATTTCCGACCAGGATTTTGCCCTTTACAGCGATCGGCGCCATGGTGATGGTCATGCCTTGCGTGATCTCACCGAGCTTGGTGGCCCAAAGCTCCTTGCCGGTCTTGGCATCGACCGCGACGGTGTGATCGTCGAGCGTGTTGAAGAAAATCTTGCCGTTGTCATAGACCTCGCCGCGATTGACCACGTCGCAGCAGGCTTCGCCTTGCGACGACGGATCGACGCCGGGGGAATATTTCCACCTAAGATCGCCGGTGGTCGCATCCAGCGCGAACAGCACGTTGGGATAGGCACCCACGACATACATCGTATCGCCGACCACGATCGGCGCCGCTTCCTGTCCGTGGTTCGATCCGACCGAGAACGTCCATGCGACCTTGAGCTGCGCTGCATTTTCCGGCGTGATCTGCTTGAGGCCAGAGAACCGCGTGTTGGCGTAGTTCTTGGCCGGCATCACCCATTGCTTGTCATCGCCCATGATCGCGGAGGCTTCCTGCGCGATGGCGCGAACACCCCAGAGCGCAAGAGGGATGACGGCTACGAGAGCCCATAGCCGAAGCGACGGCTTTCTGTCGGGCCTACCGTTCATGATGTCACCGGATGATGTTGCTCAGGCGCGGCCATCCAGCGCGCGAAGAGCCAGGTTGCGATGGCGAAGAAAATGAGATTGGCGGGCACCCACATCAGAAGCCCTGCGATCTGCTGATCCTCGAGCGGCGTGAGGCCCCAGACGAAGGCGTTCTCGCCCGGCATGGTGCAGATGGCGGTGGGTGCGAACACCATGATCACGCCCGGAAGATCGGTCGCCACCGCGCCGGTCATCACGAAGAGCGCACGTGCGCCGTAGCTGAGCTTGTCGGTTGCGAATGCCGCGCTCCAGAACAGGAACGCCGTAACAAGAATGCTCGTCATTTCGAGTGCTTCGGTCGCAGCGCTTGCCGCCGCCCAGCGAAAGGCTACTGGCCAATGCCAGAACAGGAACGTGCCGACGAACAGCAGCCACGCCCAGACGGGCGGCAGCGAAATTGGCTTCATGCGGCTGGCGGCGAGAAGGGGTGCCGCCACCGCGATCAGAAGCAGATGCTGCATCATGTGGGCCGCGAAAAGCTGGTTGGCCGCAACACTGAGTGGCGGCAGCAGCGCGATCAGGATCGCCAGCAGGCCCAGTATGGTGGCGATGCGCTTGCTCAAGAGGCGCATAGCGGCACCCCCAGCGATGCGATGGTATTAAACAGGATGGCGCCGAAGAACCACAGGCTGGAAAGCAGTCCCCAGATGCCGAGGAAGCGCACACGGCCTTCGACCGTCGTCGTGACGCCGAGGCCCTTTGCGTCGTCGCCACGGTTGCTGGAGCGAAAAACGGTGTAAGAAAGAATCGCGCCCGCCACACAGGCAAGCAGCGCGATGACGTCGAACACGGCCAGCGTAGAACGCAAGGTGCCGGTCGCCGCGAACGGCGTGGGATGATCCGAACCGTAGCAGGCGAGCGCCGTCACCCAATATCCGAGGACCAACTGGCCGATCCAGAAGATCGGTGCGGCGCAGGCGCCGAACATCCCCATCCAGAATCGTCTGGGCGCGCGCACCGGAGGCATGTGCAGGATGTCGCTCATGCCTTCAGTCCCAGAAGCGGCGTGATGTAGAAGGTGAAGAACACGGCGAGCCAGACCGCGTCGACGAAATGCCAGTAGAGCGCGCCGATATGGATGTGCGCGTAGCGGAAGCGGTTGAAGTAACCCATGGCCGACCAGAGGGTGAGTGCGATCAGCATGAGCACGCCCACGACGACATGGGCCATGTGGAATCCGGTGACGACGAAATAGAGCGACGAATAGCTGGTGGAGGCGAGGGTGAAGCTCTTCGCCGCCCATTCGAAATACTGCACCACCAGAAACACGATGCCGAGCAGCGCGGCCACGCCGAGGCCAAGAACAAGCCGCCATTTCTGATTATGCTCGATATTGAACTGCGCCCATGCCACGGCAGCGCTGGAAAGCAGCAGGATGATCGTGTTCGGAAGCGACAGCGCAAGGTCCGGCGTGCCGCCTTCCGGGAAGGTGCCAGGCAGATGCGGCTGCACGGCGAGATAGTAGTAACTGAACAGGAGATAGGCGAAGAGCGACGCCTCGGTGAAGACCACGAAGATCATCGCCCACCAGCCGCTCGCGCGCGTGTCGATGGCGCCGACCGGCAGCTTGCCTTCGAGAGCGACGCGCTTAGACATTCCGGGCCTCCGCGGTTTCGCCCAGTTCCGGTCGCGGCCATAGCCAGACGACGATCGCAGCCCCCGTCGCGATCGCGGCCACCGCCACCATCCACCACCAGTGCCCGAGCAGGCCTACGAAGACGAACGTCGTTGCGATAGCGAGCGCGAGCGGTGCGAGCGTGTCGCTCGGCATCTTCAGGATAATGTCAGGCTCCGCGTCGAGCGGATCGGTGCCGACGGCTTCGCGCCCGTGATCGAGAACGAGACCGGCATGCGGCTGGCTTTCGCTCTTCTCGCCAAGGCGGTCTTCCCAAAGCGGATGGCGCGATGCAACGGTCGGAATGACTACGAAATTGTACGGGGGCGGGGGGGACGTGGTCGCCCATTCGAGCGTCGGCGCGTCCCAGGGATTGTCGCCGGCGACGCGGCCACGGCGGTAGCTGACCACCACATTGACGATGAAGATCAGCACGCCGACCGCGAAGACGAAACTGCCCACCGTGGTGATGAGATTAAGCCAGTCCCAGCCCATGCCGTCAGCATAAGTATAGATGCGCCGCGGCATGCCTAGCAGCCCGGAGATGTGCATAGGGAAGAAGCCGAGGTTGAAGCCCACGAACATCGTCCAGAAATTCCAGCGGCCCATCCGCTCGTCGAGCATCCGGCCTGTGAACTTCGGGAACCAGAAATAGGTGGCGCCCACGACCGGAAAGACGTTGATGCCGATCAGCACGTAATGCAGATGCGCTACGACGAAATAGGTGTCGGTCAGCTGCCAGTCGACCGGAAGCGATCCCGTCATGTAGCCGCTGACGCCGCCGATCACGAACAGCACGATGAAGCTCGCAAAGAACAGAAAGGCCGTGGTGAAGACGGGACGTCCCAGCCAGATGGTCGCGATCCAGGCGAACACTCCGATGGCGCTCGGCACCGCGATGATGATGGAGGCTGCACTAAAGAAGGAGAGCGAGACGCTGGGCAATCCCGTCGCGAACATGTGGTGCACCCACACGCCGAAACCCAGGATCATGGTTGCCACGGTGCCGAGCGCAACCGCAGTGTATCCGACCAGGGGCCTGCGGCAGAACACCGGCAAGCCGTCAGACACCATGCCCATGGCCGGAAGCACGATGGCGTAAACCCAGGGATGGCCGAACATCCAGAACAGATGCTGCCAGAGGAGCGGTTGTCCTCCGGAGGGTACGTCGAAGAAATGCGTGCCGGCATTGCGGTCCATCCAGAGCAGAAAGAAAGCAAGGCTCACGGCGGGAATGGCAAAGATGTTTGCGGCCGATGCGGTCAGTGTGCCCCAGGCGAGAATCGGCACGCGGTTGATCGACATGCCCGGGGCGCGCATGCGCAGAAAGGTGACGATGAAATTGATCGAACCCACCGTCGTCGAGATGCCGAGCAGGATCATGCCCAGCGAATAGAAATCGATGTTGGGCCCGCCATTATAGGCGCGTGCGGCATAGGGAACGTAGTTGAACCAGCCATCGTTCGGCCCGAAGCCGATTGCAAACGCGGCATAAAGGAAAATGCCCGCGCACAGATAAATCCAATAGGAAAGCGCGTTGAGCCGCGGGAGCGCCATATCGCGCGCGCCAAGCAGCAGCGGCCAGAGATAATTGCTGAACCCCGACAGCACCGGGCCTGCATAGAGAAAGATCATCGTCATTCCATGGGTCGAGAACAGCTGATCGTATTGCTCGGGACCGAGCAGGTGCCGGTCGGGCCATGCCAGTTGCAGTCGGAAGACCAGCGCCTCGATGCCACCAGCGATCAGGAACGCGAAGGCGGTAACGATATAGCGGATGCCGATTTCCTTGTGGTCGACGGTGGAGAGCCATCCGATGAAGCCCGGCTCGGTCTCCCACAAGGCTTGGAGTTTCTCCGCCAGTGCGGAGTTGCGATCCTCGATGGCAACCGTCGGCGCGCGCTCGTAATCGGTTGCCGTCATTGGAGCGTCCTGAGATAGGCGTTGATCGCAGCGAACTCCTGACCCGAAAGCTCTGGCTTCTGCATGAGCGCGCCGGGCTTTATCCCCTGCGGATCGGAAATCCACTGTGCGAGATGCCCCGGATCGTTGGGCAAGGTGCCTGCCGCGATGGTGGTGCGCTGCATCAGATGGCTGAGATCGGGACCTAGAATCCCCGCAGCGGCGGTGCCGCGGACGGCGTGGCAACTCCCGCAATGCATGTTGAAATCGCTCATGCCTGTCGCGGCCTGGCCCACCGGCATGGCCGGCGACTGAATTTGATGGGCTTCCCACGCTGCGAAATCGGACGGCGACTGGGCGATCACTACGAGCGACATATGCGCGTGCTCGAGTCCGCAATATTCCGTGCATTGCCCGCGATAGATGCCGGGCTCGCGCGCCTCGAGCCACGTCTCGTTCGTCTGGCCAGGGATCGTGTCCGTCTTGCCCGCGAGCGCCGGCACCCAGAAGGAATGAATCACGTCGCCGCCAACAAGCTTGAAGAGAACCGGCTGGCCTGTGGGGATATGGATTTCGTTCGCGGTGGCGAAGATGCGCGAGGGATCATCGCTCAGATAGCGAACCTGCCACCACCACTGCTTGCCGGTGACCTCGATGGTGAGCGCGGGTTTGACCCCCGGCCGGGAGATTTCAGCCAGGACAGAGACCGTCCACACAATGGACAGAAGAAGGACCAGGCTCGAGATCCCAACACCGATCCAGAGCCAGCTCAAGCCGCCGCTTTCCGGGCCGACGTCGATGCGCGCGCCCGGAGCCATCGGTGCAAGACCAGGGCGGCGCCAGATCGCACCGGCGACCAATAGCGTGATTATGATGATGACTGCGAGCGAAATGAGCGTCACGCCCCAGGTCAGTGGACGGGTCGCATCCGCCTTGGCGCCGAAGCTTGTGAGATAGTTGAGCGGCGCACTGGATGCCGCAACAGCTTTCGCTACGCACACCGATGGCAGCATCGCAACAGCGATATGAGTGAGAATCTTCCGGTTGCCCCGATACTGCAAAACGGTAATGCCCAGAATGCGGCCGCGAGGAACTCGCGGTCACAGGTCCAACGTGCGTTGGAGAACATGGTTCCAGGATTTGCTTTTTGATATGCGGCGCGATTTAACGCACCGATTCAGCCTGCCGGACGAAGGCGTTTGCGAATGGTCTCAACCTGCTTTTCCGACACAGGCCCGGCGCTATTTCCCCACGCGTTTCGAACATAAGTCGCGACGGCGGCGAGGTCCTTGTTCGAAAGAACGGGAAACGCGGGCATCGAAAATCCCATCGGCTTTTCCGGTGCGGGGACGGATTGCGAGCCTTGCAGGATCACTCTCACCAATGTCGCCGGATCGGGCAACGTAGCAACGGAATTGTGCGCGAGAGAGGGATAGCTCCGCGTATCCGCGCTATGGCAGACGGAACAGCGCTCAACGAAGACAGCCCCACCGAGCTGCATGGTGATGGCGTCGGGCTTGGTGGACGCCTTCTCCGGGGCCGGGGGGAGACTCTTGAGATAGGTTGCGACGGCGGCCCGGTCGTCGTCGCTCATCTTACTGGTCGAGACACGGATCACGTCCTGCATTGCACCGACGGCGCGCCCGAACCGGTTGTTGCCGATCTTGAGATAAAGCGCAATATCCGCTTCCGACCATGCGCCCAGGCCCGTCCGCTTCGAGCCCGTCAAGTTCGGCGCGAACCAGCCATCGATCGTTTCACCTTGCAGGTAGCGGTTCTGTTCGTCATTGAACAGAAACGTCTTCGGCGTGTGACAGCCACCACAATGGCCGATGCCATTCACAAGTGCAGCACCCCTGTTCCACTGCGGCGATCTCGATGGATCGGACTTCAAGGGCGACGTATCGAGGAAAAGCGCATTCCAGAACGCCAGACCCGCACGAACATTCGCCGGGAAGATCAGTCTGTTCGGAGGCGGCGTGTGACGAACGGGCTTTACCGTGCGGAGATACGCATAGAGCGCATCGACATCCGCGCGAGGCAGCTTGGTGAAATAGACATACGGAAAGGCCGGATAGAGATGTCGCCCGTCGGCACCAATACCATCATGCATCGCGCGATAGAAGGCGTCCTTCGACCACGATCCGATGCCGGTCTTGTCGTCCGGTGTGATGTTGCTCGAATAGACGGTGCCGAAATAGGCATGCAACGGATAGCCGCCGGCATAGGGCTTCGACGAACCGCCGGGAGCCGTATGACAGGCGGCGCAATCGCCTAGCGTCGCAAGGTAACGGCCGCGCGCGATCTCTGCGGGTGCGGCCAGCCCTGCCTCTGCCGGCTGCACTGCGATCGGAAGAAGGCCGGATAGCGTGCAGACCAGCAGCGCGATCCGGACAAGCGCGCTCTGTCTATTTGCCGTCTGCGCTGGCACCGATTTCCTTCGCGACGTCGTCTTCTTTCAGTCCCGAGACGGGGTGACCATAGCCGGAGCTGCTTTTGCCCATCATGCCGATGTCGTAGATGATCGCATCGTTGCCCTTGGCGGTGATGCCGTTGGGCACCTTGTCGAGGCCGAGTTCTTTGCGCACGCGCCAAGCGACATTGTGGTCGCCCGGCGACGTATCGCCGGAGACGCCGAGCGCGCCAATGATGGTGTTGCCGTCATAAAGCGCGAGCCCGCCACCGAAGATCACCACGCCGCTCGCCTTCTGGCCGACCATGGGATCATCCTCGGTTCCGAACGTCTGGGGATCGCCGGCATACATCGTCTTCGTATCGACGGGATTGGTGGCGAGGATTCCGAACAGAAATCCACCCGGCTGCGCGCCCGAATAGAGATTGGCGGTGGAGAAGGCGAATTTGGGAAGGCTTAGCGCGTTTGCGGTATTGGCTTTCTCGATGGCGATGGCGCGGCTGCCCGGCCACTGATCGCCGAGTTCGTCTCCGCTGTAGCAGACGGCGCGCACCACGCCGGTCCGGTCCACGACAGCCGCCCACATATGATTGTCCAGACCGCCATTGCTGGGCCCGCCGGCCGGTTTCACGCAGCGCTTCAGGGCGCCAAGCAATGTGGCGTGGTCAACCGCGAAGGGCGCCATCGGAGATCCGCTGGCCATCGCGCCGGAACGCGCGCGTCCAATCGCGGCGCCAATGTCGTCGGTGGTCGGGTTGTCGGCGATTTTCCGTCCGGGCTGGGACATCTGTTCTGTCCTTTGAACTCAAATCGAAAAGCGGAATGCGCGCGGATCGTTCCGCGCTTCGCTCAATTAAAAGGGTTTCAGCGGGTCAGCAGCATGCTGATCTCGACGGTTAGCCGCAGGTCCCAGTCCTGCCGGGCTCACCATCCTCCGATTTTGAGTCGGCGCCAGCGGAAGCTTCTGACATGGGACCGGACCGGCGATCTCCAGCGCTGACGGAATCGGGTTCTGGCCCTTCGCTTCCGGCGCGTGCGTAAAACGGTCCGTCAGCCGCATTGCAACGCAGAGGGCGTTCCCGTATGTCATCCCGCTGCCCCTCCAATCAGCCGCCGGCAGCCTTTTCGGAAGATGCATGACTCACGGAACCGTCAAGTTTTTCAACGCCGCCAAAGGCTTTGGATTCATCACGCCAGACAGCGGCGGCAAGGACATTTTCGTCTCGGCCGCATCGGCATCGTCGGCCGGCATCGGGACGCTGAAGCCGGGCCAGCGCGTTTCGTTCGAGATAAAGCCAGATACCAGAGGGCCGATGGCCGTCGGTTTGACTGCACTCGCCGCGCCGCCGCGGCCACTGCCGACCCAACACGAAGAAAAACTCCAGCTCGTGTTCTATTTCGATCCGGCCGATGAAAATGCGCAAGCCGTATTGGAAAGGTTGCGCGCGGCCGGTCACGAACCGAGGCTGGTCGATTACGTTGCCACGCCGCTAAAGCGCGAGCAGCTCAAGGCGCTTTCCGGGCTTCTTGCGGCCAAATCCCAAAGCCTGGTGAAGAAGTATGCGCCCCTGTTTTACGATTTGCGCCTGGATGACAGGTTCTTGAGTCAAACCGAGTTTTGGGACGCGATTGCCGAACATCCTTCGCTGATAAACGGCCCCATCGTCGCAACGGCAAGCGATGCGAATCTCTGCAACGCCAAAAGCGGGGTCAAAGATTTTCTAGCGGCAAATTTCCCGCATCTGGTTCCCGTCGATGTCGGGCGAACGGAAGCGGCCAAGCCGTCAAAGCACGCGCCGTCAGAAGAAGAAGCCGAGATCGAGGCTGCAGATTCAAACGCAGCCAAGGAGAAAGCGTCCAAAGCGCGGGCCACAAAAAAAGCCAAAGTGGCAGTCGCTTCCAAACCAAAGAGCTCGGCCAAATCAAAGGTAGCAACAAAAAAAGCCACCACGAAATCCGCGAAGCCCTCTGGCGTCAAAAAGCCAAATCCGCGATCGAAGAAATAGAAGGGTGTGGCCCTGCGCGCCATGTGCTGCGTCTAAAGGCCACCAAATGCCCGAACCCGCGTGACGCGTGATTGCGGATTTGCGTCATACGGCCGTCCTGGCAAGGATGGCGCGGGCGGTGAATACAGCGGTGGAGAAACAGGCCTGTAGCAGATAGCCGCCGGTCGGCGCTTCCCAGTCGAGCATTTCGCCGACGGCATAGGTGCCGGGGATGGCCTTGAGCATCAGGGTGTCGTCGAGCGCGTCGAAGGAAATGCCGCCTGCGGTGGAGATGGCGCGCGCGATTGGCTGGTGGCCGGTGAGCGTCACGGCCACCGATTTGAGGCGGTCGGGCGGCGTGCCGGTTTCGCGCAGGAGGTTGGTTTCCATCGGTGAAAGACCAACGGATTTGCGCAAGTAATTGGCGCGCGAGTCCTTGCCTTGCGAGCGGGCGAGACGGATTTCGATCTGTTGCTGCGAGAGGTCGGGGCGCAAATCGATGTCGAGGGCGATCGGGTTTGCGCAGGCGAGGGCTTCGCGCAGAGCGGAAGACAGAGTGTAGACGGCGCCGCCTTCGATACCGTAGCGCGTGATCATGGCATCGCCGCGCGCGGTGTGGTGGCCGAAGCGAAGCCCGACATTCTTGAGCGGCTGGCCGGCGAAGCGGGTGCGGAAGTGTTCGCTCCAGGCGACGTTGAAGCCCATATTGGCGGGACGGAGCGGCGCGATCTTCACGCCTTTCTCGGCTAAGAGCGTCATCCAACCGCCATCGGCGCCGAGGCGCGGCCAACTTGCTCCGCCGAGCGCGAGAATTGTGACGTCATGCGTGTGGGTGACATCGCCATCCGGTGTGTGGAAGCACAGCGCACCGTCCGACCAGCCGCGCCAGTCGTGACGCAGGCGGAGCTGGACGTCTTGGCGGTTGAGACGTTCGAGCCAGGAACGCAGCAGCGGCGAGGCTTTCATGGCTTCCGGGAAAATGCGGCCGCTGGACCCGGTGAAGGTCTCGGCGCCGAGCGTGTTGGCCCATTGGGTCAATGCAAGCGGCGGGAAGGCTTCCAGCATGGGCGTCAGCTGCGTGGCCGCGGCGCCGTAGCGGGCGATGAAGATGTCGAGGGGTTCGGAATGCGTGAGGTTGAGGCCTCCGCGTCCCGCCATCAGGAACTTGCGGCCGACGGATGGCATGCGGTCGTAGACGGTCACGGCCACGCCGCCCGCGCTCAACACCTCCGCCGCCATCAGGCCCGCGGGCCCCGCGCCGATCACGGCTGCTGTCTTCGTCATGGCCCCATCTTCGTCATGGCCTATCTATGCATCCTTCCTTTTGTGGCCGCCATCGCCTAAGGCATCCGCCATGTTACGGGTGTCCGAAATCAAGCTGCCGCTGGACCATGGGCCGGACGCGCTGAAAAGCGCGCTGCTCAAGAAGCTGCGGGTGTCGGCGAAAGAGCTGGTGCGCTTCACCGTGTTCAAGCGCGGCGTCGATGCGCGCAAGAAGGCCGCCATCCTCTACGCATACATCGTGGATGCCGAGGTCGCGGATGAAGCGGATGTGCTGAGAAGGGTAAAGAACGATCCGCATATGGCGCGCACGCCAGATATGGAATATCCCGGGGCGGTGCGCGCGCCATTGGCGCCCTTCCATCGGCCCATCGTGATCGGTGCAGGGCCATGCGGCTTGTTCGCAGGCCTGATCCTGGCGCAAGCAGGATACCGCCCGATCATCCTGGAGCGCGGCAAGGTGGTGCGCGAACGCACCAGAGACACCTGGGGGCTGTGGCGCAAATCGGTGCTCAATCCGGAATCGAACGTGCAGTTCGGCGAAGGTGGCGCGGGCACGTTCAGCGACGGCAAGCTCTACAGCCAGATCAAGGATCCGCGGCATCTGGGGCGCAAGGTGCTGACCGAGTTCGTGAACGCGGGCGCGCCGGAAGACATCCTGATCGAAGCGCATCCGCATATCGGCACCTTCCGGCTGGTGACGATGGTCGAGAGCCTGCGGAAGACGATCGAGGGACTGGGTGGCGAATATCGGTTCGAGAGTCGCGTCATCGATCTGGACCTGGACGACGCGCGGTGCGTGCGCGGCGTCGTGCTGGCGAGCGGGGAGCGGATCGCGACCAACCATGTCGTACTGGCCCCCGGGCATTCGGCGCGCGACGTGTTTCAGATGCTCTACGACCGCGGCGTCGACATCGAGGCCAAGCCGTTCTCCATCGGCTTTCGTATCGAGCATCCGCAGTCGATCGTCGACAAGGCGCGCTATGGCAGGACGATCCCCGAGCTTGGCGCGGCGGAATACCGGCTGGTGCATCACGCGGCGAACGGACGCTCGGTCTACAGCTTCTGCATGTGTCCGGGCGGGACGGTGGTGGCCGCCACGTCCGAGGAAGGCCGTGTCGCGACCAACGGCATGAGCCAATACTCGCGCAACGAACGCAACGCCAATGCGGGCATCGTGGTCGGCATCACGCCGGAGGACTATCCGGAGCATGTGCTGGCCGGGATCGATCTGCAGCGCAAATGGGAAAGCAAAGCGTTCGAAACGGGGGGCGCGACCTACAAGGCGCCGGGACAGCGCGTGGGCGATTTTCTCGCAGGGCGGCCTTCGACCGAGTTGGGCGCGGTTACGCCATCCTATCGGCCCGGCGTGCACCTGACCGACCTGTCGGATTGCCTGCCGGACTATGCGATCACGGCGATCCGCGAAGCCATTCCCGCGTTCGCGCGGCAGATCCCGTGCTTCGCCATGGACGATGCCATCCTGACGGGCGTGGAAACGCGAACTTCGTCGCCGATCCGCATCAAGCGCGGCGCCGATTTCGAAAGCCCGAACACCAAAGGGCTATATCCCGCAGGCGAAGGCGCAGGCTTTGCCGGCGGCATCCTTTCAGCGGGCGTCGACGGCATCAAGGTCGCCGAAGCGGTCGCGCGGGCGATTGCGGATCAGGGGAACACGTAGTCACTCGATTGGAATGACGAGCGAGCGCCTTGCTCCCCGATCGACGGCTTTCGACAGGTGGCCTTTTCCAGTCGTGTCCTCGGCCAGAATGATCTCGCCGGGGCCGATCACCCGGCTCTCTCCGTCGCTCGTCGTTATCTCAACAGAGCCTTCGAGATTGATGATGTACTGGCGCCGGGGCGCGTTGTGCCAATCCAGATCGTAGCTTCCGTCGGTCGTGCGAAACGCCATGCTCAGGACAGGCACGGGATCGGAGATTTTCCCCATGGGACCGTTGCGTGCCCATTCGATCTCGAGATCGCGAATATGCGACTCGCCCTTCGCATCCGCATAGATGTTGTGAATTCGCATTTCAGTCCCCGTTCCATTGGCATTGATTAAACGCGATACTGCGTCAAGACTGCCGGGCAATTCGCCGAACAGATTAGCACAGCGGTAGACTGAGCGGTGTCGAGGCGCGCTAGAACGGACCGGCGAGCGAGGCGGGCACCAGCGCCATGAGCAGCACCATGCCTGGGATCGACCAGCCATACTGCTCGCTCTTAAGCAAAGTGACGATCGCGCCGAAAAGAACGATGGCACCGAGCATCACGCCCCATATGCGTGTCTCGGCATTGGAAAGAAACAATGCAGCGAGCAGCTCGAGCGCGCCAACCACGCGATAGAATTTGCGTGGCATCTCCCAGCGCTCATAGGCGCGCTGGACGAAAGCCGGGCCTGCAATCTGGATTCCGCCGGCGGCGGCAAACAGAACGGCGACCGACTGCGCGATCGTGGCGTAGATGGCAGTATGCGGCATGGAATCCCTCGGTGGCAAAACCAGCGACCGAGAAATATGTATCGCTCAATACAGAATCAAGCCGTAGCGCGTGATTTTTTCTTCGAACTTGTCTTCGATTGTACCGGCCAGGATGCGAGCGCCATCTGCGCGATATCCATCAGCTCGGCGACGGTCGCGCCCGAAGCCGCATGCATGCAGATGCCATTCGCCATCGCGGAGAGATAACGGGCAAGCGTGGCGGGATCTGCATCGTTGGGAAGGTCGCCGTCTTTCTTTGCCTGCTCAAAGCGCGCGCAAAGCAGCCGTTCCTTTTCGGCACGATGCCGCGCGACTTCCTCGGGGATTGCAGAATCTGCACAGGAGCCATTCTGTACGAGCAGACAGCCCGGCGGGTTCGCGCCGCCATTGGTGTCGGCCGCAAATTCCGCGATGCCTTCGAGATAATTCCGCGCCACGCCGAACGCGTCTGGTGCGGAGAGCACTTTCTCCATGAACCCGCTGCGCCGCGCGTCGTAACGCTCGAGAACTGCTTTAAAGAGGCCTTCCTTGCTGCCGAACGCGGCATATAAAGAAGGTGCATTGATGCCCATCGCTGCCGTGAGGTCGGAGAGCGAGGCGCCTTCGTAGCCTTTCTTCCAAAAGACCGTCATCGCGCGATCAGCAGCCTGATCGACACAAAAACTTCTTGGACGGCCCATCGCCATGGGAAGCGTTTTCCCTTTTATTATTGTATCGAGTGATACATAATGTGCTTGACGCGGTTCGTCCAGCTCCTATATCTGTATCGATCAATACAGAAATAGGAGGCCA
>Ga0105239_10002244_pt1 | contig 24694 bp, 25 predicted proteins | sample KBSC44metaG_FD_92761 | JGI IMG/M metagenome (GOLD analysis project Ga0105239, IMG submission 92761) | Corn rhizosphere microbial communities from Kellogg Biological Station, Michigan, USA - KBS C4-4 metaG | ecosystem: Host-associated > Plants > Roots > Rhizosphere > Soil | place: Michigan, USA...
GGATAGACAGTCTAGTGTAGGGAGTCTAGCAAATGAGACTCTGACATCTTCTCATGATGCTGGAAGTTCAGGGAGCCTCGACGGAGTTCAACATTTTCTTTGGCGCCCAGATAAAAAACCACCGATATAGCAGGCTTGGCAGCCGCCCCCAAAGAGCCACTCTCATCGCCATCATAATACTGCACATATTAATTAATACCCATGCTTGAAGTTACCATTATCTCGATGTGGTTAGTGCTGATTGATGGATCTGACTTTCGCCCTCTTTTATATTTAATATAGTTACTAACCACTAGGAAGTAGTATAAACTCTACTTACTGTTAGAAGCATGATCTCGCGGTTTCCAACTTCAATCGCTCATAGGTGGGTGGGTGGCATATTCTTTGTTCTTGGAATCTGGGAACGTGTCGATGAGAAATCCTCGCTGGGGCTATTTCGTCAGACTCGAAACGAGGGTTCCTAGGTATCTAACATAGGCATCATCTCATCTACAAGCCCTAGACCATGGCATCGGGTCTGTACATGCTAGGGTCGGCGGCCAATCAATTGGCAAGGAAGCAACAATGCCACTCCCCGAAGTGCATGCTGCCACGAATAAAGGCATTGGGGCACTTGTAGGAATGCCACGAAAGGGGAAGGAAACGCACATGGTCGACTTCCCTCTCGTACTACCTACCATGATGTCAGCTTCTGCTGAGGCGGCGTGGGATTTCCAAATATATGTTATCTGGCGGGACGAGTGGATGCTTGGGGAGAGTGTCTGTTTGCCTACCTGTGTATGTATTTACACTGGGTGTGAGGACGGCCCTGGTCGGAATCTCCTCCTTTACACCAATAAGGCGGTAAGGATAGCGGACACTGGGTACTTCTTTCCGTATTTCCTTTTGCGATATTTGACCTTTGATCTCAAGGGACAGACTCTTTGTTCTCATACCACTATCCAAGCAGGACGCGGTGTGGTGATCCTGATCCCAAGTGTCCGAAGAACCGACGATGTACAACGGCGCACACGACAATCGCGACTACAAGTACGATGATGGCGAATATGATGCCCACGGTCACAAGGGCGAATACCATGGTGACGAGGGTGGATATCACGGAGGGGAAGACGAGTATTGTGGTGACGAGGAGGGACATGGTTACGGCGACGAGGGAGAGGAGCATCAGGCGCACGGCCACCGCGACCGTGAGAGTATAGTTGCCGAGCTAGAGACGTACGTCGACGAATATGAGAGGCAACATGATGACCCTGAAGGTGAGTAATTGAACTGGCTAGACGGCGTTGTAAGCCTCGACTCTTGGACCAGAGCATCGAGCGGGATAGAGAGTATATTAGAAAAAGCAGGAGAACTTGCAGGAAGCCGTGATATCATCAACATTGACTGACATTGGTCTGATCTTCTGTCGTATGCTCAGCCGACGAAGAAACCCAGCAGAATGCACTCCGCCGCACTCTCCGGAACCTCAAGCGACTCGCGAAGCAGCTTCGTGCGCTCGAACCGGAGGACGAAGACGTACATGGGTGCTACAAGATGTTCAAGCACGCGCAGAAGGGGAAATACATGGGTGAGGGCGATGAGCACGACGAGGAGCGTGGACACCGCCCCCAAAACCTGGCGTATAGGCATGATTTGATGGGTGAAGAGTCAGAGGATGATACAGACTCGGACTCGGATGCAGAGGAAGGTGAAGAAGGTGAGGAGGATGGAGAAGGAGAGGGGGAAGATGAGCATGGCCACTACGATGAGCACGGTGAAGAGCACGAGCATGGTGAAGAAGGATACGAGGATGAACCACAGTACGAGGATTACGGCGAAGACGGCTATGATGCTCAGCATCACCATCACGGCGGAGAAGACGACTATGAGGGTCATGAGCATGACCAAAATGGTGGATATGATGAGCACGAAGCCGATGGGTATGGACATGGTGGGCAAGCTTATGATGAACATGATAGATACGACGAGGATGGACACGGAAGTGGCGGAGGTGATCATGAAGGACACGAGGGATATGTCAATGGAAGATATGAACATGGCGGATGTTAGCTTCACATGTGCGGGTTGTTGATGTGATTCTGATCAAGCTGGAAAGTGGATGCAGTATTTATGATTGTAGGTGTCATGACTCCTTGAAATCTTTGGTTTGCACTGGATTTGTAATTTCGATGTCGTTGAATCGAGGATCAAGACCGCTCCTATATAAACGTCTTGAGCTCGATCTTCTTCATATAGTAAACAAACAGGAGGCTCCCAGGGTTTCAGATCCACAACCGTCGCTGGAAGGATTGAGTCGTAGAACCTCGGAATCGTGGGGGCCGGACAGGTGCTACATAATGTGTGGGAGAGAGTATGAAGCTCTCCCACACACCCTGCCGCATTGTCGAGTAGTCTTGATTGCTTTCCCTTGCGCATTTGTAGCCTCACAAGGTATATTACCCCTCTTACCGACGGGGATTTGGAGCGTGTAAGTATCCCAGCCAGCACGAGAATAGTCTCTGTTTGCCGATAATGAGGATGGCATACATGATGACCCCTTGCTTGAGCTCTTACTGCCGCAGAAACTGATCTCGTTGCCTACTGCAAGGGTAGAAGTCTCAGCAGCCGTGGGTGCTAAGGAATGGATTGGAATGTTGTCACGGCTGGTGCTGAGCCGGGACTCTGCTTCAGCTCACTTGATAAGTGAAGCCCTTTCTCGAAGTTATGGGCCTTCGGATAGGGATTTGTCGGGTTTTTATCAAGAGGAGTCACTTGAACAAGATTCTCCTCTAGTTAAATGGCTCTGGCTTAAGTGCAGATAAATATACACATCCTCAGCCAAAGTATCGTCGTAATGCCTCGTAAATGCTGAAAATGATAGCAGAGCTAGGTGCTGCTCGAAACACTGTGATACCGCAGCCACGGTAGTAACCTCTCAGGCCTTGGTCACGCCATATTTGGCGGCCGGTCGCAACGAAGCTCAACTGCTTGGCTCCGACGGTGTCAACAGTAGCAGTCTGCATGCGAGACTTGATTGTGTCTGCGGGGTAGAAAACAAAATTGTATGACATGCCTGCCGCCGCACCTGCAAGCATCTGTTGCCAGACTTTGACATCTGATATTTGTGAAAGTGATGAATCAGCTCGGAGAAATAGCATTTTCACTCCTTCATACGAGCCAAACCATGCTGCCGAGCCGCCAGTCTCTCGTATCAAGGTGCCGAGCTGGCCATGCCAGAAACCTAGCAGGCCATGGTTTCTGAAGACAGTCCGAATGAGCTGCAAAGGCCCGGGGGGTTTGCTACTGGAATAGACCAGCTCTGCAGCCATGTGGGGGGTTGCAGGTACCTGCATTTTGCATTTGATCAACTCAATCGGGGTGAGAAGGAGCGAAGTGAAGGCACCAGAGGCAGCGCCGCACGCAAGAAGGGCGGAGAAGGGCAATTCGACCTTCACATTGCCCTGCTCGCGCTGTTCTCGTAGGGATGGGGTGTTGGCAATGACCAAGTCCTGGGCAACCCGGTAGCTGAAGAACAGTGAGGAGGTCTCAACTGCCGCTCCTACCAAGGGAGCACTGATTCCACGGTACAGAGAGACAAGTGCGCCTTCAGGGCTTCGAAATGCAGCTGCAAAGGCATCCAACGGCCCCGCTAAGGCCTGGGTGCTAGAATGGTGCGAATGAGACTGTAGACGAACTTTCACAGTATCGAATGGGTATTCCACAAATTTGCCCAGTATTCCTGCCGTTGATCCATACAGGATATCTTTCAATGCCTCGATAGATTGGCTCGACTGAGCCTGCGTCTGGGGCCTGAGTGTTATTGATCCACCAGGGTCGTGCAGACCGTCGACCGCAGATGCATCGTCCTTGAAGCTCGCCATCCACGGTTTGGTAGTAGCTCACACTACGAATGGTCAAGCAGTGGAGAGGTATTGTTATTGTAGGGACATGTTCGTGCCTTATATGAGGATGCCTCAGAGAAATGAGGGGCGGTTTCAGAGGAAAGCGGCGGTGTCAAACGAAACAGAAGTGCAGGGGTGATGGCGATGGGCCACGTCACTGGTGGGATGAAACTAGTCGAGGTTACGAACAAGAATTGGAAAGTGAGCACCGAGCATTTGAATGGCTCAACAAGACCCGCCGCTGCATGGCTAGAATACAAATTTTTGCAAAAGCTGCATGGCCGATGTCGCGACATATTTTCGATGGAGGCGGAAATCCACGAAATAGGAATGGTACAGCACTAATATGGACATGCTATTGGAGTGTTGGTCACCGCTAAGATAAGATAAGATCCGTGAAAAAGAACATCCACCGCTGCGAGTTGGGTGCCAGTGCCATTTTTCGCCTGAAAGGTGACTCCAATCAACCAGCAATCTTTCACAGCCTCGGGCAAAAGACCGCTGAGAATACTTCCTGCCCAAGCTTCCTCTCTCTAAAGGGACTCGTTATGGCTGAAGCATCATCGGAGGGCCAACCCGTGCCAGCAGTGGCGCCGCCAGCTGGACAACCACTGGGCAGGCGAGTTAATGGTAGGCGATGTCTTCTGCCTCCTAGCGGGATTCTTACTGATTCCATGTACAGGAAAGAACTGGCACGCTCCAAAGACAGCATTCCGACCGACTGCCGGCCAAACAACATATGCCAAAAGGAAGGAAGCAGACAAAGCCAAACAGGCAACTAAAGCCAGAGAAGCCGAACTTAAGGAAGAGAAAGAGCTAGAACGCAATCGGAAGATACAAGCCATCAAAGACAGAAGGAAGGCGAAAGAGGAGAAAGAGCGATACGAAAAGATGGCGGAGAAGATGCATAGAAAATTGGTTGAGCGGAGAAAGCGAAGAGAAAAGAGAAACAAGTTGTTGAAGAGCTAAACTTGGCCCATCTCGGACGAATGTTGTTGAACGTGGACTACACTATATTCGTGTCTACGCTGTTTATCATGAATCCGTACACTCGACAATCCTTGATTGAGCGGGTTGAGGGAAAGTGGTGTGTCGACTCATTGCATCAATGCTCCTTCCGAAGACCACGTCCTGCACACCATTCGGCATCCAGCCAGGAGAATGCTCTCAACACTGTTGCTGTTCCCATCAGGAGAGGAACGGTTAGCACGATTGTGCTCCAAGAGAACGGAATTCCGCCTTGACCAGTTCGATCTTGATCACTCAGTTTGATGGGATCCTTGAGGAGGGCCAACTCAGGTTGGGATGTCGCGTCCAAGATCGCAATTATCGAGCATCACGTCGAGCACGGCGTTACCGATCTTCAACTTCAGGCGGTCGAACTTGATCTCAAGTGCTCGACAGTGGTCCACAGCATACTGAGAAAGTGAATATGTGGCTTCCTGGGCAGGTCTCTGAAGCGACCACGCAATGCTGATGTGGAATGCACTCGAGTGATCGAGTATCTTTTTGTCTTTATCATTAGCTTGCGTACCAGCCTCTTCTGGTTTGACATAGAGCTGCGTTAGGCCAAACTGCAGGGCCGAGGTATTGCAGCCATCTAGGAGTTTGTTCAGTTGGTCATCTCTGGGCCGGCTCAGCCTTAGGACAAGGAAGAACCTGGTATTATCGTGGTTTGAGACCCAATCTAGCCCGACGACATTTACCGTAAACAACTTGACACGCAACAGCTCCAGTTGGGCCTTAATACTTTCCTGGAAGCGGGCCTTCTGCTCCGTTCTCAGCACATGCGGGGCAGACAGACTGATATGAAGGGGGAGTAATGCTCCAAGATCTGACCTTAAAAGGGTCTGGACTGACGTGTCCGGCCCAGAGATGGCTCCGACTGGATTGTTATCGAGGGATGCCTGATCGATGATATCGCCGATAAGAATAACCTCTCTTGGCGCAGGATACCATTCTAGATAAACATGGGTGGGCCAGTTACCTACGACATGCGGAACCTGACGAGTCCGGCCAGCATGTAAGGAGGGATCATCAGAAGTCGATGTGCGAGCAGCAGTTGTGTAGAGCGAGTGAAATGTTGACGGAAGTGGCGGTGGTGGTTTCTTGGAAATCCTCTCTCTCTCCGTGGGCTCCGTTTCAGCCTGTCGCTTTCGAGCAGGATTTATCCTTGTCTTGTTGTCAAGATCGCTTTCAGAACTCGAGTCTGGATAATCAACTAACATTTTGGACTACCCAAAACATGGCTTCGGTACCTGCCAAGCGGATCGTCGGAGCTTGCCTGGAAGGTGATGCTCAGCGTCAGGGATGCAATTTCTGGCACAGCCTGGAGTTGGAGCCTGGTGAAGCTCGGTAAATCTCGGGATAACAAGGGGAGTGGGAGGAGCACGAGGGCATATTCTGTACGGAATACTTGTAGCGAAGCCCAAGCCTGATATCGAAAGAAAGACTGGTGACGAAGACAATGTCTCAGATAAAAGTTATGCATGCAGGGGTGCTGCCGAAAGGTAGGCCATTCATTTGTGGCAGTGAAAGACCGGTACTGGGCGGTATGAGATGGATCAGGAACGCCGGCTCACACTGGCTGGCAAAGAGTTTTCATGGATAATGGGGGGATTGCGCGTCGCGCTGTGTCAGATCTTCACAACAGCAGGGGAAACACGTTTGAGGACGGGTATTCGTAGAATTGAAGGTGAATCTTTCTTTTTGCGGGTCATAATTAACATCGTGTACGTGTTGATGCCAGGACTGAATTCATAGTGCTCGTATTTATGAGTGGTGGGTGGCTCTGCTGGGCAGCTTCCTTGTCTTTTATGACGTTGGCAAATGGTGACAAGCCTTGGGTACGAGTGCTGGAAATGGTCCCGTTTTGGGGGCCGTGTTCCGCCTTTTAGGGGGGCCCTCGGGTGGTGCTTAACCGTCGCTAGTCCCTATCAGAGGGGTCGTTAGTGACCTGTTAGGTGGTGCTGATAACCGTGCGCGCCCAGGCGGGTGCCAGGCATGTGGCAGTGGCAGGGCAATATTGGGTATTCCATCGTCATTCCTTGGCCCCGGGGCCTCCGCCCACCACAAACGAGTCAACGACCCACCATGACATCTGCCCATCTGCGCGCCATCCACCTCGTCAATTGGCAGCTTGTTCACCTCGCCTTGACATCCTGCGAATACGCATCTCTTCGAGGCTCCAAATTCATCTTGATTCCCTCCCATCTGGTTGCGTGTGGTTTGGCAGATCTTTAGATATTACTCTGATCTGGCTCGGATCATCGGCTCCCTTGCTGTGATCCAAGAATAACTTCTAAATACACATCTCAGCCCACCTTCCCATCTCTCCCCGCTGTTATCACACAGGTGCATCTCTACTACTACCCGGCAGCGAATATTAGCAATAGCCTTCGTCAAAGGCGTCCCCGGAAATGGAATCCTCCAGTGACAAAGATTGGGTATGTGCATCACTCTCGAGGTTGATCTGCAACCACCCACCAGTCTGACACAATGTGCTTCTTAACAGGCGACCAAGTATCTTCTCGACCCTCTCAATGCACCTGAACCTTCCCAGGAAGATGGTCCAGGCAACTCTTTTCGCCCAGGTGCCACTGCTGCTCCCGTAAAGCCATCTCCGCCACAGTCCCTACCGGGCCGGAGACTGTCAAAGACCAATCCATATCGCAAGAGTTCAGGTACCATTTCGACTACCTCTGAGATCCGGCGCAGTGTCTCCCTCAATAGCAGCAGTAATAAGGCCGCTGCATATCCCTCTCCACCACCCTCTGCCAATTCCCCCAACGGAAAATATCCTCCCCAGTCACCAGTCAACGTCAACCTGCCTCACTCGCCACGCTCTCCGTCCCATCGACAAGAAGCCTTTGGAGAGAATCGGGCTGGACGACGAAGGACCAGCTCCCTGGGAGAGCGCTATCCCGGCGACATGTCCCACCGCCCACTGGACACGCTCTTGAAGGAGAAGCACCAGGCAGACCGTGCTCGGCACATGACCCGAAAGCACCACATCCGACCTGACACCATCGACTCGCTGGATAATAGCGGCATAGGCTCCTATCATCACGGTGGTCCCTATGATGCAACCTTGTATGCAAGAAACAACACAGTAAATTCCCCTTTGGCCGCCCTGAAAGACTCCAATGAGGAAGCTCTCAAAGCAACGCCTAGAGAAAAGATCATCGACAGCGTCCAACGCCACCGCCCGCTCGATGGCGTCGCAGCGTATGCCCCGGGCGCCTACGATCGCAATGGTCGTCTTTACACCTATGAGGAAGGAGAAAACATGATGACCGAAGGCCAGCCTGGTGGTGGTGCCTACAAGCGCTGGCCGGGCGTTCAATATCATCCCGACGATATCAAAGGCAAAGGAGAGCCGAGCTACAGTATAGAGAAGGCCTTGAAGGAGCACAAGCTTCACGACGAGAAGGTAGCAGCCGACGGCATCGAAATGAAGACAAATCCGCGGGACCACCGGCGCGAACCCAGTGGGGGCGGCGCCATTGCCACCACGGGTTGGGACGATGACGGAGCCCAAGTCCACCGGAGTGGCAGCATTGGGAAACGACTCAGCGGCGGTCTGAAGAAACGGTTCGGCAGTATCAAGAGGAGCAACAAGGAGACTGCTGAGTAAAGGATGGAATGCAACTAAACTAACAAAAGGACCTTGCTGATTCACATGTCATCTGATGAACATCGACTGGATCTGGAAACACTGTTGAGATCTCTCCTCTTATGTTTCTCTCTATATGAAATCTATGAGCTGGGCTGTGTACAATTGGGATAGATTAGCAATAGCCACCAATCATTGCGAAACTAATCTAGTGCTAGAAACAGACATCCATATATATGCCTGTAAGAAAGCTCGCCGAGGGCGGAGCCCTGGAAGATAATCTTAAAATATCCGTGGCAATGGTTGCGACTACATACGTATCGTTTTCTCCTACCTCCTGCAAATAGGTTCTCAGGTATATATCACTAGATGCTCAGGGAGCTCTCTGCTTTGTCCATGCACCATCTCAAGATTAATGTACTGTTATACTTGATTCACAAATATCTATAAATACGAGCGTCGCTACTACAAGTAGCGCGCTCAAAGTATAACCAGTAAAATCTTCCGCAGTCGCACCATACCAATCGTCAGCTCACGTTCTGACCACGGGCTTCTTATAGAGAGGCTCCTCCACAAGTCGAGATGCAACCCGCATTAGAGCAAAATCGACGAGCGATGATCTTGAACCGTGAAACCGCTGGTGATGTGTGGGATAGGGAGGGAATCATGGAAATCTCCGACAGTGGAGGTACAATGGCCAAGTGGGCGATCCTCACGCGCCACGTTAATCGTGAGGTGTGTCATGCATGGCGTGGACAAATACCCATTATCAAAACCCATCTCCACAAGAACGAGAAATGGGTAGACCCTATGCAACACATGGAACATCATCACGTCGAGGGTGCTGGCGTTGCACTACCGAGATCCTCTTTCGCATCGGGTCGATCCCAGCTCTGGGTCTCGAGAAAGCGCACCTGGTCCTCGATGGCCTGGATCTTCGCAAGATTCTCCGCCTTGGCGGCCTCCTGGAGATCAAAGATGTGCTTAAACTGCGCGAGCATGAAGGGCTCGAGGTGGCTCTTCTTGCCCAGCTTGTAGTCGTAGACGACCACGTCCTCGAGACACCTGGCCGCCGGCCGCTGTTTCCCCTCGGAGAGGATCATGACGTCGAGGACCATGGACACGGTGTCATGGTCCGGGCGCGACCTGAGCTTGTGATAGACCGAAATGCGGTCCGGCCAGGTCATGGGGAACTTGAAATCGACGGTGATGCTCTTGAGGATCAGTCCGATTCCGCGGTTGGTGAGCAGGTCCTCCCACGAAGATTTATGCCGCGGGTCGAAGTACTGTCCGATGTTGCGCGTCCAGTTGCAGCGCCCGGACTCGGCGAACCGTACGTACATGACGTTGTTGACGTGGCCCATCGAGTCCTGCTCCCCCCACACGATCGCCTGTCGGTGCAGCCCGGCTCTTTCCTTTTCAGTCAGATAGCCCTCGCTGCCGGCGACCAGGTTGCGCCAGTCGCGGCCGAGTACTTGCAGCGTCTCGCCCGCTAAGGCGACGAGAGATGCGGGCATTCCGAATGTTATGCATTTGCCGATCCGCGCCTTGGTGTCGGTCAGCCATCGGGAAGGGATGGTCGTCGTCGTCGTCGTCGTCGTCTTCTTTGGTTCCCAGGTGTTTGGTGCGGGACTCGGATGAGCAGAGTAGTGTCGAGCTGCGGTAACTCTGACGACATGCTTGGACCTCGAAGCGAGGGTCGGGGGCATGCGCAGCCCGATCTGGTGCTGTATTATCATGTTAGCAGACCATACCTTGCTGTCCCAGTGTGGGGAGAACCAGAGATGGCCGTCCTAGTGGTAGTGAGAATTTAGAAAGCATTGGAGAAATAAATAAGATATCTCATCGACTTCGTCGGGAGGGGCTTGATACGTCGGCTATCCGCGGCGCAATCTCGGAGTTTTTCCCTTTGGTAGTAAATAACATAAACACCATCATCGACGAGCACTCCCAAGATGGGAGTGTCAATGCAATCTGCTCTCAGAAAATGGACTGGTTCTGTTCTCCGTATTTATTCAAGTGATCAATTCCTGGCGATAGAGCTCCATCTATCTAATCAGCAGTGAGTCCCATTTTGGACTTAAATACTAAATAGCCAAATACATGGCAGACTTGGAGCTACCTTAAATGGGCCCATAAAGACAAGGCTGTTGCTGGTCACCCCGACTGGCTTTCTCATGTGTCTCGATTTTTCTCAACAGTGCCAACCACCGTCAGCACAAATGACCGCCCCAGTTACGAATGTGGCCCTGTCGCTCAAGAGGTACACAATCGTGTCTGCAATCTCATGTGGCTGAGCGAACCTGCCCAGTGCCGTTGTCGAGACATCCTCCTTCTCCCCAGAGCCCTCAATGCTCTGCGACTGTTTCATGAGCGGGGTTTCCGTGAATCCACTGTTTCCATGCATTGTTATCGCTGATCGATTTTGATTTGTAACCAGGTATATTGGGTGCGCGGTCATGGCGAGGCCAAGGGAATGAACGAAATAGGAGAGGGGGGAGGGGGAGGGGGAGGGGGAGACTCACGGAGCGATACAGTTGACGCGAACGCCTCTCGGACCAACCTCTTTCGCCACACATCTCGTTAGTCCTAGAACTGCGTGTTTGGATGCAGTGTATGCACTGGTGCCTGCTCTGCCCTCGAGACTGAGTCCGCTGCCCGCGTTGACGACGCTGCCGCCCTTCCTGGACTCGTCCTTGCCGATATACTTCATCTGAGCCCTCAAGCAGTTCATGACCCCGTAGACATTGACGCCAAAGACAAGCTCCCAGTCCTCGTCCGACTGCGTCTCGATAGTCCCGACGTTTTGGTCCTTTGGGATCGTGCCCGCGAGATTCGCTGCCCCGTCAAGCGCCCCGAACTTATACACTGTGTCGTCGATCCAGGTGTCGACGGTATCCCGTGACCGCACATCCACGGTCTGCAGGAGGAGGACGTCGTCTATCTTGACTTCTTCATTCACCGCCGCCGCCACGACCGACAGTTCACTTTGCAGTGTTTCCGGGATCCGGATGTCCGCGACCGAGACGCGTGCTCCATACCGTAGGAGAGCTTTGACCGTCGCGAGTCCGATCCCTGAAGCGCCGCCCGAGACTGCATAGACTCTGCCCACGAAGAATGCTTCCATATCTTTCCTCTAGCTTAGCCCTAGTGTTTGACGATGCTGCAGAGACGGTCTTGCTGCTGGGGTACCAATTGTCTTTAGTTAGCCCTTTTCGTGTGGGCTTTGCTTCAATCTTTCCTCCTGGCAGTCCTTACACAAGTTGTTGGAGTTTGAATGTGAGAAAGGAAAAGAAGATGATATACTCAGGGCCTGTATACTGTTATATAGCTCTCACGCTGGTGGGATGATAGAAAGGCCACCAAGGCGGGGACTTCTTCCGAATGGGTAAATGTCCCGGGCAACTTATTATATCAAATCGGCAAGGGTGACGATCGAATACGTGCAGCCTGAAGTGCTGCTCTGCCAATTCGGTGACAACTCCAGGTCCCGAATTGGGTTCTCCGAGGTAGTCTGGATCACTTAGGGGATCACCGCACCAATGAGAAACAGATACTACATAACTACGCATGCAAAACGCTGATGATCGGTCCCGGTCCCGGCGTATGCTGAAGAATCACGGCTGGGGATGTACGCAGAGAGCACTGCGGTGCCGAAGCTGGAGAACTAAGACTTATCATCGTAACGTCGCTAAAGGCTAAAAGTACGAAATCAAGAGCCAAGACCAATTGTCAAGAACCACGATACCAAGCACTTCTGAAGCAGTGTCGAACATCACCACCACCTTATAGTATCGGGAATGATGCTTCTGAGGATACACACGTCCATAACGCTGAAACCGTAGCAATAATTGCGTGTCCCACGACCAGAATTCTGTAGCATCATGTTGCGGTATAACTAGACCCTATTTTTTCGGTCCCGAAAAACTCTTCCTTCTCTCATGCTCTTTCGTGACCTCCGCGACCAATTTGTCCGATTTTTCCTGTTCCTTCATCTCTCTCACTTTGGCAAGTACCACCTCTCTGAAGATGGCACTTTTGGCAGCGCTACTAAGCCGCCTCTTTTCAGGAGAGTCAGGGGTAGCGAGGCCACGGCCTGGTGAAACACCTCTGATGGTGTTTTTCACGGCAAGACCGGCGGCGTTCTGAGCGTTGGATGGGATATCATTAGCATCTGGCGAATTTGGCTCTGGGTCTTCTTCTTGAAGCTTCAGCGCGTCGATACGGTTCGCCAGTTTGACCAACTCGATACCACGCTTCAATTTGGCTTTGGCCAGGTAGGCCCTGATCTCTGGCAACAGATCGTGGTCTGAAGCAGTCTCACCCGTGAGCCAGATATGTTTTAGGGCATCTTGACTGGTAGCCCGTCGTTTCGGTTCAGGTTGGAGAAGCGTGAGAATGAATTCTTTGGCATCCTTGCTGACATCTTTCCAATATCTTTCGTGGAAGATGATTCGTCCGCTCTTGCATTCCTCCACAAGATCTGCGAGGTTTTCCGAACGGAATGGAGAATAGCCACAAAGTAGCGTGTATGTGATGACACCCATTGACCACATGTCAACTGCTTTGCCATGACCTTGCTTGAGCATTACTTCTGGCGCGGCATACCCAAATGAGCCAGCCATTGAAGTGAGGACGGCGCCAGGGCTGTCGAGAGTTTTGGCAATACCAAAATCGGCGAGAACCAATTCGGAATTCGGGTCCCGCGTCAGATACAAGAGGTTTTCAGGCTTAAGATCTATTATCGTTAGTCTAGTGCAACGGTAGAAGGAGAACGATCATGGACAGTACCTCGATGAACGATGTTCTTCTCGTGAAGATAGTCCACCGCTTCCAGAACCTGCTTGATTGTCTGGGATGCATCCTTCTCGGTGAACTTTCCCTTGTCGCAGATCCGATCAAACAACTCCCCACCGGTCGCGAGTTGAGTGACGATATAAAACTTGTCCTGAGAAGCAGTTAGTTGTGGATGCATGCACTGCTCTCGCCGGGCTATACAAACCCTTGACTCGAACCAATCTTGAAATTTGACAATGTGAGGATGACTTAGTGTTTGGAGCATTTTCAGCTCATCGTAGACCATTTGTTCATTGCCTTTGACGCTCTTCTTGAGGATGATCTTGACAGCACATTTGTTTCCCATGTACTCGGCCTCTCTGACGATGCCATAGGTTCCAGCTCCAAGGGTCTTGCCGAATCGGTATTGGGACTTCTTATCATAGCTATCAGGCTGGCCCTGCAGCTTGCTTAACATTCCTGCGACTGAAGAGCAAAGGGTCAGTTCAGAGAGCCATAGAGCCAGTCACAGCCACAGCCACTGTGAGAAACACGGAATTTGATCATATGGAGTGCCTCATGGAGAGAGGTGAAAGGAGGCAACAGCAGTCAACAACGGACGCCGCCAGGAGGGAGACTTACAACTCATCGCTGCGAATTGCTCAGGCAGTCTGCCTGTACTGCTTGTCGTAAGGAACTAGTTGAGGGGATGAAGGAGAACTCCAAGGGTCTCGAGTCCAAAAGCTCTTGAAGTCGATGGACCAGAGACGGCCAGCAGTCGACAGCTGGAAACTCCTGTACCCGCCTGAAACGGTTGTTCAGATCAGCCGCAAATGGTCGAGGCGTTGCTGGCGGCGGGCGACTGGTTGGTGGTGACTGTGACTGGTGACTGGTAACTGCGGGGTGATTGTGACTCTTGGCCCCACGTGATCCGCGGACATAGCCTCGCTCGTTGCAAGGAAAAGGAAGGCGCAGCACGGAATTCTCGCAGTCTAATCACGAATCCTTCGCCCCTTGTCGCCAGATCCAGCAGGCTTTCGGACAGCCAAGGCTGCAAAGGTTTGTGTCACTATAGTCCTCCATCCTGCACTCTTTCTCGTTGTACTCCGTATTCCGTAATCTATCTCTACGATTAGAAGGGACTCTATCGACGCAGGTTCTTGTTGTACTCCGTATATTGTGAGGATTTATGATCTGGGCGATAGCAAAGGAGACTGGGGAGGATTGGAATTGAGGATGTATTTGGTACCGAGTTGTTCGTACTCGGCTCCTACGTTCTCGGGTTTTGGAACCTCCATGGACCATTTCAAACCAGAGTGAAGCTAAATGTTGAGATAGGGGGTGATGAAGGGGGTGGGGGCGGAATCCAAGGGCACAGTTTACCGAAGACTGGCAGAGCCTTGAGTCCTTGTACTCCTCCGTACGTGGTGCTTGAGTACGCCATTGGTTCAGTCGACATCGTGAGCATCCCAGCTGGTGATCAAACACCAAACAGGAAGCACATAGCCTGGGGATGGTGAGGGTGATAACCGGTTCTCGCAATCAGCCTTCAATGCTAATAACCCACGCGAAGGTGAAAATTCAACTACACCACCAACGAAGCAGCCAGCATCACGAGCCCGCCGAATCCATCCATGCCCGAGCACCATTCCTCCCAAGGATGTGCATTGCTCATCGCCGGGATCCTGGTAGTATCTAAGGACTGACATAATAACATCGCGTCATCACAGTGTAAATGGCCTTGTTCGAGCTTCACCAGCTCACCATTTGCTGCCAATCCAAAGTCAGTCTGGATCCCTTGTGCTCTTTCAATTTCCGCCTTCCACGAAAACTCGTCGCTTGCTTCCCAGAGCTGTTTCTTCGCGGGCAGTGGCCCGAGGATCAGGCCCGTTTGGATCATGCACATCGCTACTGGGTCGAAGTAGATCACCATGTTGAGGACTCGGCAGACCACGGCCAGCCTTTTTAGTCAATCAGTATCTTTCCGAAATTGTGGATCGAAGTGGAAGGCCAAACCTCCGTTTTGATTCCTCAAACATCCATTCTTTCCAGTCCGTTCTGAGACGATCATCGTAAAGCGTGGAGTCATGGTTGCTCGTGATATTGTCCCAAACGAGCTGTTTCGCCATTTGTTGACATATTACCTACGTCTTACCATTACTGGGGGCCCAACGCAAGAGGAAAGAGGCCGGAGATGGACCTACGGTCACCGCCGCTCCCAAAAGGAGGTCGAAGTTGTTGTGCTCTGTCTCGCCTTCTTCCAGCCTAACGAGAACGTAAATTGTGAGGGCTTGCATGGCGGCGAGCAGTTCCCATTTGTTCAGCTTCAAATGCTACATGGGCGTCAGCTCCGCAAGACCTACCGCGACACATTCAACGTACCTCTATACATACGCGTTCACATTCCAGCTGTACGTTCTCCCAGAACAGTTTCCGGCTCCCATGGATACCGTGGCTGATCATGTGCACCAGATTGATGCAGTTGGTCAGTGGCTCCATGGCATTATTCTCGACTTCGGGAGATACTAGACGTGGGTGGATAAAGGGTGGGAGAGTCTTGTGGCGCTGTATCATTAGGGGGTAGGATTTTAGGGTGTGCAGTATAAGGTTAACGGTTCTTGACGTCCCAGTGTTCATATTAGGTCGGTGGATGAGTGATCGTACATTGCAAGTTGGTACACTCGGTATCGATATACTGAGAGGAGTCAGGGCATACTGTACTTGAGCTGTATAGTCGGTCGAAGGTGTTTGGAGGCACTGAACCATCTCGTCGTTCCTCTGCATGTTCGGGAAGTCGACGAAATCGATACCTAGGTCATCCCAGTCAGGATGTTTCTCTCCGATGTTTGGAAACTCTAGGCTTAATATGGGCGGCGCACTGTCGTGAGCTATAACACCGTCGTCGCTTGCTTCTTGACGATATTTGAAGCCGGGGAAATGCGCCAGGAATGAAGGCGCCACCTCGCCTTGTTCAGTCGTTGCATCATCACTGGACTGTATCCCCGACCCTGTGTCTTTGGCCGTGTCCGCTGGATAATGGCATTCGATAGCCTTGGACAAGCACCTCGAGCATGCGGGCCGCCTATTGTCGCATCGCGCCTTCCGTCCCGCGCAAGAAATACAGGATCGAGATCGACCGGTACGACCAGCTCTTCGCGACCGACAATAGTATCCATGTCTCTTCAGGGTGGACTCTAAAAAGCGCAATAGTCAGTCCAAACTCGGGCGTGCCAAAGAAGTGTTCTGTAGAAGTATCGACTCACGCTTATCGAATGGCTTATTGCATTGCCCGCACCGCAGAACGGATTGCCCATCTTCTTCGTGCATGTTGAATTAGACCCTAGCAGCCCACGAGAATTGTGAAGTGAAATTCCCTTGGGGAAAGTTCATCATACCCACAATACTTTGTTGTTCGTATTTGTCAGCGTGGATGTCTCCGCTCAGCGAACTCCATTGGGCCACCGGGGCGGAACATTTTGTAGAATGTTAAATGCTTCCCCTTTTCGACATCGAGGCTGGTAATCCCTACATGGCGTGTTCAAGGCCACGATGAACAGGCAGCAGCATCTTTACGCAACCCTTGTACGGCGGCGTCCACCGTGGCCCAAGTTTGCTCTATATAAACGGCCAAGCCGCTGCTCTTCGGAGAGTATAGCCTTTTCTTGACACAAGCCAGAAGCGTTCAAGGCAGCAAATTACCTAGCAGACGTCCACTTCCTGTATTGCCGGCAAAGCGTCGCCAGGAGAATTCACATGGAACATTCGATCGCGCTCGTCACCGGCGCCACTTCAGGGCTCGGTTATGCAGCAGCCCGCGCTCTTGCCGGAGATGGCTGGCGCGAGATCGTCGTCACCGGGCGCAGCCTGGCTCGGGTCCAGGAAACGGCCGCTCAGCTCGCGGCGGAGACCAAAAGACAGGTCTTTACACCGCTGGAGCTGGATCTGGACAAGCCGTCCAGTGTTCAATCCGCCCTCGCCGAGCTCGTCAAGCGAAGTCGGCCGATCCATTTCCTACTGCTCAATGCTGGGTTGGTCGCAAGTAGCAAGCGCGTGCTCACTACGACAGGCGTCGAGGCCTCTCAGGCACCGCTAATCGGCCATCACCAACTGACTGTCGGTTTGATCCGCGCCAACCTGCTGAGCCCCAACGCGCGGATTGTTATCGCCGGCGCGGAACCTGCCCGAGGGGACGTGCCCCTATTCAGCTTCACAGACGTCGCGGCCTTCGCAGCCAAACACCACCAGGGTGACCGAACCGCCGCTGTTGAAGCCCTGCTGCGCAACGAGCCGAACGTGGGGTACGTGCCCAACCGGGCGTATGCTGACGCGAAGCTCATCATCGCTTGGTGGGTTGCGGCGCTGGCGCGCCGGCTACCCTCCGCCATGGCTGCATACGCCGTGTCGCCCGGCAGCGCGCCCGACACCAAGGCGGTGCGTAACGCTGGCCCGGCCTTGAAGTATTTGATGATTCCGCTGCTGAAGCTCATCCCCGGCATGACCCAGACTCCTGAGACCGCCGCACGTCGGTACCTCCAGGCATCGAAGTTCGGAACCGACGTCTCAGGGCAATTCTTCGCCTCAGCGCCTACGAAGCTCACCGGCCCAATCGAGGCGATGCGCCACCCACACTTTCACGATCGCGCCAGCCAGGAAGCCGCGTGGCAGGCCGTCGTCAAGGTCTCCGGCGTCGACCTTTCCGATGGCTAGCGTCCACACCCGAAAAGCAAGACATCGGACACGCAGACAGTGAGAATGCCCAGCGAGTAGACCCCAGGCCTTCCATCAAACCTCTCTACGGTACCGTGTCGGTGATGCTGAGATTGAAAGAAAGAATTCTGACTTGGAAACGGCATTAAAGTTACGCGGTGCCCCAGTCCCCACTTGTGGCCGTAACGCCGCGTTCCCACGGCGATGGACCAAAGTTCTACTTTCTGCAAGGCCGAAAATCCAACTCGAGAAGCTGTATTTTATCACCTGGATACCGCTGTGCTTGCTTGCGTAGAGGATCACATGTCGGCGGAAACCCTGACGCGGGCGACTTCATGTAGCTTGAGCGCGGAGGTGCGGATTGACAATCTTAACTAATACATATGAGCATCTTGTCCGCGCGATTTTGCGGCACCACAAGGCTGCGGGCATGTCCTTGTCCTGCTCTTGCGGGCTCCTTTTCTTTGCTCGAGTCTGAACCCTTTTCATTTGGTCGGAGGAGTACTCAGAACTATGATAGCATGGAGGTGGAAGTAATGAACCACCCGTCCCATGTTGTGCTAAGCCGTTGACATCGCTGCTGAAGTACTCGGCGAATTGGGGACTTGCTGCACAAGACGACAGGTTCGTCTATGCTGGCGCGTCTCGTCCTCTGGCATTTGCCACGCTGCCAAACAGAGGCGAAATCGTACCCGTATTAGTGCTGCGTCATATTATACCTTGTTGATATCTCGCCCTTTTCAGTAAGTTCGACCGGATGGGTGACCAGGCTACATAATTCCGACAATGCCGTCTTTTACAATATAGCGAGCCTTCAATTAAGTACCTAGGCCCGCGGATGTCTGGAAAAAAGAGTTGTCTAAGGTATCTTGGAATCTGTCTAAGGGGTGAATAGGCCATGTAGGCACCAGAATATGAGATGAATCCAAGCCACGGCTTTGACGTTCTATGCGAAGGACGGGTGTATCCGTCCACCAGATCTATCGAGCAATCTCTGCGGCAACACATCAGAATAGCTATCCCAAGGTTAGCGACAGGAATCTGAAAGGGGAGCTTCATGTCATAGCTGGGACAAAAGCAAAGCCACTTACATATGGATGGTCCACTCAGCAGCCACCCTCCTCGTGTCCGCCGGGTCAATAATTTCCTCCACTCCAAAGGCATTAGCTGTCCTGATCGGGTTCATCAGCCGCCGGTATTCATCCTCGAGCTCCGTGTACAGCTGCTGTTTCTTGCCTTCGGCCTCTGCCTGCTTAAGCTCCCAGCGATGGCCCACTTCGATGCCTCCGTCGAGAGGCAGACTGCCCCATTCACCGCTCGGCCACGCCACCCGCATAATCGGATCACGACACGCCACCATCACGCCGCCGGCGACGCCGTAGACTCTGCGTGTTAGGACGTTGAAGATTGGAATTGTTGTTGAGAAGTACGCCTTCGCTAGCTCGACGCCCCATCGCATTGTTGCTGTTGTTCAATGTGTTAGCTGGTATTTGAGTATGATGAGTTGGGAAAGGGGAAAAGTCCAAGTGAACGTGCCTTGCTTCTCAGCCACTGTCCCGATCGCATACCCCGGAACATCCACGAATTGAACAATTGGGAGGTTCATTACATCGCAGAGCTTTAGATGGCGGGTTATCTTCTGAGAACCGGCGGTGTCCAAGGCTCCCGCATTGACCTCGCAATTGAGGGAGATAACGCCGACAGGATGGCCACCTAATCTGGCAAGACCAACGATCGCGGTCCTTCCCCAAAGCGCACCGATTTCAAACCACGAATCGGCATCGAACACAATTCGAATGATCGCTTTAGGATCATACATGCGCGTCCTCTTTCGAGGAACGATGGTTCTCAATTCTGTATCGAACCTTGAGATCGGGTCACTGCACTCGAGGACTGGTGGAAGCTTCGACTGTCCGCAACTCGGGAGATAGGAGAGGACTTTCCGGATCTGCTCGAAGCATTCCGCTTCGTTAGCTGCCAGGTTGTCGATTGTCCCGTTAGTGCAGTGGATACCTGGACCGCCTAGGTCCCGTAAACTCAACCCTTCCTCAAACGTCGCAAGTTCAACAACCTGTGGCCCGGCGTTGAAGAGGCTGCCGATGTCCCCTGCCATCACCGAGAAATGGCAGGATACAGCACGCGCTGCTCCGATCCCAATCTGTCACAATCGTTTAGCAATGGATCGAAATTGGTATAGGTTTTGGACATACCGCCGGCCCAAGAACGGCAGCGAGATTCGGGATGCCCATATTGAGACCTTTGATTGCCTGTAGAAATCCAGCAACACCGGGTAAATATGACCACCCATTGGTCTTGATGGTGCTCACAGATCCACCGCCTGAGGACCCATCTGTGAGCTTTATGATGGGTAGCTGCATTGCCAGGGCGAGTTTCTCGGTGTATACCTAAGCCGTGGGATCATGGTCAGTTGAGCACGATCGAATCTATCTTACCTACGAAGGTAACGGAAGGATACATGTAGATGGCCCCGATATTGGGGCAGTTGGATCACGTACAGTTTTGCCAAAAATAGCTCCATCGGCATGCCCTGCTCGGATGGAATAGTCGTCCGCTGTCAAGATGATCTTACGGCCGTTCAACAAGCCAAATCCTGCCATATGTGAGTAAATTGTTGGAAACTACAAGCATATAGTTTGGACGACAACGGCATTTGACCAGTTTGAAGGAATGAAAGAATGGAATTCACCTTGAAGGTTATTCGTCGGCGTGAACGACACGGGTTCCTCATCCTGTGGGCCAGTCTGCTTCCACTTAGTCTGCCCGCTTGCACTGCCGATTTCCTTGAAGCTGCCCTTGTCAAGCAGCTGGTCTAGCCGCTCTCTCACCCAAAGCTTCCCTTCTCGCTTTTGTCTCACATATCCTCTGTTTGTGAGATCAGGGGTATGCGCGATCTTGTTGAGCTTTTGCAGATTCGAAAGGACATCGGAATAGTCAGCAGGAGGGCCAGCTGTACGGGTGGATCTGGAGCGATGTCCCTTCCGTGTGGTGTCGGATTGTAGAGAAGCTTCCCCTTGGTCGGTAGTCAAGTGCCCGGCGACTTTGGACAATCGCTCTGCAGCGACTGTGCTCCCTTCGCTTTTGGAAGAGCCCGTCTTTGGAGACATTCTGAAAGGGGGCCTAAGCTGTAAGGCGCATTGATTTCAACTGTGAGCTTCCAGTTGGCTATAGAGAGAACTTGATTATCATCACTTGTGCACAGCCTTGGGATCGCTTTGGGGCTTGAAAAGGACAAAATTGATGTCAAGATGTCAAGTGACCTCTGAATCCTCATGCATGGGCTGTTTTTCGGGCCTCAGACAGCCTCGGTATACAGCATGTGGATAGCAATTGGAGACGGAAGTTAACCCCACACCATTGGCTCGCACTCTCTTATTGCCGAATACCCGACGGCATTCCGACGGACGTACAGCCTTGTGGTTAGCCAATTCTTCTCTGTGAGTCAAGCCATGCTTTACTGCTTTGGAACCTTAGCTTGAATGTGAGAGTGGACGGAGAAGGGGGGTTTGTAATTTGGGGATTGGATACCGCTGGCCTGGATGAATCTCCTGATAATTGTCGGTCGCCCTAGAGTTGGAAGCTGCTTCTGGCAAGGCGCCCAAACAGGATCGAGCTGAATGTCTGGAATAGTGATTTCAATCATTCGATGCGGAATATGGATCCTGTACGGGGCGCCCAAGCTCTCATGGCCGGACAATTTGGCCTCGAAATCTTGGCTGATGCTGTATTCAATCCCATGTCTCGGCCCCCTTTCCCAAGGGCTTCAAGGCCTTGCATACGAAGCATGCAGGGTATTATCTAAGATACCTTCAAGGCTTCCAAGGGACTCATATGACGTCCTGAAATAGAAAATACTTTGTAGGCATGGAACAAACCAGCCTGACAAGCCTCCCAAGCTTTGAGTTGACAGCCCGTAATCGCGGTCATTTGAATTATGTCAAGCTTTATTGGGATGGCCATCTGCCAACGACCTCTTAGATGCTTCATTGCTGATACTGTACTTCAGGACTGCTTGTCCGATGATCGATCTTGACTCATTGTCCACACGGTAGCATTTGGAATGACGATGCCTGGGAGGTTGACAGGCGAACTGCAGCAGCCTTGAGGTACGAAAAGGCAAAACCCGCAAGGCAATATTTTTACGAAGCTTTGCTTCTAAGCCACAAAAGGAAATTTCTACGTGCGAAGCGAACGCAATTGATAATGGCGGAATGGATAGTCCCCCGACAACAGCAAGATCTGTCAGCATTGCGAGCCCTACCATCATAGACTACCTTTTCATGGAGACAATGTCGCTTCTAATCTCAACTTCTCGTGCCACTAATCGACGTCCGCCCAATTGATCCTAAGCTCAATTTTCAGTATTCCATACCAGAATCGAATTCTAATGAACGGTCGTCAAACCAAGTAGTCGGATTGGCCAAGTGCACGTTGAATGGGCCTCCTCTATCACAACAAGACTTGAGCGAGTTAACATTGGATCGAAGTTGACTAGTGTGGTTACTACGTAGGTACACAGACATGAGGCGGCTCAACCTGGACCTACCCAAACAGCCTCGCAACCGAGAAGTTAGGGCTTGCCTACCTTGTCGCAACGGGAAGATTAAATGCGACCAAGCAAAGCCACGGTGCCAAAAATGTATCGCCAACAATCGCAATTGTGTATATGTTTCAAAGATCCAGGAGCCCATTAAATCGACCGAGGATATCCAAAATAGGCCATCATTGGCTGCGACGGGGCCTCTACTGCAGGGGGATGGCTTGTATCAGGATTGGTCTCCAAAGCATTCCAGTCGTGCCAAATTGTACGACCAGACAACCTTGCCTGGCCAAGTTGGATTCCTTACCGCCGGTGATGACGCTCAAGTCCGGTACTACGAGAGTTCTTCATGGGTGGGAGCTCTACGAGATCTTGAAGGTTCTCAATTGTCACTCTCCCCGCCTACAAGCAATGCAGACAGCCCAGACTCCCTGTATTCTCTCGGCGCCATTTCACAGACAAGCTCGGAGAGTCCAGTGGGAGAGATCTATGAATTCGTCAATCTACCAGAAGTAAATCGACTGATATGTTGGTATTCAGAATTCGTACAGTTTTGGCATCCTATCGCGGACGGACCAAGCGTTGTAGCGGCGCTACGCTGTATACGCAATCGAAAGCCTTGTCCAGCCGGTTCCTCAGCTCTCCTGGCGGCGATATGTTATTCCGCATCGTCTTCGTTACATACCTCAACCGAGGTGGAGTCTTCGAGCTTTGACCCTTCAGCCTGGCGGGAGCTCGCACAGCAGTTGTTATCATCTTCTCAATATCCTCAACGACCTAATCTCAATACCATTCGCGCGGCATTTTTGTTGGCCGCTCCTAGTATGGCTGAATGGCACATAGACCCGGACCCAGCTCCGATATCTGTGCTGGTCCGAGCTGCTCAATCCTTGGGCTTGCATCGAGATCCCGTATCGTTTCATTCTACACCTCGGGAAGCTGAATCACGTCGCATCCTGTGGTGGTGCATCCAGAGCTTGGATGTTGGGTACTCTTTCGCTCATGCTTTACCGCCACTCATCCACTCCACAAGCTCTGACGTTAAAATGATTCCAGGGAAAAGAAGACTCGAAACGAAGCTCTTGGAGACACAAATCCGGTCGAATCGACTCTTCACCAAGATGGCAGAGGAGATGTACAGTGTGCACAAACCAACGCAGGATTCATTTCAAAGGCTGACTCAAGATGTCGACGATGTTTACAATTACACCATGGACGAAATAAAGCAGTGTGAGGCAACGAATCCGAGTGACCTGGAGCGGTTCATCATGCTGTGCCAACGACTCCACTGCTATAAGTTAGTCTTCCTCCTGCATCAGCCCTACCTCCGATCATCCAGATGGCCTCCGGACTCCAGACGGCTTGCCTTAGGCGCCAGTAAATCCTATGTCCAGGAGTTCTTGGTGGGTATGGATGACCCGTCCTTCGCACCGTATCAATGGTTACTACATCATTACAACATCTACCATCCTTGTGCGATAATTCTACAAGATCTTATTCAGTTCCCCTACAGCAACGAATCGTCGGAGCTGCTGGCAGTTGTCGACCCAACCATCCACAGATTCACTCAGCAGCAGATACTTCGACCTTGTCCTCCGTGCAAAAAGCTTTGCCTTCTACTTAACAAAGCATGCGAATCAAACCAGTGGACCGCTATTTCAGGCACCATCGACACTGGGGTTTTCGACTCTGTGATCGACGACTGGGACCCGATATTCTCATATTGCGGATGGGACGACAAATATCCACCCGTGATCCAAGGCTCAGGTCCGCTGCTTGGTTCTGTCACATAGGGAGCGCTAAGCTCCTTGCTCCACTCTTGATCATGAGACCATTGTACCATATGTAAAATACAAACATGCCAACTGCCAATACTGTTAACTATAACTCTTCAACTTAAAGGTGTTGAGGAGTTTCAATAAGTACTTCTACCGCCGAAGGGGCCGCTTGAGATGGAATTAAAGGCCTCCGTAAAAGGGGTTAGCGCCTTGGCGATAACTCGCAGTGTAGAGCTAAGGCCATAGACCAATCAAAGGCTGCGGAATGAAAGCTGCTCACAGTGGTCAATGTCATCGTACTCGTAATTGATATCTCGCCGCCCTCTTCCCCCGTCCATTGACTTTTGTCTCAAGTCAATCCTGCGCGACCATCAGGGCA
>Ga0105239_10002246_pt1 | contig 24694 bp, 26 predicted proteins | sample KBSC44metaG_FD_92761 | JGI IMG/M metagenome (GOLD analysis project Ga0105239, IMG submission 92761) | Corn rhizosphere microbial communities from Kellogg Biological Station, Michigan, USA - KBS C4-4 metaG | ecosystem: Host-associated > Plants > Roots > Rhizosphere > Soil | place: Michigan, USA...
AGATCGTCTACGCTGTTTCAATATACGAAAATTCTTTATCCGGAATTTCCTACTGTTTCAAAAGTTTGATCGTTGCGTTCACATTCGCATTGACTGTCGCAGGCACACCCAGCGAATTATCCGGGTAGGTCGTATTGATCTTGGTAGTGATGATCAGCGTATCGCCGACAAAAGAAAAATGCCCGCCCGTAGGAGGCGCAACAGGTATTGGTGACCCTGCGAGCGCAGATCCCGCACCAATTACTCCGCCAGGGAAATAAATAGAGTCCGTACCGATGATCGTATACTGAGACGAAGAAGAGGTCGCAGGCACCGTATCGGAAAGCTGCTGATAGGTCGTGTCCGCCGGCGCACCTGGTATATTCTTTATAGCCATCGCCGTAGTGTCGTAGGAATAACCGATACCTTTGCCTATTGCCGAGTCCGTGGTGAACACCACTGTTCCCGTATTCTGCTGCGTTTTATAGCCGCCGACAAGCACCACAGATGCCGTCTGCCCTAAATAGGAGACCGACTCGCTCGCATTGATATTAGTAGTCAGATAAAGAAAAGTATAGTTCCCGACCAGCTGCCCCGTCTGCCCACCCGGAGTCGAGGTATTCTTACGACAGGCCACCACCAACAGCAAACAGCCGGCTGTCACCAAAAAAGCATATTTCCTCATAACGGATTATTTAGTCCATCTAACGCAAAAATCGTGCTGATATTATAACTTCCTCACTAATTTTCACCAAAGCATAGCCTTATACATTAATTTAAAATAACATTCATTTACCCCCTACCCACCCGATCCTACACCTGAGTCAACCCCGATCCTCTACCTCGTCAACCTCAATCCCCTACCTGCCTCAACCCCAATCCTCCACCAGCGTCAACCACCCTCCACCCGCGTCAATGCAAAATCTTATTCGTCAGCGTTTGCGAATAGTCCTGGTACAATTTGTTCCCATTGGTCGAATCCGCAACATAGTCCTCTATCCTTACCACCCCAACCCCGGGGCTGAGATACGAAAATATCTCTTCCCTGATAACATTGTTACAGTCCGTCACCACCTCCGCATTCTTCAGACAGGAATATCCCGCCACAGTCACCGGCGCGGCATACCCATACTGAATGGACTGTATCGGGCAGCCCGGATTGGAATAGTCGGCCCCCGTTCCGATAGGCCCATCCTGCGACACCGCCTGGAAGAAGGTATAAGGAGAATACGCAGGACTGTCTACTTCATACACCGTCGTATTGGACGGATCCACCTGTATATAGCACCCCTGGAACCATCCCCCCGGATTCGTGATCCCAACATACGTGGTTCCAAAATTGTCCTGCAGCCGCTGGCTGTTCACCGTCATGGTATCATGGTCGGTCTCCACCAATCCCGTATCCGAAAATACAGAGTCCTGGTAGTACCACATATCCCCCGCCGTCAGCGGGAACAACGAACTGGCTCCATGCCCCGCATCGGGCCCCGATGAATTCTTATTACAGGATATGGTCATAACACAGGCTACGATCAGACAAAAAGCAATGAATTTTTTCATAATTACACGGATATTTCGGCCCCTTTTGACATCGCCTCTCCTTTCGACGTTTAGTCCACATTTGTTAACGATTTCCTAACGCCCCGACGCCTGATTCCTTGCCCAACAAACAAAATAATTTATCTTTCATTCACAACCACTTATCCATGGTACGACTCCTCCCTTTTCTCCATTTTCACGCTCCCGCTCGTCAGCGGCGACACTCACACTGCTCTCAACGACCCCTTCCGCATCATCCTTTCCCAGTCCGCAGCAGAAAAATATTTCGGCTCTGCATCACCGATAGGCCACACCTTGCTGATCAACGGCAAGGACACCGCCTATGTCACCGGCGTCATGAAAGATATGCCCTTTAATTCCCACTTCCGCGTAGATATGCTGGTATCCCTCCCCACTCTTACCAAAGTATGGAATCCGGGCGCGGAACACAACTGGACGCGTTCCGGCTTTTATACCTATCTTTTGCTACCCAACCCTGCGGACGCGGAACACCTGAAAGCACAGCTGCCGGACTTTGTCAATCGGCACTATGACCAGAGCGTTCGAAAATATACCCTCTCTCTCGAACCCCTCAGCAGCGTCTACCTGCACGGAAAACCCCGGGGCAGACGTACGGGGTCGGAGGTCACCGGCAACAGTCAGAACATCTATATCTTCTCCCTGCTTGCCATCTTCGTCCTCTTCATAGCCTGCTTCAATTTTATCAACCTGACCACGGCCGTCTCCACTTATCGCGCAAAAGAGGTCGGCCTAAGGAAAGTGCTGGGCGCATCCCGCCGTCAGCTGATCATCCAGGTCCTACTGGATGCCATGATGCTGACCACCATCGCCTTCCTCCTCTCGCTGGTCACCATATCCCTGCTGATTCCCGTATTCGACCAGCTGGTAGGCAAGACCATCGTCACGAGCCTTTTCGACCATCTCTCCGCGATCGTGCTGCTCCTCGGCATCGCCCTGCTGACCGGCCTGCTATCCGGTCTGTATCCCGCCTTCGTCCTCTCGGCCTATGACCCGCTCACCACCCTCAAAGGGAGATTCGCAACCAGTCTGAAAGGCGCCCTGCTGCGCAGGACGCTGGTCGTAACACAGTTCACGCTCTCGATCGCCCTGATCATCGCCACCATCGTCGTCTACCAGCAGCTGACTTTCATGCAGACCCGGCAGCTGGGTTTCAGAAACGCCCATCAATTGGTCATCGACTTCCAATTCGACCAGCGGATCGCAGGACATCTCGGTCATGTCAACAGCCAGCTGAAAAGCATTCCCGGCGTAGAGAACATATGCGTCTCATCCGGCGTCCCTGGAAAGCCGAACAACAAGATCGACACCCGGATACAGAATAGTTGGGGAGAAATGCAGGACTTTCAATCCGACGTATACTTCATCGACACCGGCTTCCTGCGGCAATACCATATAGGGCTCATCGCCGGCACAGGCTTCTCCGCCAGCCACAGCCCCGACTCTGCAGGCGCAATGCTCATCAACGAAGCCGCCGTCAAGAGCCTTGGCTATAAGAGCGCCGCAGAAGCCATCGGCAAACCGTTCGGGCAAGGCTCCGGAACAGGGCAAATTACAGGCGTCATCCGCGACTTCCACTTCCATTCATTCCGTGAAAAGGTCCAGCCACTGACCATCAGGATGCTCAGCGGCTCCTATACCTTCCTCACCCTCGATATCAACATGCAGCCAACTGAAAGCATGATCAACGACATTAAGGACAAATGGCATCAGCTGGCGCCCGGCCTGCCTCTGACCTGGTTCTTCTCGGATGAGATATACAACGCCCAGTACACGACCGAACAACATTTCGGCAGACTGTTCATCTGTTTCGCAACGCTCGCCATCGGACTCTCCTGTCTCGGCCTGTTCGGTCTCACCGTCTTCAGCACCCTGCGGAGGACAAAAGAGGTCGGCATTCGCAAAGTGCTGGGTGCTTCCGCCGCCGGCATCGTCGGCCTGCTCGCCAGAGAGTTTGTAGCGCTGGTAGGGATCGCATTCGCCATCGGAGCACCCCTCGCCGCGTACGGAATGCACCGCTGGCTGGCCGGCTTCGCCTACCGGATCGACCTTTCGTTGTGGATATTTGCGCTGGCCGGACTGCTGACCATGAGCATCGCCATGCTGACCATCGGCTTTCAAACCATCCGCGCAGCCCTCGCAGACCCCATCAAAAATCTGCGAACGGAATAACCCGGCCCACCCCGCCCCGCGGCCCAACCCCAGGGTCCCCATTCATACCACCTACGTTTGTCGCAACACCGGCAGACCTACCGCGTCCGCGGACGCTGCCCGCGGCACCAACAAATACCTGTTTCGGGCATTGCCCTTTGCAAAACAATAAGTATCTTAACAACCTCTAATAATAATTCCGCCCTCTACCTTTCCTCTTATCTCTAAAACACAGTGCTTCCCACGACCACAAAGCAACCCGCTTTGTAACCCCTTTATTCAAATCAAATAAAAAGAATGCGTGCAAACAATCTTCAGAAGGCGGCCATCCTTGCCTTGCTGGTCGTTGTCTCAGTAATTGGCGGCTGGGAGATCTACCTGCGCAGCAGAGGCGTAACCATTTCTTATGACAATAGCAAAGAGCTCTGGGCGGACAAACGTGCGATGGTCTACGAGCCAGCCGGCAAGACAACCGTTTTCATCGGCTCCTCCCGCATCAAATTCGACCTCGACATCGACACCTGGCAGACAACGACGGGAAGACATGCCGTACAGCTGGCGATAGAGGGTAGCTCGCCGGTGCCAGTACTGACAGACCTGGGCAACGACCCCAACTTTCGTGGCAAACTCGTCGTCGACGTGACGGAACCCATCTTCTTCTCCAACGACCATATGAGCCTCGAAAAACCAACAACGTACTTAGCCTGGTACAAAAAGCGCACCCCCGCCCAAAAAGCCAGCTTCGTGCTGAACCACGCCCTCGAATCCTGGTTCGTCTTCCTCGACCAGGAAAAGTACTCGCTCTCTGCAGGACTCGATCGCCTGAATATCCCCAACCGGCCGGAAGTATTTGTATTTCCAACATTCCCCAACGACTTCAATTGCACCGACTTCAGCCGGCGAAGCAAAATGACACCCCGATTCCTGGCGGATACCAGCCTCCAACATCGTGTTGAGAACATTTGGTTATTTGTGATGGATCTGGGAAAGAAAGCTCCGCCGCCAAAAGAGGACCCGGTGCCCCCGATGCTCGCAGTAGTAAAAGAGGCCGTCGACAAGATCCGTTCGCGCGGCGGAGAGGTCTTCTTCGTAAGAACCCCTTCCAGCGGAGTTATGGGGGGCGTAGAACAGCACGTCTTTACCCGGCAAAAATTCTGGGACCCGCTGCTGGCGTCCACCAACAGCAAGGGCATTTTTTTCACCGACTATCCCGCAACCAGTCATTTCATATGCCCCGAATGGTCCCACCTGAATCCCGGAGACGCTATCCTGTATACAAAGGCACTGATCACCGAGCTACCCCCATCATTCACCCACTAACACCCCCCCACCATGGTCTTCAACTCCTATACCTTTGTCGTCTTCTTTGCCATCGTGCTCATCCTGCACAACCTTCCTTTCAGCTGGCGACAAAAGAAGATCACTCTGCTGCTAGCCAGCTATATCTTCTACGCCGCCTGGAATCCTCCCTTTATCCTTTTGCTCTGGCTATCCACCGTAGTCGATTTCTTCGTAGGCAGAGCGCTCTACACACAAACCAACCTACACAAGAAACACCTCCTGCTCGTAATCAGCCTTATCGGCAACCTCGGCATGCTCTGCTTTTTCAAATACGGGACCTTTCTCCTGGAAAACTTTATCTCCGTCCTCAACCTCTTCGGCGTCAACTACCATCCGGCAAAACCAAATATCATTCTACCAGCAGGAATATCCTTTTATACGTTTACTACGCTCTGCTATACCATCGATATGTTCAAAAAGAAAAGCACGCCCGTACGATCGCTGCTGGATTTCTCGCTATTCGTTACCTTCTTTCCCCACCTCGTCGCCGGCCCCATCGTCCGGCCTCCACAGCTGGTGCCCCAATTCGAGAGTCCCAGAAAGGCCAGCAGACAACAGCTGATGGAAGGATTGTTTCTTTTATCCCTCGGCCTGTTCACAAAAGTAGTGCTGGCCGATAGCATGCTATCCGGGTCTGCCGACGCGGTATTCAGTTCGCAGGCAAAGCTGGGCGCCCTCGACGCATGGATGGGCGTGCTGGCGTTTTCAGGGCAGATATTCTTCGACTTCGCCGGCTATTCCACCTGCGCCATCGGAGCAGCGCTATGCCTGGGCTTCGTCCTTCCATTGAATTTCAGGTTTCCTTACGCGGCCATCGGCTTTTCCGATTTCTGGCGGAGATGGCATATCACCCTCTCGGCCTGGCTCCGTGACTACCTGTACATACCACTGGGCGGCAACCGCAAAGGCCGGCTAAGGACCTATATGAATTTAATGGTCACCATGCTGCTCGGAGGACTATGGCACGGCGCCAACTGGACCTTCGTAGTCTGGGGCGGCCTGCACGGACTCTATCTTTGGGGCGAAAAATTCCTCACCGACAGAATGGAAACGCGCCCCGGCCTCCACAAAGAAAGCCCCATAGCCGCGGTGGTCGAACCCATCAAAGCCGGCATCGGCCTCCCGGCAACCAACAAATGGGCCTATGCGCTACTCACATTCATCCTCGTAAACATAACCTGGGTTTTCTTCCGCAGCCCTACATTTTCCGGCGCCGGCAATATGCTGCAATCGATGTTTGGAATAGTGCAAGGCGCCACGCCGCTGCTTACTACTATTGCAATATTCAAGATAGCGGTGATCATCGTGGTCATGCTCGTCGCTCACTGGCAGATGCGCAATACCAGCATCCTGGATGTTATCCGCCGCCTTCCCTGGTGGGCCACCGGCCTGTCCTGGGCATTAATGTTGATCCTGCTGATCCTTAGCCAGGAAAGCAGCAGCTCATTTATCTATTTCCAGTTCTAAGCCCCGGCCTCGATTCCCTCCCGCTCCACCCATACCAAAAAAAGCGCGTCAAAAGACGCGCTTTAACTTGTAAATTTATGTTTACTATGCAGGTACAAGAACAGATCAATAAATATATCACCAGTCAGCCTGAGCCGAGACGGAGTGACATGCAGGCGCTGCACCAGCTCACACTTCATGTGTTACCAACTGGAAAGCTATGGTTCTCGGATGGTAAGAACAGCGAAGGTAAGATCGTTAGCAACCCTACCATTGGCTACGGACATTACACAATTAAATACGCTGACGGCACAACCAAAGATTCTTTTCGCATCGGGCTGTCCGCAAACACAACCGGCATATCCGTCTATATCCTTGGTATAGAAGATAAGGCCTACTTAACCAAAACCTATGGAAAAACGCTTGGCAAGGCAAGCGTGACCGGATATTGCATCAAGTTCAAATCTCTAAAAGAGATAAACATTGATGTCCTTGAAGAAGCAATACGATATGGGGTTGATCTTCCCTCCTAGGCCGCAAAAGGGCAATCGATCCCCCAGGTTCTCTACTTGATCCCAAACCAATCCCACGACATTTTCGGCCCGCTCCCGCGACATTTCAGGCAAAAAAAAAGCGCATCAAATGATGCGCCTTCATCTCTAAATTCGTGGATCGTACAGGATTCGAACCGGTGACCCCTTCCATGTCAAGGAAGTACTCTAACCAACTGAGCTAACGATCCCTTTCCCGTTTGGGACTGCAAATTTTAGATAAATTTCCCTATTTACCAAAAACCAACCGATATTTTCCGCAAACTAGCCTCCGCAAAAACCTACCCACCCCCCCGGAGCACCCCCTACATCCCCCTCCTCTTCATCTCTTTCCGTATCAACCCCAACTCCCTGCCCGTCTGGCCCGAAACGCTGCTATTCTCCTGCGCCCGCCGCATCAGATAAGGGATCACATCCCTGATCGGCCCGAACGGCAGATACTTGCTTACCGCACAACCCGCCTTCGCCAGGTTGAACGTGATATTGTCGCTCATCCCATACAATTGCGAAAAATGAATATGCGGATGCGAGAGCGACAGTCCGCGACCCCGCATCAGCGAAACAGCATGCAAATTACTGTATTCATTATGCGACGCGACGATCAGTGCGATCCTTTCCAGATGCGCAACACAAAACTCCACCCCCAGATCATAATCCCGGTCGGTGGCCTCCTTGTCCGGCTGTATAGGCGAGGCATATCCCATCTCCACGGCCCGCCGCCGCTCCTTTTCCATATAGGCCCCGCGAACCAACTTCGCGCCAAGGATAAAATCCCGCTGCTCCGCCGCCTCATAAGAATCCTTCAAAAATCCGAGACGATCCCATCGGTACAGCTGTATCGTATTATAGACTACCACGCGCCCCCTGTTGAACTGCTCCATCATCAGGATCGTCAGCACGTCCACCGGGTCCTGTATCCAGGTCTCCTCCGCATCCACCAGTACTCCCACATTCCTGTCAGCCCCCGCGCGGCAGATCTGTTGCATCCGCTTGCTCACCCGCTGCCACTCCTCCCTTTCAGCCTCCGTCAGTCCCTCCAGTGCCCGCGTATACCGTTTCATCAGGCTCCCCGCCCCGGCCTTTATCGCTCCATCAAGCTTCTCCAAAAGCCCAAAACGGGCAAAGCCAGTCACCTTCACGCTCATCAACGGTATATTCGGCTGCGTGGCCGCGTATTCGATAACCCGGATAAACTCGGCCTTGGCATGATCAAAACCCTCTTCCCCTTCGTCTCCCCCCTCAACCCCATAGTCGAGGATCACCTGAACATGATACTCCCCCAGCCTCCTGGCCACAGCAGCCGTCTCCTCCAGCGTCTCTCCGCCTACGAACTGCGAAAAGATCGTCCCCCTGATCAGCCCCTTCACCGGCAACCCCGCCCGGATCATCCAGGGCGTCAGCCGGGTTCCCAGCTTCACCAGCGAGGAATATCCCATGCTGGAAAACAAAAAGGCAGCTCTCTTTAATTCCTTGTCAGACTTGTATTCAAAGGCATTAGCGGTATTCTCGAAAGAGACAGGGGCTGGCTCTGTATTCATATCTGTCAGACCTTGATTTTGGCGGCAAAGGTAAGGGGAATTCCTGCTCCAACCCCCTATTTGGGACCGTCGGTTAATATCCGGTTACTATCTGCCAATCCGTGGACACTACCTCATAACCCCTATCTTTGCGGTCCGCCGTCACCGCAGCAGCATCGTCAACCACGGCGGCGCGCCGGCCACCGCAAGTGCGAACCAATTCAACACTATGACCATCCTCCACACGGACATCTACAAGTTCAGCATACCAATGCACCCCTTCACCATCGCCACGGGCACAATGCACTACGCCCAGAACATTCTCATCCGCATCCACACAGACGCCGGCCACTATGGCGTCGGAGAGTGCTCGGCCTTCCCTATGATCGTCGGAGAGACCCAGGCCACCTGCTTCGAAATGGCAAAAGACTTCGCCTCCCTATGGAAGGGCAGGGACGCGTCACAGCTGACCCAGCGCATGCAGGACCTCCACGACTTCACCGCCTTCAACGCCACGATAAAAAGCGCCTTCGACATCGCCCTCCACGACCTGGCCGCAAAAGCCGCCAACCAACCCCTCTATAAATTCCTCGGCGGAAAGAAAAAAGACATCGAAACCGACCTCACCATCGGCATCGACACCCCCGAAAACATGGCCCAAAAGGCTATAAAATTCAAGGCAGACGGCGTGCGTATGATCAAAATAAAACTAGGTCGCACCGCCGAAGAAGACATTCGGCGCGTCCGCGGTATCCGCCAGGCCGTCGGCCCGGACATCATCCTGCGCGTCGACGCCAACCAGGGCTGGGACTTCGAAAACGCTCAAAAAGCCCTCGGACAAATGGGCGACCTCGGTGTACAGTTCTGCGAGCAGCCCATGCGTACCTACAATGATCCCCACCTGCCCGAACTGCGTGCAAGCGTCCCCGTGAAGATCATGGCCGACGAGAGCGTCTTCAACCACTACGACGCCCTCCGCCTCCTCACGGACAAAGCCTGCGACTATGTCAACATCAAATTCGCCAAATCCGGCGGTATCCTCGAAGCGGCGCGTATCAACGCCGTCTGCGAACAGCACGGCATCCCCTGTATGATGGGCGGCATGCTCGAAAGCCGCGTCGCGCTCACCGCCTTCGCCCACTTCGCCCTTGCGCACGACAACATCATCTTCCACGACATGGACACCTGCATGCTCGGACACAAAACCGACCCCGTCACCGGCGGCGTACGCTACAGAGGCTATTTCCTCGAGATACCCGATACCCCCGGCCTCGGCGCCGACGCAGATGACAATTTCCTGCAGGGCTGCGAGAAGATCGCCATCTGATCACTTGCCCAAACCTCCCCACCATCCAGCCAAAACAGGAACATTCCCGTCAAAAGGATATATCTCTCCATGTGTTATATATTTGCAGCATGAAAGCCCAAACAAAAACGTCCAAAGAATCCCTGATCATCATGACCGAGCTGGTCCTGCCCAACGATACCAACGTCTTCGGCAACCTCATGGGTGGCCGTCTCATGTACTGGATGGACATCGCCGCCGCCCTCTCCGCCGGCAAACACTGCAACGCCCCCGTGGTCACCGCCTCCGTCGACAACATCTCCTTCGAGAACCCCATAAAACTAGGCAACGTCGTACACATCGAAGCCAAGGTCAGCCGGGCCTTCAACACCTCGATGGAAGTACACATGAAAGTCTGGGGCGAAGACCACACACAGCAATATAAATACAAAAGCAACGAGGCGTATTACACTTTCGTAGCCCTCGACCCCAACCGCCGCCCCCGCATCGTCCCCGAGCTCATCGCCGAGACAGACGAAGAACGACGCATGTACGATGGAGCCCTCCGCAGAAGACAGCTCCGCCTCATCCTCGGCGGCAAAATGAAACCCGAAGACGCCGGAGAACTAAAAGCCTTTTTCATGAAAGGATAGATCAATACGCCGAACCCTGTGGAGCCTCCTCCGCCTGAGCAAACGCCTCCCGCGCACGGGCCCTATACCCCTCCCCTCCTTTCTTATGCTGCGCATCCAGGCTGTTGGCCAACCCCAGCAACGACCACCCGCACCCCGGATTATGCACCAGGTCCTCCCTGTAAACTTTCTCCGCATCGGCAGCCCTTCCCACCTCCAAAAGACGCGCACCAAAGAACTGCCTGGCCGGCAACACCCAATCCTTTGGTTCCATATACGTCATCCCATCTTCCCGCCCGATCGCGCTGGAATAGACGGCAATCGCATCCTCCGTCTTCCCCAGGGCAAAAAGCAGCTCACCCTCCAGTATACCCGATGCCACGGAAGCCCCCTCGACAGGAGCATTCTCGGGCAAACGAACCACAGCCAGCACCGGGTCCTTCAACCGCTGCCGAAGACTATCCAGCGATACCTGTGCGGCCGACAGCTTGCCCGTCCGCACAAAAGCTATCCCCCTCGCAAAATCGCTCAATAGCCGGGCATAGACCCATCGCTCATCCGGCGCCGGCCTGTCAAGGATAGCCTGCCATTTCCCCATCCTGATCTGGGCAAATACCGGGAAAGTATAGAGGTACTGCAGATCAAGCACAGGCAACGCCGACGAAGCACCCGAAGTCACAATCTGCTCGCACTGACCACCCGACTCCATAGCTTTCTTATACATTCCGCCACTCATCGCGCAAAACGCTTCCACCGCATAGTAATGGTTAACCAGTCTGGCTATACGCACTTGCGGCGCCGCCTCCTGGTATCTGACCTGTGCAGCATTGGCGGAATCATTGACCCTCACCCCTTTTTCAAAAAGGCCATTCCGCTGATAAGAATGGCTGGCCATATGCACCATATGCGCAACCCCGGGCATCAAGTCTTTCAATTTGTCGGCGCTGGTAAGTATTTCCTCTGGATGTCGTGACGCCTCCAACAGGTGTATATGATAATGTAAGGCAGCAGGATGATCCGGATTCATAGCAAGGATTGCCTTGCAATAGCTGACCAGCTCCGGCGTCCATGCCTTCGGCTTCCCCTGTGGATCCCACATGTCCCAGGCGTGCTCGACCATCATCCCATCGATGTAGAGCGCCTTTATATCCAGGTCGCCTGGATATTTGCTGATCAGCGCCTTCATGTGCTCCGAATAAGCCCTGTTCAATTCCGGCCGGCGACTGTCTGTCGTATCCTCCGAATACTTTTCGGCCAGGGCGACGATCAGGTCTCTTTCCTTCGCCGATGCCCGGTCGGACAACTGTCTCATCTGTCCTAATACCGGCAGCACCTGGGCCGGCTCTTTGTAGTAATACGAATTGTTGTAGTTAGGACCCATGGCCAGCGCCTGTCCCCAATAAGCCATTGCGCAATTGCTATCCTTCACGGCAGCCTCGCGGAAAGACGCCAGCGATTCTTTGAGATGATAGCCGTAATAGAGACTCAGCCCCTGGTCGAAATAATACTGGGCGCTGTCGTCGGCTGTGGAAATAGAGTAGTGATAGTGCCCCCAGCCCTTGAATGCGGGAGCGTAACGGCCATTGGCATCCGGTCCTGCTTCCGTTAATTCCGGCCCGCACCCTATAAACCCCGCATCCAAACGCACACGCGGTTCGACTCTCAAAGAAACAAACAACAAAAGCAAAAAGGGTAACAGACAGAGAAGAGCTATCTTTTTCATAAAACCCGTTTTTGCAAAATTCAGGTCCAACTTACCTCCTCCGCAGACCTTCGTCGGGGCTGCTTCGTCACGCCCCTCCTCGGCCGTAACCTTCGCTATCGCTCGGTTACCCCGCAAGCGGTGGCTATACCGGGGCCAATGTCTGCTCAGACCTTCGTCAAAGCGTCGTTCCTCGCTTTTCCTCCATCCTGCCGGTCCCAGTGGTGCGCCCCCTTCATCATATATTCCTTACTCTGTTCGATCGCATCCATCACCTGCGCCAATATCTCCTCCACCGATGCGTCATAGTCGATGTCCAGCGGCTCCTTGAACGTCACCGAAAGCTGCACTCCTCTCTTCTTAAATCGAAGCCCCTTCTTGTCAAAGGCGCGCCAAAAGCCGCCGATCACTACCGGCACAACGATGGACCGTTGTTGTTTGATGATATGGGCCGTGCCCTTCCGTCCGGGGGCAAAGGGCTTCGTCGTTCCCTGCGGGAAAGTGATCACCCAGTTGTTCTCCAGCGCCCGGAATATCTTCCGGGTATCGGATGGGTCCAGGCCACGCCGTACTTCAGAACTTCCATTGTTCCAGGTCCTCCTCACCGTCAGCGCGCCGGCCATCGTAAAAAGACGGCTCACCCACGAGGCCTTCATCGTCTCTTCCGCCGCTACATAATATACGTTAGTGAAGGGGTTAAGCAGGTAATAAGGCACCCCCAACCTATTCTTCTTCCTCCATTTCACGGCACAAAAAATATGCAGGAAGGTGATCACATCAGCAAAATAGGTCTGGTGATTGCTGACAAAAAGGACATTCCCCTTAGGCAGCTTGCGCAAATACTCCGTACCGCTGATCTTAAGGCGGTTCACAATCGTTAACCCGGGGTAAGAAATCATCCCTACAATGGCATATACCAGCTTCCGCACAAGGCGAAAGCCCTTCAAACGTTCTCGCAGTGGAACCATCACGTGTATTGGCATTTCATCGCCACTTCGAATGTACGTAAAACTATTGGACCACAGAATCATCTCATCTCACTAACTTTGAGCCCTATGCAACTCAATACTGTTATTTTCGATATGGACGGCCTCCTCATCGACTCCGAACCCTGCTGGCAGGAGGCCGGTATGGAAACCCTGCTCCAGTTCAACGTTACCCTGACCCCAGTCCAGTACCACCACACCACAGGACTCCGCACCCGTGAATGGCTGGACTACTGGTTCACCCACTTCGGCATCGACAAAGCGACGATCCCCGCCGCCGAAGCAGCCCTTCATAAAAACGTTATAGAAAAGATAAAGACCAACGCCGCCCCCCTCCCCGGGGTCCACGAAGCGCTTGAATACTTCAAAGCTAAAGGCTTTCACATCGGCCTCGCCACCTCCTCTCCCCTCTCCCTCGTCCAGGTCGTCGTCGACAAGCTGAAGATCGGCATCTACTTCGAAACCGTCGCCTCCGCCGAACACCTGCCCTACGGCAAACCCCATCCCCAGGTCTATATGGACTGCATCCGCGCCCTCAATGCCAACCCGCTCCAATGCCTGGCCTTCGAAGACTCCTTCAACGGCCTCATCGCCGCCAAAGCCGCTCGCATGAAATGCGTCGCCATCCCCGTCCCCGACCAGGCCCGCCTCCCCAAATGGGGCGCCGCCGACCTCAAACTAAACTCCCTCCTCGAGTTCGGCGACGAACAACTTTTCACCCTCAACAAATAGTCATTAGCCGGTCGCAAAATGCGACCAGTTCAATAAAAAAGGCCCGGGTCGCCCCGGGCCTCATATTTTAAAGCGTCAAGCTTCACATTTTAGTGCGCCGCACCTTCTCCACCTGCATTCTGATCCTTCTCTTCCTGCTTGAGCTTCTCCTTGATAGATGCCAAAGCTCCCAGATCACCAAGCGTCGGCTTTTCAACCTTGCTCTGGATATTCTTGACAGCCTTACGCGTCTTATCAGCATCAGCCCTTGCTTCCTTCTTCGCAGCTTCCTTCTCTTCGGTCTTCACCTGCTCCCAGATACGGGTATGAGACAGAACGATACGCTTCTCATTGCGATCGAACTCGATCACCATGAAGGGAGCTGTTTCGTCGGCCTGTACCTGCTTGCCGTCTTCCTTGTTGAGGTGACGGTTGGGGGCAAAACCTTCCAGACCGTAGGGCAGCTGTACGATAGCGCCCTTGTCGTCTTTGCGGATGACAAGACCTTCGTGGATCGAACCAACAGAGAAAGTTTCCTCCAGAGCATTCCAGGGATCTTCTTCCAGCTGTTTGTGTCCAAGCTGCAGCTTGCGGTTGTCCTTGTCGATACCGAGGATCATCACGTCGATGTGCTGACCAACCTTCGTGTATTCGGAGGGGTGATTGAAACGCTTCAGCCAGCTCAGGTCGCTGATATGGATCATACCACCGATGCCAGGAGCCAGTTCCACAAATACACCGTAGGGAGTGATATTCTTCACCAGACCGTTGTGACGGCTGCCCTGCGGGAACTTCTGCTCGATCGTGTTCCAGGGATCTTCGCTCAGCTGCTTGATGGACAGGCTCATCTTGCGGGCCTCCTTGTCGAGGGTTACCACCTTCGCCTGGTGCTCGTCGCCCAATTTGAAGAATTCCTTCGCATTGATCGGCGTATTCGCCCAGGTGATCTCACTCACGTGAACCAGACCTTCTACGCCCGGCATGATCTCCAGAAATGCACCGTAGTCTTCGATATTAACTACTTTACCCTTGACGATCTCGCCTTCCTTAATTGTCTCAGGCAGCACGTCCCAGGGATGCGGGGTCAGCTGTTTCAGACCCAGGCTGATACGCTTCTTGCCATCGTCGAAATCCAGCACCACCACCTGCAGCTTCTGGTCCAGCTTCAGCACCTCGCTCGGATGGCTGATACGTCCCCAGCTGATATCGGTGATATACAGCAGGCCGTCCAGACCGCCGAGGTCCATAAACGCACCAAAATCGGTGATATTCTTGATCGTACCTTCCAACACCTGACCCTTCTCCAGCTTGCTGATGATCTCTGCACGCTGTGCTTCGATATCGCTTTCGATAAGAGCCTTGTGAGATACGACGGCATTCTTGATCGCTTCGTTGATCTTGACGACCTTGAACTCCATGGTCTTGCCGACGAACTGATCGTAGTCAGTAACGGGCTTGACGTCGATCTGGCTACCAGGTAAGAAGGTCTCCATACCAAACACGTCAACGATAAGACCACCCTTGGTCTTGCTGGTGACCGTACCGGTAACCACTTCGCCCGTCTTGTGTACTTCCACGATCCTTTCCCAGGCGCGGGTGATCCGGGCCTGCTTACGGCTGAGGTGCAGATGACCCTCCCGGTCCTCCTTCTCAACAACCATAACTTCCACTTCATCGCCAGTCCTCAGATTAGCCAGATCGCGGAATTCATTCAGCGATACCAGACCATCGCTCTTAAAACCGATGTTCACTACCACGTCGGTCTTGGTCAAGCCCACAACCAGGCCCTTTACCAGCTCACCGTCAGTGATAGCGACGAACGTGTTCTCATACACCTTGTCATACTTTTCCTTTTCTTCCTTGGTGTAAACGGCCACATTCCTCTTGTCTATGCTCCAATCAAAATCGTCATGTGCAGTCTGCACAAACGCAGGTACTTTTGTTGTCGCTGTAGCCTCGGCGGCAGCGGCAGGCGCCACTTCCGGAGTCTCCTGTGATTCAGCGTTTGAGTTAACAATATTATTTTCAGACATAATAAAACCCCGAAGGTTTTGATTCGGGGCTGCAAATATACGAAATTTTCGGCTGATTCCGACACCCGGATGCCCGCCCAACGCCGCCGGCCAGCCCCCGCTTCCCCCACCGGTCCGCCCCCGAAAACTATATCTTCTTCTGTATCATCCAGTGGTGCCCCCAGGGGTCCTCCAGCTCCCCCTGCCGGTATCCATAGTCATAGCTCTGCATCGGGGTCAGTTCCCGGGCGCCGGCCGCTAAAGCCCTGGCCATCAATGCATCCGGGTCATCGACAAAAACAGTTATCAGCACGCTTGTCCCGCCCAGACTCCCCGGCGCCTGTTCCGTCTTATGCGGCATCTCCTCATGGAGAAAGAAAACCGCCCCATCAAAGGACAGTTCGGCCACATGAACGCTCCCGTCATCATTCTTGAACAGCCTCATCTCCTCCACCCCAAACGCCTTCTTATAAAAATCCACCGCCGGCGCCAACACCCGCAGCGTCAGCTGCCGCGAAAAAGTCGTATTCATATTATGTAGGTTTTAATGTCCCCGGCCTAAGTCCCCGGAACCCGGTCAACCAACCCCACCACCGTATCCGCGGCCACCCAGCCGCTCGTCCAGGCATGCTGAAAATTGAATCCCCCCGTAATCCCATCCACGTCCAGCGTCTCCCCCGCAAACAACAATCCCGGCACCTTCCGGCTCCGAAAGCTCGACGGGTCCACCTCTGACAATCGAACCCCGCCAGCCGTCACAAACTCCTCCTTAAAGGTCGTCTTTCCCGCGACGCTAAAACCACCTGCACAAAGCAGACTGACCAGCTTATTCTGCTCCCTGGAAGGCAGATCGGACCAGCGAACGCTTTCCCCAATCCCGGCCACAGACAAAAAATACTCCCACAACCGCTGCGGCAGCCCCAACGGGTTCTTACCCCCTACCATCTGCCCCGCCCGCTCATACCGCATCTCCTGTATCCGTTCCCGCGCGGTCTGCTCAGTAAGATCTGGTACCCAGTTGACCTGTATCCCAAACTTATACCCGTCCGCCGCCAGCTCCCTCGCGCCCCAGGCCGACAACCGCAGGACCACCGGGCCGCTCAGCCCCCAATGCGTTATGAGCAACGGGCCCCTTTCCGACAATTTGCTTCCCACGATCTTTACCTGCGCCTCCGGCACGGATACCCCCATCAATTTCGTGATCGGATCACCCGGCATATTAAAGGTAAACAAAGAAGGCACGGGCTCCTCTACCGTATGCCCCAATTTCCGTATCCATTCGAACATCCCGGACTTCGGGTATCCCCCGCAGGCCACAACGACATGATCAGCCTCCAGCTTGCGCCCATCCTTCAAACCCAGCCGAAAACCACCATCTCCAACCCCGGCACCCGCCGCATCCCCACCAACCCCGGCACCAACCTCCACCACCTCCGCATGCATCCATATCTCCACCCCATACCTATTTACCTCCTTCATCAGACAATCAATGATCGTCTGCGAGTCATCGCTCACCGGGAACATCCTCCCATCCTCTTCCGTCTTCAGCTCCACCCCACGCTCCCGGAACCATTCGATCGTATCCGTCGTGAACCATCGATGAAAAGCCTTCCGCACAAAATGCCCGCCCCTCGGATACCGCTTCGCCATCTCCCCGATATCAAAACAGGCGTGCGTGACATTGCACCGCCCGCCACCGCTGACCTTGACCTTGCTCAATAGCTTACCCGTCTTCTCCAGCACCAATACCTTCAGGCCAGGGGCCCTGCGAGCCGCATTGACAGCACAAAATATCCCCGCCGCGCCGCCGCCTATAACGATCAATCTTTTTCCCATAACAATTAAAAAAAAGCCCCTCGGAGAGGGGCACCTGATCTTTTTTATGAAGGCAGCTCGGCTGCCTGACCTGTAAATAAATGTGGATTCGCCAACTCCTCCGCCTCAATGATACTATAATCCGAAAGTATATCGGCATGTCCCTTCTTCACGCACACGTCGTGCTCAAAATGCACAGAAGGATGGTGGTCATTGGTGCGCACGGTCCAGCCGTCACTCTCCGTATATACTTCCCTTTTTCCCAGATTGATCATCGGTTCGATCGCCAGCACCAGACCTTCCTTCAGTTTCGCTCCCGTGCCCCGGCGGCCATAATTGGGAACCTGCGGATCTTCGTGAAGATGCTTCCCCAGGCCATGTCCAACCAGTTCACGGACCACACCATAGCCAAATTTCTTCTCGGTATGCTCCTGGATAGCATAGGCGATATCGCCAACCCTGCCTCCCGCCACCGCTTTCTCAATGCCCTTATAGAGCGCTTCCTTCGTTACACGGATCAGCTTCATCACCTCCGGTCCCGGATCACCGATAGCAAAAGTATAGGCGTGGTCTCCATGCCAGCCCTTCTTGATCACCCCGATATCCACCGAGATGATATCTCCCTCCCTCAATGGCTGCGCATTGGGAAAACCATGTACCACCACGTCGTTGACAGAGATACACGAGGAGAAAGGATACCCGCGATAGTTCAGAAAAGAAGGGACGGCGTCATTGTCCCGGATAAATTCAGCGATCAGCTTGTCCAGCTCCAGGGTCGTTATCCCGGGCCTGAGCACCTTGGCGACCTCTGCAAGCGTTTTGCTCACCAGCCGGGCGCTGTCACGCATCAGCTCGACCTCGGCGCTTGTTTTGTAATGGATCATATCTTACTAAAAAAACCTGTTAGGCTTTATTACCTAACAGGTTAAATATAAAAATGTTTATTTGTCCTTTCAAACCCATCGGTTCACGCTCCCCGCCGCGGCCGCCGCCCCATAGCGACGCACAAATCAGATTACAGAGCTCGCCACAGAAGACTGCCGTCCTTGTATCCGGCCACTCTTCATCAGGCCGTCATACTGACGCATCAGCAACTGAGTCTCAATCTGTTGCAGAGAATCCAGGATAACACCCACCATGATCAGCAGCGAAGTGCCACCGAAGAAGGAAGCAAACCCCTGCGTAATATCCAGACGTTGGGCAAAACCAGGCAGGATACCCACAATGGCCAGCAGGCAAGCGCCCGGAAGAGTGATCTTGTCCATGACCGAACCGATATAGTCCGCCGTAGGCTGACCAGGCTTAACACCCGGAATAAATCCGTTGTTCCGCTTGAGGTCGTCTGCGATCTGCTTGGGGTTAAAGATCAGGGCCGTATACAGGAATGTGAACCCTATTACGATCACGCCATAGATCAGCATATGGATAAAATCCCGGGGATCAGAGAACAGCCTGGCCAGCCCCTTCGTAGAATCAAAGCTGGCAAAGATCGTCGGAAGGAACATGATCGCCTGGGCAAAGATGATCGGCATTACACCGGCGCTGTTGACTTTCAGCGGCAGGAATTGGCGGGCGCCGTTGAACTGGCGGTTACCAACGATCTGCTTGGCGTAGTTGACCGGCACCTTGCGGACACCCTGGATCAGAACGATCAGACCCATGATGATGGCGATAAGCACCGAAACTTCGATAACAAAGATCAGAATGCCACCTGTGCCTTTGGCAAGCTTCGCATTCCATTCCTGGACAAAGCTGCGGGGCAGACGGGCAAGGATCCCGATCATGATGATCAGAGAAGTACCATTTCCAAGACCCTTATCGGTGATCTTCTCACCCAGCCACATAACGAACAGAGTGCCTGCCGTAAGGACGATCGGGGTCGTAAACCAGAAATAGGCGCTGAAAGAGTCGATGATCGCATCCTTCCCCAGGTTCTTCAGATAAGTGACATAGGCATAAGCCTGGACAAAGGTGACGATGACGGTGAGATAACGCGTCCATTGGTTGATCTTCTTCTGACCGCTGGCTCCTTCCTTCTGTACCTTCTGCATCTGCGGGATGAGGATCGTCATCAGCTGCATGAAGATGCTGGCGGAGATATAAGGCATGATCCCCAGCGCCAGAATGGACGCCTGGGAAAAGGCGCCACCGGAGAAGGCGTCGATCAGACCGAGCGCCCCACCCTTTGCATTACCGCTGAGCGCACTCAGCTGGTTGGGATCGATACCCGGCAACACGATGTACGTGCCAAACCGGTAAACGAATAACAAAGTCAAGGTCACGATGATCTTACTTTTAAGATCCTCGATGCTCCATATATTTCGTAGTGTCTGTAAGAATTTCTTCACGGGAACAATGTAAGTTTAATAGAATGCTTTATTTTTCGCCTCCGCGCACCAAAGCCGAAAAGACGCACCACTCCGATGCGTCTGTAAAGCTACATAAAAATTATTTCAAAATTTCGACTGTTCCTCCAACCCCTTCGATAGCGGCCTTGGCTTTTTCGCTCACTGCATTCACCTTGAAGGTAAGCTTGGCCTTCAGCTCTCCGTTACCCAGGATCTTAACCCGGTCGGTCTGAGCAATTAACCCGTTGATATACAGATTTTCAGGAGTGAATTCGGTGAGGCTGTACTTCTCCGCCAGCTGCTCGATCTGACCCAGGTTGAAAACTTTATATTCTACCCGGTGAATATTGTTGAAACCACGCTTGGGGATCCTTCTCTGGATAGGCATCTGACCACCTTCGTGAGCCATTTTGCGCTGATAACCAGCACGGCTCTGTCCACCCTTGTTACCCTTGGTGGAAGTACCACCCTTACCGGAAGCTTCACCGCGGCCTAAACGTTTCTCTTTATGCGTTGCGCCTTTTGCAGGCCTGATCGTGTGTAAATTCATTGTTTTGATTTTTACTTACGGGGAATCGCCCCTCGCCGAGCCGCGACCTTGTCGCGACGAAAAAATAATTTACTTTACCTCTTCCACTTTCACCAGGTGCTCCACCGTACGGACCATACCCAGTATCTGCGGAGTAGCTTCCACCTCTTTGGTAGCATGCATCTTTTTCAGCCCCAGCGCTTTCAGCGTCTGCTTCTGACGCTCAGGACGGTCGATGCCACTCTTTACTTGTGTGATCTTGATCTTTGCCATAATATTTATACACCGGGGGCTGGTTTTCTCCGAAATTTACCCATCCCCCGGTGTACCGGCTTATGATGGGCCTTCGGCCAGTGGACCCGTGGTCCACTTTCGATATTATCGGTATTATCCGTTAAAAACTTTCTTTAATGAGATATGACGGGTCCGGCTGACGTTGATAGGCTCACGCAGCATCGCCAGCGCCTTGAACGTAGCCTTCACCACGTTGTGGGGGTTGGCGGATCCCAGCGACTTAGCCAGAACGTCCGTTACACCGGCACTCTCCAGCACTGCCCGCATGCTGCCTCCCGCGATCACACCCGTACCATGAGCAGCGGGTTTGATCAGCACCTTCGCAGCGCCTTCCTTGGCCAGCTGGTCGTGAGGAATAGTGCCATGCATCACCGGAACCTTGATCAGGTTCTTCTTCGCATCTTCGATACCCTTGGTAATCGCCTCCTGAACTTCCTTGGCTTTGCCCAGACCGTGACCGACTACGCCGTTCTCATTTCCGACAACTACCAATGCAGAGAAGCTGAATGCCCGGCCACCCTTGGTCGTCTTTACAACACGATTGATAGCAACCACCTTTTCCTTCAGTTCCAGGTCACCGGCTTTAACTCTGTTTAAGATAACTTTTGACATTGTAATTATTTACGAAGCTTTTTACAAAATAACTTTACTGATTAAAAATTCAGACCACCTTCACGGGCGCCGTCTGCAACAGCCTTTACACGGCCATGATACAGATAACCGCCACGATCGAAGATCACGTCCTTTAAGCCCAGCTCGACAGCCTTGCGCGCAACAGCAGCACCGACTAACTTACTCTTCTCGGACTTCGTACCCTTCTGGGCCACGATATCCTTGTCCTTGGAAGAAGCCGATACCAACGTCTTGGCGTTGTCGTCATCGATCAGCTGTACGTAGATATCGCTGTTGCTGCGAAATACGGACAGTCTCGGCCGCTGAGCTGTACCCGCGATCTTCTTGCGGACGCGGAACTTGATCTTTTGTCTTCTGATTGCTTTCGTAACCATTTTTTCTTTATTTGGACCTCCTGATTCCAGCCAGGAGGCATATTTTAAAATTTAATTCAACAGCGCGGAGGTTATTTACCAGCCGACTTACCAGCCTTCTTACGAACCACTTCACCCACATAACGCACACCCTTACCCTTGTATGGTTCCGGTTTACGCAGACCGCGGATCTTAGCCGCAACCTGACCGATCAGCTGCCTGTCGATCCCTTCCAGCGTGATCTTGGGGTTCTCCCCTTTTTCCTGGGAAGTAGCCAGCTTCAGCTCTTTGGGAACCTCGAAAATGATGTTGTGAGAATAGCCCAGCGCCAGGTCCAGGACATTGCCCTGGTTGGACGCCTTGAAACCTACACCGATCAGCTCCAGCTGCCTCTTATATCCATCCGTAACACCCTTTACCATATTCTGCACAAGCGCACGGTACAGACCATGCAGCGCCCGGTGACGGATCTGGTCCGTCGGACGGGTGAAGATCAGGTGGTCGTCTTTTACCTCTGCCTTGATATCGCGGTCGATAGTCTGCTTCAGTTCCCCTTTAGGGCCTTTCACGGTCAATACATTGTCCGAACCTACCGTTACAGTCACACCCTTCGGAAGAGTGATCGGTTGTTTACCTATACGTGACATAATTAGTTCAATTAATTAGATGATTGTTATTCATTCCCACCGCCGGCCGATCAGCCTGTATAGGTACTGGCTTAATGTACCGGCAGCTTTATATTACAATGGCCCGCCGCTCATCGCAGCAGGCCTTTTCGACTAATAAACGTAGCAAAGCACTTCGCCGCCGACATTCTGCAGCTTCGCTTCCTTGTCCGTCATCACTCCCTTGGAGGTAGAGATGATCGCTACACCCAGACCATTCTTCACGCGCGTGAACTCAGCAGGGCTCGAGTACTGACGCAGACCCGGACGGCTGATCCTTTCCAGCGACTTGATCGCGGGTTCCTTGGTAGCCGGATCGTACTTCAACGCGATCTTGATAACACCCTGTTTGTTGTCATCCTCAAATTTGTACTTCAGGATATATCCCTTGTCGTACAGTATCTCAGTCATACGCTTTTTCAGGTTGGAAGCCGGGATCTCAACGATCCGGTGATTCGCCATCTGCGCATTACGGATTCTCGTCAGAAAATCTGCTATTGGATCAGTAACCATTGTTTACACTCAGTTAAATAAGATTATCAAAAAATTTTACAATGCGATATCCTCACCCCGTAGGGGGAAATATTACCAGCTGGCTTTCTTAACGCCCGGGATCTTGCCGGCAAGGGCCATATCGCGGAAGATAACCCTGGAGATACCGAAATAACGGATATATCCCCTGGGGCGGCCAGTCAGCTGGCAGCGGTTCTTCAGCCTTACAGGAGACGCGTTCCTGGGCAGCTGATCCAGTGCTTTATAATCACCGGCGGCTTTTAAAGCGGCGCGCTTCTCAGCATACTTCGCTGACAACGCTTCCCTTTTCCTTTGTCTAGCCTTTACAGACTCTTTAGCCATGTTTTATTACGTTTAGTATTTTAATTATTGTTCTTCTTTGCGCATGTTGCGGAAAGGCATACCCAGCTCCTTCAGCAGTTCGTAGGCTTCCTCGTTGGTACCGGCAGTGGTCACGAACGTGATATCCATACCCGTGATCTTGTTTACCTTGTCGATATCGATCTCGGGGAAGATGATCTGCTCGGTGATACCCAGCGTATAGTTGCCGCGGCCATCGAACGACTTCTCGTTGATACCCTTGAAGTCACGTACACGAGGCAGAGCCGTAGCTACCAGGCGATCCAGGAACTCGAACATCTTCTCGCCACGCAGCGTAACACGCGCGCCGATCGGCATGTTCTTACGCAGCTTGAAGTTCGAGATATCCTTCTTGGACTGCGTGGTCACAGCCTTCTGGCCGGTGATCATCGTCAGCTCGTCAACAGCTACTTCCACCAGCTTCTTGTCGGTGACAGCGCCGTTAACACCACGGTTGATACAGATCTTCTCCAGCTTCGGAGCTTGCATGATCGTAGCATAACCGAACTTCTTCATAAGGGCAGGTACAACTTCTTTCTTGTACTTATCTGCCAGACGCGGAGTGTATTTTGCAGTACTCATTTGATAACCTCCCCTGATTTTTTAGCGATGCGAACTAATTTCCCGGTCTCCCTGCTGCGCTTAACCTTCGTGGCGCTGCCAGCCTTCGAATCCCACAACATGATGTTGGAGATGGCAATGGGAGCTTCCTTCTTCACGATGCCACCCTTGGTGTTCTGTGCGGAAGGCTTGGTGTGCTTGGTCACGATGTTCACCCCCTCAACCAGGACTTTCGCCTTGTCGGGATAAACTTCCAGGACTTTCCGGGCCTTCTTGGGGTCCTTATCGTCGCCGGTGATCACTACCACGCTATCACCTTTTTTAATATTGAACTTGGGTTTAAATCTGTTGCTCATTTTTTTATGTTTTTCCCCCCGCACACCAGCGAGGACATTATTCCTTTTTTGATCGTCACCAGCGGTACCACCGCCGCGCCACAACTACAACACCTCGGGCGCGAGAGATATAATTTTCATATATCCTTTATCACGCAGTTCCCTGGCGACAGGTCCGAAGATACGCGTACCGCGGGGCTCGTCAGAAGCATTCAGCAATACCACAGCGTTGTCGTCGAAGCTGATATAGCTGCCATCCTTACGACGTAATTTTTTCTTGGTCCTCACGATAACCGCCTTGGCAACGGTACCCTTCTTGATCCCGCCGGAAGGCAACGCGTCCTTAACCGTGACAACGATCTTGTCACCGATGCCGGCATAGTCCTGCCCGCTGTTA